>Ga0134128_10002573_pt1 | contig 22375 bp, 15 predicted proteins | sample KB31754_FD_96462 | JGI IMG/M metagenome (GOLD analysis project Ga0134128, IMG submission 96462) | Terrestrial soil microbial communities with excess Nitrogen fertilizer from Kellogg Biological Station, Michigan, USA - KB3-175-4 | ecosystem: Environmental > Terrestrial > Soil > Unclassified ... | reverse complement strand
TTTCTCAATTCCGAATGCAACTGGATCCAGATGTGGGTCGAGCTGCCGCGTCGCTCCCAGCGCGAACGAATGGAAACGCTCATGAACGCCTACTGGAGCGATCAGCACACGCGCAGCCGCTTCACTGCGCCCAGGAACAACCATCTCACCAACGTCGCTGACTGGCTCGCCGAACATCAAGTGCTCGGAGACGACGAACATCTCCTGCTCATCTTCGGCTTCGCGTTCTTCGCAGTCTGCGTCGTCAACGTCGTCGGACTGGTCCTCGCAAAGTTCCTGGGTCGCGCAGGAACCTCCGGTTTGCGACGAGCACTCGGGGCGAACCGGGGACACATCATCGTTCAACACATCACGGAGACGGCCGTCCTCGCACTGGGGGCAGCGCTCGTCGGTCTCGCGCTTGCCGAGGGCTGCATGTGGGTGCTTGCGAGGGGAATCGCACTCGTCAATTCGAACGGAGCAGAGGCTGCCGCGCACATGCATTTTGACATGTGGAGTTTTCTTTGGGCCACATCACTCGCCCTCGTTGCCGCGGTGGCCGCGGGGCTCTATCCGGCGTGGCGCGTTGCCCGACTGCCCCCCGCCTCCTACCTCAAGAGTCAATGAGGAAGGGGAATCATCGATGCACATCGACCTCCGACCCATACTGATCGCGCTCGCGCGGAGCCGTACCGGCGCACTACTCGTCGCGCTGCAGATCGCAATCGCGCTCGCCCTCGTCGTCAATGCCGTGTACATCGCCGGGCAGCGGATCGAGAAGATCAGACGCCCCACGGGGATCGACGTACAGAACACGTTCCTCATTTCAACCGCAGGCTTCACCGCGCACTTCCGCCTCTTGCCGATCATCGCGTCGGACTTACGGTATCTGCGCGGCATCCCGGATGTGCTCGCCGCAACGACGATCAACGCCATTCCTCTGTATGAAAACCGCGGTATCCCCGTGGTGGCTCGGCCGGGCGAGCACATCATTCCACTGGTCTCCGGATCCTTCGACATCGACGAGCAGGGATTGAAGGCGCTCGGTGTGAAACTCATCGCCGGGCGGGACTTTCGGCCCGAGGAGATCGCCTCTCCGCAATCCTACGGAACTCCTGCCGAAGTGATCATCACCCACCATCTCGCGGAGAAACTGTTTCCCGGGGTAAGCGCAGTCGGCCGCAGTCTATACATGGCCAACTCCACGCCCGCGCGGATCATCGGCGTACTCGATCGCATGTTCAGCTCGTCGTTGAATGCGAGTTGGGTCAACGACGTGACGCTCGAGCCAAGGCGGCCGAATGGCGCCTCCTCGGAATCCTACTATTATCTCGTCCGTACCGAGCCGGGTCAGCGGGACAGGGTCATGCGCATTGCAGAGGAGCACCTCTCCGCCTCGAACCCGGATCGAGTCATCGACTGGGTCCAACCGCTCGCGCATTTTGAGCGTCTGAGCTACGCGTTCGATACTCTCGTCGCCTGGTTCATGAGTTTCCTGACTTGCATTCTCATCTGCATCGCCGCACTCGGCGTCTTCGGCCTCGCGACATTCAATGTGACCGCGCGTTTCAAACAGATCGGGACCCGCCGGGCCGTGGGCGCCCGCCGCGGGGACATCCTCCGTTACTTCCTCGTGGAGAACGCCCTAATCACGGCCGTGGGCATCACGGCTGGATGCGTGCTCGCCCTTGTGGTCGGCTACTGGCTATCCATCGCAAATCAGCTACCCCGCCTCGACTTGTACTACCTCTTGGGCGGGGTAGTGTTGCTGTTCGTCGTAGGCCAGCTGGCAGCTTTGCACCCCGCGTACCGGGCGGCGGCGGTGCCGCCCTCCGTCGCCACCCGCACGGTTTGAAGAGAAGGTATGGACCCCAACGCTCGCGGCGACCCTCACTCGAGCCTCGCGAACCGCGTGATCCTCGTCATCGACGACAGTGAGGCGGTGCGCACGGCTTTCGATGTTCTGCTGTCGCTGCACGGCGCACGCGTGATCGGCGCGGCGACGGCTGGCGAAGGACTCGCGACGCTCGCACGCGAGCCCATCGATCTCGTCATCCAGGATATGAACTTTCGCCGCGAGGCGATGAGCGGCGAGGAAGGTGTGTCGCTGTTCCATGAGATCCGGCGCGAGTTCACGGACGTGCCGATCATTCTGCTCACCGCGTGGACGCATCTCGAGACGGCCGTCGATCTCGTCAAGGCGGGTGCCGCGGACTATGTCGCGAAGCCGTGGGACGATGCACGCCTGCTCACGACGATCCGCAACCTTCTCGATCTGAGCGCCGCTCGGGCGGAGGCCGCCGCGATCCGTTCGGAGCGCCGCGAGGCACGCGAGACACTCGCGCAGCGCTTCGACCTGCGCGGAATAATTTACGCGAGCGAGGCAATGCACACCCTCGTCTCGATGGCGACTCAGGTCGCGCATGCCGATGTGCCGGTGCTGATCACCGGACCTAACGGCGCGGGCAAGGAAGTGCTCGCAGACATCGTTCAGGCGAACTCCTCGGTTCGCGGCCGGCCCTATATCAAGATCAACCTCGGCGCGCTCCCCGACGAGCTGATCGAGGCGGAGCTGTTCGGCACGGAGGCGGGCGCCTTCACGGGCGCTCGCCCCCGCATCGGACGGTTCGAGGCTGCGGACGGGGGCACGATATTCCTCGACGAGCTCGCAAATCTCTCGGGCAGCGGGCAGGCGAAGCTCCTGAGAATTCTGCAAACGGGCGAGTTCGAGCGCCTCGGATCGAGCTCGACTCGCGGGACCCGCGTCCGCGTCATCGCGGCCACCAACGCGAGCTTGCCGCAGTCGATCCGGGAGGGTCGCTTTCGCGAAGACCTCTTCTACCGGCTGAATGTCATCGAGCTCGAGGTCCCGCCGCTCGCCGCGCGACGCGAGGACGTCCTGCCGCTCGCCCGGAATTTCCTGCAGCCCGGATTCGAGCTTTCCTCGGAGGCCGAGCGGGCGCTGCTCCGGCATCCCTGGCCCGGCAACGTCCGCGAGCTGCAAAACGCGATTCGAAGGGCCTGTCTGCTCTCACCCGAGCCGGTGATTGCGGCGGCATCGCTGAGCCTTCCTCCCGCCGCCGCGGCCCCCATGCGCGAGGAGCAGTCGCTCGATCGCGCAATGCTCGAGCAGGCGCTCGAGAGGGCACAGGGTGTGGTCGCACATGCGGCGCGTGACCTCGGACTCACCCGTCAGGCACTCTATCGCCGTATGGAGAAGCTGGGTCTCAAAGCCGACGCGGGTGCCCTGCCGCGCGGCCGCGGCGCCGGCGGGTCGGCCTCCGACCCCTGATGAGGCGCTGGTCGCTCTCGGGCCGCGCCGCCTGCGCGCTCGGACTCGTCGCGGTAGTCGCGGCCTCCGCTGCTGCTGCCGCCGCACTGTGGCTTCGGCGCCCAGTCATCGGCGCCCTCGCAGGAATCGCGATCGCTGTTCCCCTCGCTCTGTGGCTCGCTCGCCGGGTCACCCGACCGTGGTCGCGGACCTTGGCCGCGGTGCGTGACGGTATCGTGAGCCTGCGCGATCGCGATCTGAGCGTCAGCATCGCCCGCTCCTCGGACGATGAGCTCGGCGAGCTCGTCCAGGCGTACAACTCGCTCGGGGATCTGCTCCGCCGCGAGCGCCTCGATCTCTATCAACGCGAGCTGCTGCTCGACACCGTCATCCAGACGACCCCGCTCGTTCTCGTCCTCACCAACGCCATCGGACGGATCGTGTACGGCAACATCGCCGCGCGGCAGCTGCTCAGGGAGGGCCGCAAGCTCGAGGGGTTCCAGCTCGACGAGCTGCTCGATCAATCACCGCCGGCGCTGCGCGAGGCGATTGCGAGCGGCAGCGATACGCTGTTTACGATGGAGGTCGGAGGGGAGCCGCAGGTTTATCATCTGTCCCTGCGCGAGTTCCAGCTCAATGCGCAGCCGCACCGGCTGTTGCTCCTCAAGCAGCTCACACGCGAGCTGGCCGCGCAGGAAGTCGCCGTCTGGAAGCGGGTGACGCGGGTCATCGCGCACGAGCTCAACAACTCACTCGCGCCCATCTCCTCGCTCGTTCACTCCGGACAGATGCTCGTCGACTCCCCGGACGCCACGCAGCTCAAGCGCGTGTTCACGACCATCGGGGAGCGAGCCGCGCACCTCTTCTCCTTCATCGACGGCTACGCCCGCTTCGCGAAACTCCCGCAGCCGCGCCTGGCCCCGATAGGCTGGGCGCCGTTTATCGCCCGTATCGAGGGGACGGCGCCGTTCCGACTCGAGGCTCCCCTGCCCCCGCGGCCCGCACTGCTCGATGCGAGCCAGATGGAGCAGGTGCTCATCAACCTCCTGAAGAACGCGCTGGAATCCGGATCGCCGCCGACCGAGATCAGTCTCGCGGTGCGCGAAGCTCCGGATGCCTTCGTCGTCGAGGTGGCGGACCGCGGCACTGGGTTCGCCGAGGACGTGCTGCGCGATGCTCTGCTGCCGTTTTTCTCGACGAAGCCCACGGGCACCGGACTCGGGCTCACGCTCTGCCGCGAGATCGTCGAGGCTCACGGCGGGCGTCTGAGTCTCGCGAATCGCGTGGGCCGCGGAGCCGTGGCAACGATCTGGTTGCCCGCACGCTGAGCGCGAATCCGCAGGATCGTTCGCCGTGTCTGGGCGATGAAGTCGGCGCCGCAGAACACCAGGGACGGATAGATAAGGTAGGTGTAGCGGGGTGCGGGCTGGAACGGGCTCGTCCGCGCCCACTCCCGACGGCGAGCGCGACGCGCATGGCCTCGCCGGCGCCTCCGCGTCCGGGGCGCGCGACATTCCAGAGGATTCGCTCGAGCACGCCTAGCCCGACCAGCAGCGCCGGCAGATGCCGCGATTGCAGAATTCGCGCTATCGTTGATGCCATGTCGAAGCCGCGCGAGGCGTGTCACTCATGAAGATCGGCGCCGTCTACCCACAGATCGAGCTTCGCGGCGACCCCGATGCCGTGCGTCGCATCGGCACGGGCCTCGAGTCGCTCGGTTACGATTATCTGCTCACCTACGATCACGTCCTCGGCGCGGTGCACGACGCGCGCGAGCCCAAGCTCACAGGTCCCTATAACGAAAAGCATCCCTTTCACGATCCCTTCGTGATGTTTGCGCATCTTGCCGCGCTCACGCGAAGGCTCGAGCTCGTGACAGGCATTCTCATCCTTCCACAACGGCAGACCGCGCTGGTCGCACGCCAGGCAGCCGATGTCGATCTGCTCTCCGGCGGGCGCCTGCGCCTCGGCGTCGGGATCGGCTGGAACCACGTCGAGTACGACGCTCTCGGGCAGGATTTCAGGACGCGCGGCGCACGCGAGGAAGAGCAGGTGCAGCTGCTGCGCAAGCTCTGGAGCGAGCCGCTCGTCACGTTCGACGGGCGCTTCGATCATATCGATCGGGCCTGCATCAACCCGCGGCCGCGCCGTCCCATCCCGATCTGGTTCGGCGGCTTCGTCGAGGCCGCCTACCGGCGTGCCGCCCGCCTCGGCGATGGCTTCATCTTCTCCGCGGGTGCGGCGGAACGCGCCGTCGAAGGCTGGAAGCAAATCGAGAGCGCGCTGCGCGCGGCTGGGCGCGATCCGCGGACTTTCGGCAAGGAGATGGTCATCGGACGCGCGGAGAAGACACCGCAAGAGGTCGCCGCGCGCCTCGCATGGTGTCGCGAATGGGGCTGTACGCACGCCGCAGTCGATACGATGGGCAAGGGCTTCGCGACGCCCGAGTCGCATCTCGAATTTCTGTCCGACGTGCGGCAGCGCCTCGACGTTCGCTGAAGGTCGCGCCGTTCAGCCGCGCCGCGGCGTGATCGCAAGCGCAAGGTGTGCTGGCCACGGAACCGCGACATAACTGACGCCCTCCGCGGATCTGCGGCCCGCAATCCACACGTACCCGGCGGACGGGAAGGGGATATCGTAGGTTACGAGCGTGCCGCGGGCGTTCGTATGCCCGGTGATCCGCGCTGCGCGATCCGCATACACGAGCAGCAAACTCTCGCGCGAATCGAGATCGACCCACTCGGTCGTGCCGATGGCATCGATGCCGTTCGCCTGCAGCGCCGCAGGCGCGAGTCTCGCGATCCGCGCATCGGCCGGCTCGATTTTCAAATACGACAGACTGAACTCGGTCGGCTCGAGCGAGCGTACGAGATCGCGCTCCGTTGCGCCGAGATCGATATCGATCTCGCCATCCGGCTTCACGACCGCGTGGACGAAATCGCCCGTTCCGGGCCCGCCGTACAGATCGCCGGTGACGTAAGGGAACCACAGCCGATAGGACGCTCGCGGCGGAGCAGCGCGCTCGCTGCGCAGGTCGGCCGCGAGGAACACGAGTCGCGCATGAAGCTGCCAGCCCGGGCGGTGAGCGAGACTCTCCTCGGATGGACTGCAGCCCGTGAGGACCAGTGCGAGCGCGCCGCAGGCGAGCGCTGCGCGGCGCGCGAGCACTGCTCCCGTTGCCGCTCCTGCTCTACGCCGCGGAATCATTCCGCCGCCCGCGCGGTTTGCGCTGCCGCGTTTCGGCGCGCCGCCGCGGCTGCGCGGCGCTCCACCGATCGCGAGTGCACCCAGGCGTGCAGCCCCACCGATGCGAGCACCACGGGCAACCCGACGAGCAGGCTCGGCGAGAAGGTCTCATCCCCCAGCCCCCAGCCGACGAGCAGCGCAACGGGTGGATTGACGTATGCGTATGTCGAAGCGAGTGTCGGGGAGACGCGCTCGACGAGGTAGCGGAACGCGGAAAACCCCACCAGCGATCCGAACACCACGAGGTACCCCCACGCGCACCATACGCTCGCAGCGTGCGGCAGATTCCAGGGCTCGCGCAGCGCGAGGCTCAGCACGAGTCCCATGATTCCGGCAGCAAGCAGCTCCGCGCCGAATCCCGTGGGCCCCTTGGGGACGGCGATGTGCCTGGAGACGACCGTGCCGAAAGACCAGCTCGTCACACCGAGCAGGATGATGAGCGTGCCCTCGAGATTTGCCGAGAGATCCCGCCCCGTTAGCATGATGGCGGCGCCCACCGCGCCGAGCGCGATGGCTGCCCATTCCTTCCGGTGGGGCCAGCGGCCGAAGACTCCGGACCAGAGCGCGGTTGCAAGCGGCAGGATGCTGCCGAGTGCCACCGTCGCACCGGAGCTCACCCAGTGCTCGGCGATCGTCACGCTGCCGTTGCCAACGACGAGGAGCAGGAAACCGATGAGAGCGGCCGCGCGCCATTGGCGCGCCGTCGGCAGGCGCTCCCCGCGCAGGGCTTGCCAAGCGAGCACTGCAAGGCCCGCCGTCGTGAAACGCGTGCCGACGATGAAGAAGGGAGCGAGCCCGGTGATCGCCACTTTGATGGCGAAATATGTCGTCCCCCAAATGACGTAGAGCGCCGCAAGGCAGGCCGCGATCGATGCCGTACTCGGAGCGGACCGCGCCGCGTCGGTCCTCATGTTAGACACGCAACCCTCCGCTCGACCGACGGGCGGAACACACTGCCCGACGCGCGCTCAGCGCGCCGCCGGGCACACCGATTGCTCCGCAACGCTCCGATGCCGCTCGCGCGCTTGCGCATCGGCGCCTCGAGAATTGGAAGTTGGGGAGGGTCCCGCCGCCATCATGACTAGCCTGGCGACACAGCCTACGCAGACCGAAGCTCCCTCCTCCGGCACCGCGAGTTCGTCGCCGCTGAGCGACGCGGATGCTCCGATCCGCGCGATGCCCGCGCCGAGCGTTTTGCTCATCGGCCCGTACGACCCGCATTGCGGAGAATACACGTTTCTCGCCCCGCCGCTCGGTGTCTGGCGCCTCGCGGGCGTCCTCACCTCGCACGGCGCGCACGCGGAGGTGTTCGATCCGAACTGCTGCGCACTTCCGCCGCCTCGCGCGCTCGAGCGCATGCTCCGGCAGCGGCATTGGGACCTGATCGGCATCTCCACCACGGGGATGACGCTGCGGTTCGACCTCGAGCTCGCACACCTTGCGAGACGACTCGCGCCGCAGGCCACTCTGGTCGCCGGGGGCATGGAGGCGACGTTCCGGCCTGAGCTGATGTTCGAGCTCGGGCCGTTCGACCTCGTGGTGCTCGGCGAGGGCGAGCGGCCGCTCCTCGAAATGGTCGCTCGTCTGCGACAGGGCGCTCCAGTCGAAGGAATCGCCGGCACCGCGCGGCGGACGCCGGAAGGAGGCCTCGAGCGGCGACCGCAGCGCGCGTTGAAGCGCGAGGAACTGCGCGATGCGATTTTCAGTACGCCCTACGAGCGCATGCCCTACGAGGCGTACTGGAGCCGGCTCGAGCGCGCCTACCGGGTGGGACAGCTGCCGACGAAAGCGGCCCGGGAAGCGAGCCTCGCCGAGATCCGCTCGGTGCGGCTCATCACCCTCAACTACTGCCCGATGGGCTGCACGTTCTGTTCCGCCACGAATTTCCTGCACGAGGCACAAGGCAGCGTCGCCTCGATCGCGCGGCTCGAGGCGGACGAGTGTCTCGCGATGCTCGAGCGGATCGTCGCCGCCCATCCGGGCGTACGCACCGTGTTCTTCCAGGACGACATCTTCGCCTTCACGCAGGACAGGCGCATCCTGCCGCTCTGCGAGGGAATCATCGAGGCCAAGGCGAGCGGCCGTCTGCCGCGCGGGCTGCAGTTCATCAGCACCAATCGCATCGATGCCATGACGCCCGAGCGATTGCAGCTGCTGCGGCGCGCCGGCTTTCGGGTGCTCGGCTTCGGCATCGAGAGCTTCTCGCAACGCATCCTCGCGGAGTTCAACAAGGCGCCGATCCACAGGCACATCGCGCCGGTGCTGCGCTCGGCGCTCGATATCGGGATCACCCCGTTTCTCGATCTGATCCTCAGCTCCCCGCGCGCGCGCCTCGAGGACATCGCCGAGACGCTGCGCGAGGCGTACCGCTGGCTGCTGGCCGGCTGCGAGATCGGCATCTACCCGTACGTGGTGCCGTTCTCCGGGGCCGGCTTCGCACGCGATCCCACGCTCCTGCCGCACACGACGGTTGCACGCCGTCGGATCGCGGGCACGCTCATCGAGTGGGACCAGCCCGACAAGATCCTCCCGATCGACCCCGTGGTGCGCGACGCAGTCCTCGAGATGGAGCAGGAGTTCGAAGCCCGGCTCGCGGCACTGCAGCTGAGCGCCGCCCATCTTCCCTCGCGCGTGCGCTCGCTCGTGTGGATTCTCGCGGCAACGCCGGTCCTTGCGGCGCACGGACTGGCCATCGCCGACGAGCGCGAGGTCGAGCGGCAGCTCGCGATGCGGCTGCCCGCGTCGGGCCGCGCGAGCAAGTCCCGAACTGCCGCTCTCGCCGCAGGCGCCGCCCTGCCATGACCACGCGCCGCTTCGTCAGCTTCGCTGCCCCGCTCGGCGTCTGCGCGCTGCTCGTCGGATGGATCGCACTCTCCGCGGCGAATGCGCAAGCGGTGACTTTCTCGATGCTCCTCTACGGGATTGCGAATTTGATCGTATATACCGACGCCCTCGATTTCGCGCTGCGCCTGTACATGCGGCGGCGGCATACGGCGACGGCGCGCGGGACGGGCCGCGACACCGAGACCTCGATCGATCTCGGCGGGGCGCTCTCCACGAGTCTCTACTACGGTCCCGCGTTCGATGCGGCTCCGGGCTTTCCACGCGCAGGCGCGCGCGCTCCCTACGCGATCGTCGCCTCGGTCTACAACCTCGGCGACCAGCTCGATGAGTTCCTGTCCGCTTATGGCCCCTACCGGGATCGCACCTGGCTCGTAAGCGACGGCTCGACGGACGACACGCTCTTGCGACTGCGTCAGGCGGGCTGGCGCTGCTTCGACGACGGCGTCAACCGACGCAAGCCCGCGGCGCTCAAACGCCTGCTCGAGACGCTGCCCGACACGATCGAGGCCGTCTTCGTGATCGATCCCGATATTCACGTCCTGCCTTTCGGCGCCGGAAGCACGATCGATCTCGACCAGTTCGTGGCCGATTTCCTGCGCTCGGGCGCCGCCGCGGCATGCCCGCGCGTGATGATTGCGCCCGACGGCTTCCTCGCGCGCTTCCAGGCATTCGAGTACGCGCTCGCATTCCGGCTCGGGCGCCGCAGCCTCGCCGATTACTGTCAGACCTCGGGCGTGTCGCTCTACCGCCGCGATGCGCTGCGGCGGGCGCTCGATGCCCACTCGCTGTCGGTCTACGCCGAGGACTTCGAGAACGCCGTCCTGCTGCTCGATCGCGGCGAGCGCATCTACTACGACGGCCGCCTCCTCGTGAGCACGGAAGGACCCGGCGCTTTCAACCGCTGGTTCTCGCAGCGCGTGGGCTGGTACTACGGCCTGTTGAAGGTCTACACCGAACGCTTCGGTGCGGTGTGGCGCGTCGCGCGGCGCACGCCATTCTCCCTCTATCACTACGTGCTCTATCTCGGTGGGCTCACGATCGCCGCTCATGCGCTCAAGGTGATGAGCGCTCTGCTGCTCGCGGTGAGCTTCATCGGCGGCTTCGATACGCTCTTCCTCGCGCGCTGGCTCCCGAATACGGGCTGGATCAATCCTGTGTATTTCATGTCCGCGGTCGGCGGCTACCTCCTGCTCGGCGTCGTGGCTCTGTTCACCGTCGTGCCGCGCGAGGAGCGCGCCTACATCGCGCCGGTCGTGCCCCTCTATCTGTTTTACGCGCTCGTGCACATCGCCCCGATGACCGTCGGGTATGCGAATTGGATCGCGGTGAAGCTCACGGGCAGACGTCTGTATCGCGACCACTACGAGCCGGCGGAACAAGCGCCGCGAGTTCCGATCGGCGTGCATCTCATTCCGCGCAGGCTCCGATGATGCTGGCACTCCGACAGGCCACGACGCCTCGACCGCCGGCGATGCTCCATCAGGCGGCAACGTACTGGGAGAACCGCGCGCGACGTTTCGCGCGGAGCGGCGACGGCCTCGCGGCAGTCTGCTCGTACGGAATGCCCGAGTTCTACAACCGGCTCATTCACTTCTGCCAGACCCGCGCGCTCGCGCCCTGGCTCGCAGTACCCGCCGGCACGCGCGTGCTCGATATCGGCTGCGGCGTCGGCCGCTGGAGCCGACGGCTCGCCGCGCGAGGCGCGCAAGTCACCGGCATCGACCTGAGTCCGACGATGATCGAAGAGGCGAGACTGCGGGCCGGCGCGGGCGGCGTTGCAGAGCGCTGCCGCTTTCTCGTGCAGGATTGCGCAGAGCTCGACGTCGCCGGTCAATTCGATTTGATTCTGTCCGTGACGGTCCTGCAGCACATCCTCGATGTCGGCGCGCTCCTTTCGGCCGTGCGCGGAATCGCGCGGCGCCTCGCACCGGACGGGCGGCTCATCGTGCTCGAGGCGGCGCCCGCCCGCACCGCCAGCAGCTGCAATAGCCCGGTGTTCAGGGCGCGGCACCGCGACTTCTATCTGAGGCTGTTCGAGGAATGCGGCCTTCGCGTGCACGCCGTGACCGGTGTCGACCCGGCACCCTTCAAGACCTGGCTTCTGCCGCACCTCGCGCGACTGCCGCGACCGGCCGCGCTCGGTGCCCTCGCGCTCGCGACGGCGCTCTCCGTGCCGATCGATGCGCCGTTCGGCAGGCTCATGCAGCGGCAGTCCTGGCATGCAGTTTTCGTACTCGCGCATGCGGGCGGGGGTGCGCAATGAGGCAGGACATCGGCTCGCCACAAACATCCGGTCCGCGCTTCGCGCGGCGCTCGGTTTTCGCGGTTTGCGTCTTCGTACTCGTCGCCGCGCTCGTCCTCGCCGTGCGCTGGTACGAAACGCGCCGCACGGCACCCGAGGGCGCCTCGGGCTCGCTGGTCGTAAACGTCACGAGCGGTGCGGATCGCGGTCCGGGCACGCTGCGCGAGGCGCTGTTCGTCGTGGCGACGGCATCGAGCGTCGCACGAATCGTGCTCCAGGCTCCACGGATCGATGTCGAGACGGCGCTGCCCCCGATCGTCAACGCGCACGGCGTCAGCATCATCGCGCAGCCCGGCCACGGCGTGATCGACGCTCATGCGCTGAGCGGCGGGCCGGTGTTCGATGTCGCCGCACCGAACGTTACGCTCGATGGCGTGAGCGTGAGCCGCTGCCCTGCAGCCGCGGTCCTGGTGCGTGCGCCGCGCTTTCATCTGCACGCTGCGACGGTGACCGGCTGCGATGTGGGAGTGGATATCGCAGGCAACGCGACCGACCTGCTCATCGAGCGCAACCGCTTTGCGGACGATCGAGTCGGCGTGCGCTTCGCCGCGGCGAGCCGCGCCAGCTCGGTCGTCGGCAACGAGTTCTCGGGTGAGCGCGATGCCGGCGTGTGGGCGGTGCGCAGCGAGCCGGACCTCAAAGGCGCCCCGTTCAGCGTGCGCGACAACCACTTCGATCACGATCACGCTGGAGTGGTCGCGGGAAACATTCCGGCGCTCATCGAGCGCAACGAGATGCTCGGTGCCTCCGATGCGGCCGTGCACCTCGTCGGCGCGGGTGCGGTCATTCGGGGCAATCGCGTGAGCGGCGGCTCCGGATTCGGAATCGTCGCCGAGGGTGCGCGCGAGGCGGTGATCGAAGGGAACGAGCTCGACGGAGTCGCCGCCTACGGCATCATGGTGCGCAGCTCGAGCAACGCCCTGGTGCGCGGCAATCGGCTGCACCGCTGCGGGTACGGGCTCGCGTTCGTGCTCGGCGATGCACGCAATCCGAGCACCGCCGTCGACAACGTGATCATCGAGCCGCGCTACGACGGGATCGATGTGGTAGGAGACTCGCCGATCCTGCGACGCAATCAGGTGCTGCGGCCGCACGCACTCGCCTTGCGGGTGACGGACTTCCAACCACCGGGGGGCGGGAAGATCATCACCGCCACTCCCTACCTCGAAGGCAACCAATTCGGCGGCGCGACCGCGAAGGTCGCCGCAAACGGCACGCAAATCGAGGGACATCCGCGGTGAAGCGCCTCGAGACGACGCAACTGCTGCCTGCGCCGTCCTTCACGGACCCGCGCGTCCACCTGCTCGATGACCTCTGGCTGCTCACGATCTTCGCGATTCTGCTCGCCGCGGGGCTGCCATGGCTCGTGAGCTCGTTCGCGATGCAGATCGGTGCGGCGCTCCTCGGCTTGCTCGCGCTCACGGCGGTGCACGTCGCATTCACCGTGCTCGTCTCGCCCTCGACCGTCCTCGGCGCCGGCCGGCGCCGCGTGCTCGCGCTGCTGCATGCGTTGGGTGTCGTCGTGATCGGCCTCACGTGGCACTACGCGGGCGGGCTGCAGAATCCGGCGTTTCTCATCGTCTTCGCGCTGCCGGTCGTCGGGGCGATTTTTCTCTCTCGCTGGCAGCCGTACATCTCCGCCGCGGTCGCGGTGCTCATCGTGGCGGGCGTCGCTCTGGCGGAGGCTCCGGAGCTGCGCTGGTATGCGAGCGGCTTCGATCCGATCGGACCGTGGCTCGTCGCAAGGCTGGGAGCGAGCGCCGCCGCAGCGGATACACCATTCCCCGGCTTCTATGCGCCCGCGGGCTATTACCTGGTGCTGCTCGAGGGATTTGCGATTCTGATGCTCGCCTGCGCGTTCGCTGCCGAGTACCTCGGTGCGATCTTCGATCGCCTGCATGCGCAGCTTACCTCCGCGCGCATCGAGGCCGAGCACGGCCGCGAGCTCTGGTCGACGCTCATCGAGGAGCTTCCTCGCCCCGCGGTGCTCGTCGATGCCGCGACGATGCAGATCGTCGCGGAAAGCGCAGCGCTCGCCGAGGGAGGATGGCCACGCACACCCGCGCTCGGGCGCAAGCTCACGGAGGTCTTGCAACTGTCCTACCCCGAGATCGTCGAGGAGCTCATCGCGGGCGCCGGCGGCATCGCCCCCGAAGTGACCCTGCGCGTGGGAAGCGAGCTCAGGATGGCGCGTGTCCACGTGCAGCACGTCGCCCATCGCGGCAGACGTTTCGCGCTGGTGCTGATGGAGGACCGGACAGAGGCCTTCGCGGTTCGCGCGGCACTCGATGCCGCCGAGCAGGCGACGCTCGTTCTCGATGCCGACGAACGGGTTCTCGCGTTCAACAAACCGGCGCTCGCGCTCTTCTCGTCCGCGCGGGCGGGTGCCGAGGCGGAGCCGCTGCTCGCCCTGCCGGACCTGCCGGCACGCTGGTGGGAGCCGGGGCTCACGGGACGGCGCAAGATGCACGTCCGCATTCTCCCGCGGCTCTTTCAGGTGACAAGCACCGCAATCGCGCTCCCAGGGGAACGGGAGCGCATCCTGGTGATCGCATTCCTGCCGATCGCCCGCGCCGAGGCGTCCGACGTGACGTACTCCGGCTCGCTGCGGTCGCAGCGCTCATGACGGTCCAGCCGGCGCGCTGGGCGAAGGGGCTCGCGGGCGTGCTCGCGACCACCGCCCTGCTCTTTGCAGGCAGCGCTTGCGCCGACGATCAATTGATCCTGAGCGCCAACGGCTCGACGCTTACCGGAACGAGCGGCGGCGAGGGCGGCTCGCTCAATTACCTGCACGACATGACCCACGCCGTGATCGGCGTCGGCGGCGAGTATCAAAAGCTGGCCACGGCGCACTGGGCCTTCGGCAGCCTCACCGGCACGCTGCGCGGCAACGCGGCCGATACCAAATGGACGCTCGACGGGGAGGTGCACCGCGGAGCGGGCGCGATTTCCGAGGCGGTGGGCACCCATCGCTTCGACTACGGCGTCGAGGCGCTCGGCGCGAGCGGCACATTCTTCAACCGCGTGACGCTCCAGGTCGAGTCCCGTCAGTTTGACATCGACACGACGCGTGGCAATCTGCCGAAGATCGGTCTCGGAGTGCTGTGGGCGCGCAGTTGGCTCACGACCGTGTCCTACGCCCGCTCCGTGAGCGGGAACCTGGGAACCGAGCTCGAGACGTTGCGCATCGACCGATATGGCCGGCTCGTGAACTTCGTCGCGGGCGGGGCAGCCGGTCACGTCGCACCCCCGGTGGTCAACATTCAAACAGGCGCCCTGGGACCGGCGCCTCAATACCGCGAGGGATACGTGGGCTTCAGCCGCAAGTTCACTCGGGTCGATGTCGGCATCCTCGGCGACTATCTCAGTCTCGCCGGGACGCACCGCATCACGCTCACGCTGACTTTCTCGGTCCACCTCGGGAGCCCGATATGAAGATATTGCGGCGCCTGCGGCGCTCGAGCTGGCTGCCCGCTGCGATCGTGTTCGCGATCGTGCTCGCCGCCGGCTCGCGGCTCATCGTATTGAGCGTGCGCGCGCACGCTGCCGAGGCGCGCCGGGACGCCGAGGCGGCTGCGCAGCTGCACGCGCGAGCGTTAGCACGCGAACTCGACGGCCTTGCCGCCATCGCGAGCGGGACGCCGCGCGCGATGCCGGCGCGCGTCTTTGAATGGCGTCCAGGCGGGACGGTGATCGCCGCAGCCGGCGCCGATTCTGCCGCGGCACACGCGATCGCGAGCGAGTGGACTGCGGAGGGCGGCGGAGGTCCGCCGCGCTCGGGCGTCATAGTCGGACCCCTGCGGGAAGGCAGTGAATGGCTGATCGCCGCGCTCGCGCCGACAGGTCGGGTCGCCTACACGAGTCTCGACCAGCTCCTCGCCTCGACGAAGCTCGGCCGTCTCACGGGCGCAGGATACGATTTCGCGCTCGTGCAACGCGATCGCGCGGGCGAGCCCGAGCGCACATTCCTCGCCTCGCAGACCGAGCCGCTCGGGCGTGCCGCCGAGGCGGACATTGCCACGCCTGCCGGATTTGCGTTCCTTTCGGGCCAACCCCTTGCGCTCGAGGTACGGCCGCGCGCGGGCTGGTACCCGACGCGTACGCTGGCAACCGACATCGGGCTGCTCGCCCTCACGGCATGGCTCCTGACGTTCATCGCGCACGACCTCACCCAACGCACGCGTCGCCTGCGTGCGGCGCTCGAAACCTCACGCCGTCAGTTGCGCGCGGCGAACGAGCGGCTCGTCAATGAGATCGAGCAGCGTCACGAGCTCGAGGAGAGCGTGGACCGCGCACGCTTTCGCGATCCATTCACCGGGCTACCCAACCGTCGCTGTTTCATGGATCAGCTCGATCGTGCGCTGCGCGATGCCCGCATTGGCCGCGGCCCGCGAATTGCGGTGTTCCTCATCGATATCGAGCGCTTCCAACTCATCAACGAGACACTCGGGCACACCGCGGGCGATGAGCTCATGGTGCAGGCTGCGCGGCGCTTCGAGCAGACTGCGGCGCCCTCGATCGGGATTCTCGCCCGCTGGGGTGGGGATCAGTTCGCGCTACTGGCCCGCGGGATCGACACAACCGATGCCGCCATGGGCCTCGCCCAGTCGCTTCACGAGGCGCTGCGCGAGCCCTTCGAGCTGCGCCGCCATCGGCTCGCGATCACCGCACGGGTCGGCATGACCTGCGTTGCCTCGGGGCCGCAGCGCGCGGACGATGTGGTGCGCGAGGCAGACATCGCCCTCTCCGTCGCCAAGCGCACCGAGAATTCGCTCTCGGTCGCGTACACGCCCTCGATGGGGGGCGATGCGGCGAGCCTCGTGAGCCTCGAAGCGGACCTGCACGTCGCGCTCGAGCGGCGCGAGCTCACGCTCCTGTTCCAGCCGATCGTGGACCTGCGAGGGCCGCGCGCGGTCGGCGCGGAGGCGCTGCTGCGCTGGCGCCATCCGGTCGAGGGTCTGCTGCGGCCGGACCGCTTCCTGCCGATCGCCGAGGAGGCCGGGCTCATGGTGCCGATCACGCGCTGGGCAGTCCGGCGCGTCTGCCGCCTCGCGGGCGAGTGGCGCAAGCGCCTCCCGCCCGACGCCGCCTTCTACCTCTCGGTAAACCTCTCGGCCGCGGTGCTGCGCGATCCGGAGCTCGCCGACTATGTCGCGGGGCTGCTCGAGGAGACGGCGACCCCACCCGACACTCTCAAATTCGAGCTCACCGAGGGAGGCTTGATCAGCAATGTCGGCGGTGCGCGCGATGCGCTTCAGCGTCTGCGCCGCACGGGCGTGCAGCTGATGCTCGATGATTTCGGCACCGGCTACTCCTCACTCAATCACTTGCAACTCTTCCCGTTCGACTACGTGAAGATCGACCGGCCGATCGCGGGCGGCGCCGGCGAGCGCGGCGCAAGTCTCGCCTCGGCGATGGTGCAGCTCGCCGCCAGCCTGGGTCTCACACCGATCGCAGAAGTGGTCGAGTCGCAATCGACCGCGGACGCGCTCGAGAAGATGGGATGTCACTACGGCCAGGGGAATTTCTACTGCGCCCCGGTCGACCCCGAGGAGGCCCTCGCATGCCTGCGGGGCGGCACCCCCGCGCAAGCTGGCGCGATCGCCGGATCGGGTGCAGAAACCGATGAAACCCGAGAGTGGATCGATGACTCGCCGACCCTGATGCTGCCCGCGGATTTCCTCTCCGAGGACAGCGCCGAGGCCTGAGCGCCTCGGCACACGAGAGTCCCCAGGAATGAGGGTGCTCCGCAATGCGTTCTGGCTCACGAGCGCGCGCATCACGGGAGATCTCACGAGCTTTGCGCTGTTCGTCGCTATCTCGCGCTCCTTCGGGCCCGCGACGACCGGTGAATACTCTTTCGCGTTCGCGCTCGCGAGCTTTCTCGCCTTCCTCGCCTGCGCCGGCTTCGACGAATGCGGCAACTCGCTTTACGCCCGCGCCTCGGACGATGCCACGCGGCGCAGGATTTGGATCGATATCCTCACCACGCAGTATGTGCAGCTCGCCGTTGCGGTGCTCTGCTTCGCGCTCTTTCTCGCGATCGCAGGCGGGGTGCGCGCGCGGGTATCCGTCATCGTCGAGCTGTCCGCCCTGCTCACGTGCCAGTACCTAGCCCGAACGTTCTTCATCCCTGCGATGGCCTCGCAGGCGATGAGGGCGCCGGCGCTTACGGACTTCGCCTGCCGTTTCGGTGCGATCGCATTCGCGCTCGGTAGCATCTGGGCCAACCAGAAATCCCTGCCCGCGCTGCTCGTCAGCTTCCCGGTCGCCGGCGCGCTGCTCGTTGCGCTCGCCGCGCGCAACGCGGCGTCACGCGGCATGCCGCTCCTGCCGCGCTTCGATCTGAAACGAATCGGACAGACTCTGCGCTCCACTTCGGCGTTCACCGGGTGCGAACTGCTCGGGCAGTTCTATGCCCGAACCGATTTCCTGATCATCGCGCTGATGCTCGGCGATTCAAGCGTGGGGCTCTACGCGACGGACATGAAGTTCGTCGAATATGGGCTGATTCCTCTCTACCTTCTCGGGATCGCAGCGTATCCCTCGATCACGCGCGCCGCGGCCTTCGATCCCGCAGCGTTCCGCGGTAGTGTGGGTGAGCTCGCCCGTTTCATGCTCTTCCTCGCTGGATGGGTCGCAGTCGGGCTCTACTGTCTCGTGCCCCAGCTCATTACACCGATCTTCGGCGCGCCCTTCGCGCCCGCGGCCGACATCCTCCCCTGGTTCGCCGCCCTCGCATTGCTCAAGGGTTGCGAAGGCACCTTCTATCGAGTGGGCTATGCGGTGCGCCGGCCGTCCGTCTACCTCGTCGCGATGCTCGAGGGCACCGGCCTCACCATCGTGCTCAATGTCCTGCTTATTCCGCGGTTGGGGCTCGAGGGCGCCGTGATCGCCGCCATGGCGAGCGTCGGTTTCGTCACGGTCATCTGCGCTTCGCAATTGCGTCATGCACTCGCGCCGGCCGTGATGATCGGCGCGGTCGCGCGCCTCGCTGCGGCGCTCGGTGCAACCGCTGCGGTGTATTTCGGTATCGACAGCCTCGACGCTGCGCCCTGGGTCTCGACGCTCGCCGCGTGCGGTGCTTTCCCCATCTTTGGAATCGCGGCGGGACTGCTGACACACCCCGCGCGCAGCCTGCTGCACGCCGAGGTGGGCGCGCCTCCCGACACGCGCTCGGCTTAGCGGCTTACGAGGGGATGACCGTCGCGCAGCTCGCGACGAGCAGTCCCCAGATGAGCAACAGAACGCAGCTTCTCCAGAACACGCGCTAATACCTCTACCTGATAGACGCATACGCGGGCGCGGCGTTCCGACGGCCGGATTACGTTCGCGTCAGGTAAGCTTCGACGCGAGCAGCGCGAGTGTCCGCTCGTCGGGCTCCCCGCGACAGTACTTGCGCAGTGCCGCATCGAAGAGCGCCCCCTCGGTACCGGCGGCGTCGCCGAATAGCGTCATGCACGAACGGAACTTGAGCTCATCGGGGTACCCGAAGATCTCCCCGAGCGTACGACCTTCGACTGCGTTCACGAGGCGCGTGCATTCGACGAGCCTGGGCCCGAGCACCGGATGTGCCAGGTAGGCTCGGGCTTCATCGAGCGAGCCGATGGCGAAGCGGCGCGCCGTCGGGCTCTCGCCGAGCCCGCGCAACTGCGGGAACACGAACCACATCCAGTGCGATTGCTTTCGGCCTGCGCCGAGCTCGGAACGGACGCGTTCGTATACCGGCCGCTGCGCCTCGACGAAGCGCTCGAGCCCGTAAGGATCGTTCATAGCTGTCGTCCTGCTCTGTGCACTACAATCGTCACCGGAGTTGTGGACGGGGAATCGGACGGCAGTGCGGCTCGCCTCTCAGCGGCCCTGGGTCAAGCGCGTTCTCATCGCGGCGACGATCGTCGCCGCTCTCGTCGGCCTTTATGCCCTCGCCGGCTTTGTCGCCGTGCCGCACGTGTTGCGCTCCGAGCTCACCGGCTATGTCGATACGCACTACCATCGCCGACTCGCGCTCGGCGAGATTCGTTTCAACCCCTTCACGCTGACACTCGACGCACGCGACCTCTCGCTCCCCGATGCCGACGGCACGCCCATGGTCGGCGCAAGCCTGCTGCACGTCGAGGTCTCGATCGCCAGCCTCTGGAGGCGCGCGGCAAGCTTTCGGAACATTCTCATCGAGCGCCCCTTCGCCCGCGTGGTCGTGCGGCCGGACGGTGTACTCAATCTCGCGGCGCTCCAGGGACCTGCCGCCCCTCAGCAGCCCGCCTCTACCGCTCCCGCTGGCACCATAAGGCTCGCGATCGACCGCTTCACCGTGGATGAAGGTCAGGCGACCTACGATGATCGCACCGCTGCCCGACCCTTTCACACCGAGCTCACACCCGTCAAATTCGAGCTGCGCGACTTCAGCACCATCGCCTCCGCAGCAAACACTTACTCCCTCGACGTAGCGACCACTCTCGGCGAGCGCTTCCACTGGAGCGGAAACATCGGCATCGCACCCGGTGCGTCGCGCGGCCGCTTCGAGGTGAGCGCGCTGCGCGCCGGCACGCTCGTCAGCCTTCTCGGCGATGCGCTGCCGCCGCTTCGGGTCTCCTCGGGTCTGATCGGCGCTCGAGGCGATTACACGCTCTCCGTCGGACGCTCCTCCAATCTGCGCGTCGAGTTGAATCGGCTCAACGTCAGCCATCTCGGCGTGCGGCCGCGCGGCGGCCGTACCGATTACGTCGATCTCTCGAGCCTCGAGGTGGGAGGCAGCACGTTCGATCTCGCGCAGCACGCGCTCGGCGTGGGTTCCGTCCGCATCGACGGCGGGACGTTTCGCATTTGGCGAACCCCCGCAGGTACGCTCAACATCAATGAGCTGCTGGTCGAGCGGCACTCGTCTGCACCGCGCCCGCCTGCCTCAGCCGTACCGCAGGCCACGACCGCGGGGCGTGCCGGCCCTGCACCCGCGTCCGCAGCGCCCGCAGCGCCCGCAGCGCCCGCAGCGTCTGCATGGTCCATTGCGGCTCCCGACATTGTCCTCGCGAATTTAGTGGTCGAGGCCGAGGACAGGACGGTTACGCCCGCAGTCGCTGTGAAGCTGGAGAAGATTGACGTACACGTCGGCGGGTTCCGTTCTCCCGGCAGCATGCCGCTCGATCTGTCGGCAAGCGGAACGATGAATGGAGGCGGCCGTTTGGAAGCGAGAGGCAGCTATGTGCTCGATTCGGGGGCGGCGCGGATGCAACTCGAGATCGCACACCTCGACCTCACCGCTTTGCAGCCGTATCTCGCGCAGCGCTCATCGCTCCGTCTGACCTCGGGGCTACTCGGCACCAAACTCGAGATCAGTCGGTCCGCCGATGGAAACCTCAACGTTACCGGCAACATCGGGGTCGCCAAGCTGCGCACCGTCGACGATCGACTGAGACGGGATTTCGTGAAGTGGGATCGTTTGAACGTCGAGGGTCTCGCCTACCGCTCCCAGCCCACGAGCCTCGCGATCCGCCGCATCGTCGCGCGCGCACCCTACGCACGCGTGATCGTCGCGCCGGACCGCAAGCTCAACATCGCCGAGGCGTTCACGCCAGGCGCAGCTCGCGCGGTGAATCGGGAGAGTCGCGCAAGCGACGGTGCGTCATCCGCGCAAGCCGCCCGACCTCCGGCCGATGTCGCGGCCGCGGCCGCCCCTCCGCACTCGCCCGCTCCCTCAGCAGCGGGTCATGCGGCTGCGACGAGCTCGGCTTTTCCGCTTCCGGTTTCGATCGGCCAAATCCTGGTTCAGAACGGCTCTGCGCAATACACCGATCGGTGGATCGAGCCGCACTTCACGCTCGCGATCGAGGGTTTGCAGGGATCGATCTCCGGCATGTCCTCGAACCCGAGCTCTCGAGCGCAGGTCGAGCTCGATGGAAAGGTCGATCGTTACGCCCCGATTCACGTCTCCGGGCAGATGAACCTGCTCGCGGCCACGGCCTACACGGACATGACCATGACCTTCAAGGGTGTCGAGCTTACGACCGCCACGCCCTACTCCGCGCACTTCGCGGGCTACAAGATCGAGAAGGGCAAGATCTCCGCCGAAATCACCTATCGCATCGAGAACGGCAGTCTCACCGCCAATCATCACATCGTGATCGATCAGCTGCAGCTCGGGGAGAAAGTCGCAAGCGCCGATGCCGTCAAACTGCCCTTGAAGCTCGCGGTGGCACTCCTCAAGGATCGCAACGGCGTCATCGATCTGGGAATCCCGGTCACCGGGAGCCTGAGCGACCCTCAATTCAAATTGGGACCGCTCATCTGGAAGGTCGTGGTCAATGTCGTCGAGAAGGCGGCGGCGGCGCCGTTCAAACTTCTCGGCCGAGTCTTCGGCGGCGGCGGCGAGCAGATGAAATACATCGACTTCGATCCGGGTAGCGCGGACCTCGACGCACCCGATCGCGAGCGGCTCACCGCGCTCGGTCAGGCACTTCTCGCGCGCCCGAGCCTCGAGCTCGATGTTCCGAGCGCCTATGCGCCGGAGCTCGATCGTCCGGCACTCGCCCGCGCAATCCTGACTCAGAGGCTCATCGTCCTGTCAGGCCAAGGGGCAGCCGGGTCGGGCCCGGACAACCGCCGCGATGCTGCGTCCGCTCTTTTCGTGAATCCGCTTGCCGATCCCGCCGAGCACTTCCGTCTCTTGCTGGCGGCGTATCGCTCGGAGCTCGGCAAGGCCGCGAGCCTGCCGCCCGAGGTCGAGGCGGCTGCAGCCCCCA
>Ga0134128_10002571_pt1 | contig 22381 bp, 21 predicted proteins | sample KB31754_FD_96462 | JGI IMG/M metagenome (GOLD analysis project Ga0134128, IMG submission 96462) | Terrestrial soil microbial communities with excess Nitrogen fertilizer from Kellogg Biological Station, Michigan, USA - KB3-175-4 | ecosystem: Environmental > Terrestrial > Soil > Unclassified ... | reverse complement strand
TTGCATTTGAATGTCGCGTTCCGTTGCGCCCACGGCCATGCGCACGCCTATTTCGCGCGTCCGCTCCGTCACCGACACGAGCATGATGTTCATGATGCCAATCCCGCCCACCAGCAACGCGACCGACGCGATGCTTGCCAGCATCAGCGTGAACGTGTGGCTCGCCTGCTCCTGCGCCTGCAGGAATTGCGTCGGTGTTCGAATGTTGAAGTCGTCCGGTTCCTTGGGACGCAAATGATGTCGCTGTCGCATCAAGCGGGTAATCTGTTCCTGCGCGGGGTCAATCGCTTCTGGCGAAACAGCGGAACAGAAAATATCGTCCAGCCAGTTCGTTCCCGACACTTTATGTTGCGCCGTGGTGTAGGGCATCATCATCGTATCGTCCTGATCGCGTCCGAAACCCGATGCCCCTTTGCTCGCAAGAACTCCGATGACTTGAAAGGGAAGTCCACCCACGCGAATCGTCTTTCCCACCGGATCGTTGCCGCTGAAGAGTTGATCCGCCACGGTTTTCCCGAGCACCGTCACCTGCGCGCGGGACACCACATCCTGCTCAGTGAACGGAGTACCCTCTGCCACCTGCCAATTGCGAATCGTCAAAAAACTCGGCGCGACTCCGTTATATTGCGTGGACCAATTTTGGTTCCCATAAACAACCTGCACATGGCCATCGACGTTGGGCGAGCATGTCTTTATCAGCGGAGTCGCCGCGGCAATCGCGTCCGAATCGCCATCGACGAGCGATTTAGTGTTGTCGTTTCCCGTGTGGGCCCCATTGACGGTTCGTCCGCCCGCTTCCACCCACACCATGTTGTCGCCCAACGATGAAATCTGGTCGCGAATCTGCTGTGAGCCGCCCTCGCCAATCGCCACCGTGCAGATCACCGCGCCGATTCCGATCGTGATGCCCAGCATCGTCAGGCCCGTGCGCATTTTGTTGCGCCCCAGCACGCGCAGCGTGATGCGCGCCAGGTCTCCAAAGGACGTGCTGTACGCGGAATCGTTCGCTGATGCCAACTGTGCAATCCTCTACGAACTTAGACGCGCGGCGTTGCTCTGCGGTTTTCGAATTTTACGGATGCGGGTTTTGTCCCGGCTGCGAGTCGCGACGCGCGGAAATGCCTGTCTTGCTCGTCAGTTTCTGCTGCCCGCGAAGAGGCGCGCGATGGCCACAAGAACCACGGCGCCCACGAATGCAGCCGCCAGGCTCCCGAAAAATCCAAATGTTGTGATACCGAGCTTGGAAAAAATCCATCCACCGATCAGCGCGCCCACCATTCCTAGGATCGTATCGGCGAAACATCCAAAGCCGCGCCCGCGCGTCACCGTGCCCGTCAGCCACCCGGCGATCAGTCCGATGAGAATCCACGCCAGCAATCCGTGGTCGTAATAAATAACGCCCATCCTGTGCGGTTCCATATGCGGCGGATTATCTCACATGACGCGTCCCGAAAAACAATAGAAACGCCGAAAAGACTCAGCATTCTCCCAAAGCAAGAATCATTTTCGAAATGTAACAAGAGCCGTGAGCATCCTGAATTTAGTTCTTGTCTCGGACATTATCTCGGACAATAGGTCCCATTTATTTGCGCGCGAATCTAGCGTACGAGGATTATTGCTTGTCGGAAAATAACACTACTGGATTCACTGTATTTACAGGGGAAAAGTCGCTCTGTAGGCTATCCGACATTCACTAAATATGGGGTTTCTTGCGTGTGATGCGAAAGCGAATACTGGTGGCCGACGACAACGAGCTAGTGCGAAAACTCCTGCGTCTCATGCTTGAGCGCGACGCAGGATGGGAAGTTGCCGTAGCTAAGGACGGAAGCGAGGCGATAGCGAAGGCGCAAGAGTTCCAGCCCGACGTGGCCATTCTTGATTTCGCTATGCCCGATATGAACGGGTTGCAGGTAGCCCGCCAGATCGCCAAACAGTTGCCTTCCGCCGCGATCATCCTATTCACCATCCATGATTCCCTGGAAATGAATTTCGAAGCCAGGAGCGCCGGAGTTTCTCGCGTGTTGCCGAAGACTGCTGCCGGTCTGCCATTAATTGCTGCGGTCGAAGAGCTGCTGACGAATCAACGGGAAACGCCGCCACAACGGTCTCCCGAGCCTGCGCCCGAAATTGTGCCTGGATCTGCATGCGAACCTGTGCCGGATGCCGTATCAGAACTTTTAAGCGACCCGGCCACCGTGATTGCCACCCCTCCCGTTGAGCCAAGTCGCGAAATGATGCAGGCCGAAGCGGGCGAAGACGCGCCCACCACTTGCGAGGGAGAGCCTCCTCCCAAGAGCTCTACGTCTGCCACTGGAGCCACTTGATCATTCTGCCCGGTAGCGTTCTCCCCCAGCCACAACCGTCCGGCACTTGCAGGCTATTGCTTGTAGACCAATCGAGGTCCGCTGACTTGTGTCGCCTTCAGGTTCACATTCACCTCGACGCGATCGGCGATCTTTACGAACGGAATTCCCTTAGTCATTCCATAGTCCTTACGATTGAAGGCCATGGTTCCGATAATCCTGCCTGAGCCCGTCCCCTTGCCGGTAATCGTCAGGGTCAGCGTCTGGACTTTCGTCACGCCGCGCAACGTAAAATCACCGCTCACCTCAAAGCTGTCGGGGCCGGTCTGAATAACCTTCGTTGATCGAAACGTGATCAACGGGTCGCGCTTGGCGTTAAAGAAATCTTTGCCTTTCAGCTTGCGGTTCTTTATGCCGCTTCCTGTATTCACGCTGGCGGCCTGAATCTCGATGTCCAAAACTCCCGTCGTTGCCTCAGAGGACGTGAATGTCAGTGTGGCTTCCCACTTGCCAAAAGCGCCGTCGACGGGCGCCGAGGCCTTCACGCTGAAGTGAATCGCACTTTCTTCCGGCACGATCTTGAAAACTGGAGCGTCCGCGGAGTCCTGCGCTCGCGCGGAGGGCGGAAACAAAGTGGAAACCAACAGGCAAAATAGAATGAGTCGCACGCTTGGCAGCCTGAGACTTTGCCGTCCTGTCGTCGATTCGAGCATTCAGAGGGAATTTTAACGCTGCTGGCTCAGGCAGAACTTGTATCCCAAGATTTTGTAGACCAATTTTGCGGCGAGGAAATCCGACGCGTGCTCTCCCTGCTGCGGCAGCAACTCCACCACATCCGCCGCGACAATGTTCCGCGCCTCGGCCACGGCGCGAATCAGCGCGGTCACTTGATACCAATCGAGGCCGCCCGGCTCCGGCGTCCCTGTCGCGGGCATGTATGCCGGATCGAATCCGTCGAGGTCCACGGTGAGGTAAACGTGCTCTGGCAAATCGGCGACCACGCGGGGGATCCAGCTGTCGTTTCGCGCGTGCGCAATATCCCGCGCCCAATAGATTTTCGTGCGAAGCCGCGGAATCGCCTCCGCTTCTTCCATCGAAAGCGAGCGTATCGCCACCTGCACGGCGGGACACATCTCCACCACGCGCCGCATCGCCGAAGCGTGACTCGCGCGATTCCCTTGATATGCCTCGCGCAAATCCGCGTGCGCGTCAATTTGCAGCACCGCGAGATCCGAAAACTTTTTTGCCGCCGCGGACACAAGCGGCGGAGTCACGGAATGCTCGCCGCCCAGCGCCACCGGAAACTTCCCGTCCTTAAGCAGCGCGAGCTCCGTCGTATGAATTTCCGCCAGCACTTTTTCAAGCGTTCCTTCCGCCGTGTCAATCGCGGGAAGCGTCGCAATTCCGATTTTCGAATACGTTTCGACTTCAAGCTCTTCGTCCCACGTCTCCATGTTGCGGCTCGCGGCGAGGATCGCGCCCGGACCGTTGCGCGTTCCGTGCTCATACGTGGTCGTGCGCTCGAGCGGCACGGGGAAAATCACCGCGCGCGCGGTTTCGTAACGCGAATTCTCTTCCGGAATGCCGCCGAAATTCTCGGGCGACGCAATTGTGTAGCTTTTCAGCCCCACGATGAAACGCCCTCGCAACTAGATTTTCTTCTTTTCTCTTGACGCGCTTTGCGCTATTTATAGCCCGCAAATATTTTGACGCGATTTTAAACAGCAAAGAACGCTTTGGAGGTGATACATTACCTGCGAGGAGCGTGAATGGCAAAGAAAAAGGGAGTGACCGAACGTGTTCTGCACGATCCCATTGCGGATCGCCTCACGCCTACTCATCCGCTTGACCTTTCCAAAGCGCGCACCGTTGATTCTCTTGTTCGCGCGATGGGCAGGACCGCTTTCACGGGACGTCAGGTCGGTGACGCCGCCGACGTTCTGGAAGCGATGGCGCGCGACAAAGATTGCTTCGTGGTGCTCACTCTCTCCGGCGCGCTCACCGTTGCAAAAATGGGACTCGTTTTTTGCGACCTGATCGACTCTGGAATCGTGAAAGCAGTTGTCTCGACGGGCGCGCTCATGGCTCACGGCCTCGTCGAGGCCGCCGGCAAAAGCCACTTTCGCTACGATCCCAAGATGGGCGACAAGGAGCTTTTCTTCGCGGGCTACAACCGCGTTTACGATTCGCTCGAGCCGGAGATCAATCTCGACTACATCGAGGAAATTGTTGAGTCACTCTTCGAGAAGTGGGATCCCAACGAAATCGTATCGAGCTGGAAACTCAATCGCCGCATCGGCGAATATTTAATTCAGCACGCCGAAGGACGCGGCATTCTGAAATCCGCCGCCGAAAACAACGTCCCCGTTTTCATTCCGGCGTTTACCGATTCCGAAATCGGCATCGATTTCGCTCTGCATCAACGCCAACGCCGGAAGGATGGACTTCCGGAGTTGCGCTTCGATTCTTTTACCGACTTCGAGCATTTCGCCGAGACCATGCTCGCCACCAAGCGCATGGGAATTTTCACCATCGGCGGCGGCGTACCGCGCAATTGGTCGCAGCAGTTCGGTGTTTACGCGGAACTGCTCGCGCGCCGCGGCTACGAGGAAATGCCGCTCAAGCGTTACAACTATGGCTTGCGTATTTGTCCGGAGCCGGTGCATTGGGGCGGCCTTTCCGGCAGCACCTACACAGAAGCGGTTTCGTGGGGAAAATTTGTGCCTGCCGACGAAGGCGGAAAATTCGCCGAAGTTTTCGAGGACGCCACCGTTGCGCTTCCGCTCATTGTCGGCGCCGTTCTCGAACGCATCGGCTACTTCGAAGATCACCACGAAAGAAAAGCCGAAAAACAACCAGCGCCGAATCACCATCATCGCTCCGCCGTTCCGAGCAGCCACTGAAGTCAGCTTCAAGGAGGAATGATTATGAGTCCCAAAAACGACAAGCGTGGTCCCGATTACAACCAATTGGAAGCGGGCGCGGCGCGCTCGAAGCCGCTTGTGCGCCAGCAAGCTCCTGAAATTCAGCCCTACGGCAAAATTGCAAAACTGCCCATCGCCCTCGATGAAAAAGTTTGCGCCACCAGCGCGGAGAATTTAAATCAACTCCTCGCCGATACGATGACTCTGCGCGATATGTACAAGAAACATCATTGGCAGGTCGCGGGTCACACGTTTTATCAAATTCACCTTCTCTTCGATAAGCATCATGGCGAGCAGGATGAATTGGTCGATGCCATCGCCGAACGGATTCAGACTCTTGGCGCGATCAGTTTGGCCATGGCCGCCGACGTGGCGGAGACCACATTGATTCCGCGTCCCCCACGCGGCCGCGAAGAACTTCCCGTGCAGCTTTCGCGGCTTCTCGAAGCGCACGAAATTATCCTGAAGGAAGCGCGCACATTTGCCCGTGATGCCGATGAAGGGGACGACTCTGGCACAAACGATTTGTTGGTGAGCGAAGTGATTCGCACCAATGAGTTGCAGGTTTGGTTCCTGGCGGAACACCTCGTGGACGTGCCGGTCGTTCACGCGGACAAGGCGAAGAGCGCCTCCGCCGGCCGCTAACAATCCATCCTCGCGAGGCTCGGTGTCGTTCCGATGAGCCTGCCGCTTACGCGCGGTGGGCAGGCAGGGAATCTGCTTGGGTGTTGTCTGACACCATGCTGGAGAAACAGGTCCGGAAGAGCGTGTTCCCCCGGTGAGTTAGACTCAAGAATGCGTTGCCATTCCGAGGGGCCATGCGACGAGGAATCTGCTTTTTCTGTTTTCGGCCGCGCGGCGTGGAAAATGCCCGGGCGCGCGCTAGATATTATACCGGCTGAATTTCTTCTTCCAACCTGATCCCGTACTTCTCGAAGACGCGTTCCTTCACCACCCCGATCAGGAATTTCACGTCCGCCGCGGTCGCGCCGCCAAGATTCACAATGAAGTTCGGATGCTTCTGCGACACTTGCGCGCCACCATGTTGCGTTCCACGCAAGCCCGCTTCTGAAATCAGATACGCCGTGGGCACTACGGGAAACGGATCGACTTTCACGACTTTCGTCACCGCCTCCGCCCATATTTTCGGCACCAGCTTCAAATCCACATTCTTGAACGTGCTGCCGATGTTCGGATACTCCATCGGATGCCGTTCGAGCCGGTAATTGATTTTGTCTTGAATTCCCGAGGCAATCGCTTGGAGCTCGCCTTGCACCATGTTGATTTTTGTCGCCAGAATAATTTCGCGGCCGTTCTTTTCCTTAAAAACGCTCGACCGGTAGCCGAACTGGCACGCCGCGTTCTCTCGCGAAATCGTTTCCAGAGTTTCCACGTCGAAGCTCTCGACACTGACGACGCGATCCTTGATCTCTCCGCGAAACGCACCCGCATTTCCGCGCACCGCGCCGCCGACGGTCCCCGGCAGTCCGCCCGACCATTCCAGCCCGCTGAGCGAATGCTGAATCGTGAACTTCAGCAAATCCGCCACCAGCACGCCTGCGCCCACGGTAATCACATTTCCGTGCGCTTCGAGTTGCATCAAGCTCGGCTTCAGGACCAGCCCGTCGAAGCCGCTGTCGCTGATCAGCAGATTCGTTCCGCCGCCCAAGACGAAGAGTTTCACATTTTGCTCGCGCGCAAACAGCACGCCTGCGCGAATCTCCTCTTCGTTCGTCGCCTCGCAGAAATAGCGCGCCGGGCCTCCGATGCGGTAATTGCTGTACGGCGCCAGCGGCACGTTCTCGAGAATTTTCACCGTCGCGATTTGCGTTTCCTTCGGCATGTTGTGTTTTTCAGTTCAATCTCGTGATAGAGCCGATCCTTAAGCAGTTCTCCCAGAGAACCTTTAGAATACCGGGAAAGCCTTTCGCGCTAAACAAAGATGATTCCGCATGTGCCCAGAAATAAGATGCTGCTGGCGGGAAGTCTAGCTGCTACGAATGGGAGAAAGCATCACGGCGAAATCAAGTCGAGGTCGTTTGCCACAATCACGGGCCCGTCGAATTTCTTGCGAATCCCGGTCAGCATTGCTGTCTGGTCGCTTTTTGCCAGCGGGACGTAATGTGTAATCACAAGAATTTTCGGCCGCGCCTTCGCCGCGATTTCTCCCAGCTCGTCCGCAGAAGTGTGAAACGCGCGGAAATATGCATCCGCGGGCGCCGGCTCTCCCCCAGCGCCAGGTTTTCCCGAGGCGCCGGAATAGACTTCGTGAATCAGAATGTCACAGCCATTGCACGCGTCCACCACGCTTTGCGCCGGTCGCGTGTCGCCTGAAATCACAATGGATTTCCCATTCGCATCAAAGCGATACCCCAGCGCCTCTTTCCAGCTTCCGTGCAGCACGGCGAAGGCAGCCACCTTCACATTGGCATCCTGATAGACCACTCCGGGTTGAATTTCATGTGCAACAACTTTGTATCCTGTGATTGTGTTGTGCTCGAGTCCGTGAACGCGAATGTCAACGTCTTCCGCCCACGTCTTTTCTACGTTGTCCACCATGGCCTGCGTCCCCGTGGGTCCGTACAACCGCAGCGGAACAGCGCGGTGCATCACCCACGGTGTGAAGATTAAATCCGGCAAGCCCAGAGTGTGATCCGAATGCAGATGCATCAGAAATGCGATGTCGAGCTGATCCGCTTTCAGCGCGCTGATTCCGCGCGCATACGCCGCCGCAGCCTGCCGCACCACTCCAACTCCGGCGTCAACAATGTAAGCCTTGCCGTTCGCCACAATCGCCAGCGACGGCCCCTGCCGTTCCGGGTCTGGCCGAGGCATCCCCGTCCCAAGGAAAACGACGAACACGCCGCTCGCTCTCGTGGTCGCGTGTGCTTCGCCGACTTGTCCTGCACGCGTGCGGCCGTTGAGACCAAACTCCGCCGCGACAAACACGATGGCTGCGCAAGTAAGATCGCGTACGATTTTGTTGTTCATGTGGGCCTCCAGAAAAACCGCGTGCATATCACTGCAGAACGCACCCGGTGAGCCTTGACCGCCCAGCGAGGATGTCGAGGACGTTACTGTCACAGCATTCGAAGTCGGCAATGCAATTTCGCTTCGTAGCATAACCGGCTACAATCGCGAATTATCCGAGAATCCTAAATGACTCAATTCTCTAAATCGGTTTTGTTTGCCGCAATCTGCCTTCTCCTAGCGGTTTCCGGTGGATGCTCATCTCACACCGCTTCTGTCGCCCCACCGCCCGCTCGAACTACTCCAGCCTTATCAGCCTCCAACCCAACCCCGGCTACGAACGGATATCCGCGTCCAGCTCAGGATTTAAGCTCTTTCGATCCACAGACGGAAGCTGCGAAAATCGGAATCCAATTGTACCCCGGCGCAACGGTGTATTCTTCACCTTACTCCGTTCGGCGGGGCAATTCCTATACCCAACATAGCTTTTTCATGACCGTGGATAGCCCGCAGCAAGTCTCGGAATTCTATGACTCGATCTACAGCGGATCAAATTTTACGTCCGATGCAAACGGGAACCTTTTCGCTCTAATCTCACCGTCCCCTGCGAAGGACTTCTACCGATTCGATCTCCAAAAGGCTCGGGATGGAAACACGGAAATCCAGGTCACGCGTATCCATAATTGCGAGAACATGTATCCGAAGCCCTGCGACTCAACGGGAGATCCCGCTGCAATTACACCCTAAATTCACAAGTATGTGATATTGCTGCGGCAAACCGGAGCGGGGAAAGAAAAGCTAGTTAATCGTCTTCGCCGAGCAGAATCGCCGCGGCCAACACGGTGGTCCAGAGCCCGCGCTTGTCGCCCACCGCGGATTGCGTGATGTTCATCGTGCGCACGATTTTATTTGAGATGCGGTAAACCTCTTTTTTCTCGTCCCAGGACAAGTCGGGATCGAATTCCACGTTCAGCGTCGTCGCCAGCATTTCTGCCGCGAGTTCTTCCGCGTATTCGCCCGCAATTTCCTCCGGCTCGCCGAACGAATGATGCTCGGAAAGGTAGCCGTACATCGATTTATCGCCGGGCAGCGCCACGCCCACCGACGCCGCAATCAGCCGGTGCGCCTCGCGCGTCTGATTTTCGCTGATCACCACGAACGCCACTTGCCCCGGTTTCAAATGCTTCAACCCTTCGCTGCGCGAAATCAATTTGCAGTGCGGCGGGAAAATGGAGGATACGCGCACGATGTTGCACGCGGCGATGCCCGCATTGCGCAACGCAAGCTCGAAGCTCGAAAGCCTCTCGCGGTGTTTTCCAACGCCTTTCGTGAGGAATATTTTCTTCGCGACGAACGCCATGAAGGTCGGGCTGCGGTGCCTCCGGATTAAAAACTCAGGAAGATGAGACGCGTGCGAAAAGTAACAAGAAGCGCAGAGGGTGTCAATGCTTTTCGCGCTGCATAACGAAATTTAACGTTCACTGATACGACGCACTCGCCGCCTTCGCCTTCGGCGCCGCACGTTGCTGGTCAAATGACAATGCCTGTTTCTCGATCGCCTCGCGCGCCGCATCCGGAACGATTCGCCAATTCTCGTCCGCGAAGGGGAACTTCTTCGTCTTTTCCAGATACGCGATGATCAAGTCGCGAACTTCCTCCGTTGACCTGTAAACGACCGGCAATCCCTTGAACACGGAATATCCGCCGCCCCCGGTGTAGCGGTAATTGTTGATTGCCACGCGAAATTTCTGCGTAACAGAAATTGGCTCGCCTCGAAAAGTCAGATTCGTGATCCGGCTGCCCACCGGCTTCGTCAAATCTATCTCGTACGCAACACCTTCCGCCGAATCCGCGTCGTAGCCCGGCAAGCGCATCGGTTTGTCCGTCGGCGCAGGCCACGAGGGATAGAAACTCGCCGCGTGCTCCAGCGCGTCCTTCAGTTGCGCGCCCGTCATTTCCACGGCGTAAAGCGTATTCTCATACGGGTAAATTCCAAACGCATCGCGAATCGTCACCGCGCCCGCCGTCACATGCACGCTCGGAATGAAAAGGGTGGCGAGCGACACGTCCGCGTGCGCATACTGCATTTGCGCGCGGTGGATCAGATCCACCAGCGGCTCGTCCTCATAGCGCGCCAGCGTACCCCTGAGCGATTCGCTTGCTTTCGCGATCGGCGTATCCAAATATTTCTCCACGGTTTCGTGATACGGCTCGACAAGTTTCGCAATGCCCGGATCCTGCGGCGCGTCCATCTCGGGCCGGATCGTTGTGGAACGTTTCGACACGACTCTCCAGCGTCCGTCCGATTCGCGATGCAACTTCACGTCCGCGCGCGCCAGCGACTCGCCCCAGTTTTTCGCTTGCGCCATCAGCACGCCATTCACCATCAGTTGCGCCATCTCCTGATGCGTGTGCCCGTAGAAAATCACGTCAATCGTCGGCATCGCCTGGGCCAGTTCCCACGCTTGGTTCTCGCCGTTCAGCGTATAGCCTGAAAAAGGCTCGCCCGTTTTCGGATTGCGATCCAGTCCCGAGTGCACGATCACCACGAGCAAATCGCACTTCGCGCGCACTTCGGGGATCACGCGCCGCGCCGCATCCACAATCGGCTCAAACGTGTAGCCCTGATAATGCGAAGGAATTTCCCAGTGCGGCACGCCCGGCGTCACGAATCCCACGATCCCGACGCGCACTCCGCCGACCCTCTTGATAACGTACGGCTGAAAGTACGGCACGCCGCTCGTATATGTTTGCTTCAAGTTCGCCGCCAGCCACGGGAAATGCGATTCGCGTTTCGCCTTCCACATCACGCGCTCGCCAAAATTGAATTCGTGATTGCCCACTTCCATCGCATTGTAGTGCATCGCGTTCATCACTGCGATTTCTGGATTCGGCCGCACGGTATCTTTCACGTTGAAGTAGTAGGCCAGCGGCGTGCCCTCAATGGTGTCGCCGCAATCGAGCAGCAGCACGTTCGGCGTGGTCGCTCGAATCGTTTCCACCAGCGTCGCGATTTTCGCCAGTCCCCAGTTCGCGGGCTTCTTGGTCATATCGTCCCACGCCAGCAAATGCCCGTGCGAGTCGGTCGTGCTCAGCAACGTCAACGCCACGTCGTCCGCCGCCGTCTGCCCGTGGACGCTTGCCTCGCGTACGTGCATCTCGACGGCAATCAGCAGCACAGTGCAAAAAACAATAGCGGTGTAATGTGACGGAAAGGAAAGTGGGCGTGCGCGTTTCATGGCCCAGAAGTATCTCACAACAGAAGCTGAAATACGGCAGCAGCGAACTCAGCCTTCGCAGAGGGGAAGCGCAGACGCCACGATCGTGGTAATCGAAACAAGCTGCCGCAAATCCGAAGGCGAGAAATCGCTTGCGCCTCGCGCGGTTTTCGCCTTGCGCGACACTTGCAACACGCCAATTACCTTCGCATCAACGGCAATCGGCGCGCTCATGATTTTCTGTATCGGGTCGCTGCGCTCCTGCTTGATGCGCACTCCCTCAAAAACCGAGGCGTGCGGTGCAATATTGAAATGGTTGACGATCTCCGCCCGCTTGTCGCGTGCTGTCCGCACCGCCAGCGAAGAGTTGCTCGTCAACGGGATCCGCCCGATGGCTTGTAGTTGCTCCGGGAAGCGAAAGCGCAGGAATTTTCCGTCTTCCGTCACCGAAAGGATGGCCACCTCGTCCGTTTGCACGGAAAAGACACGCCCCACCGCGTCCGCGATTTTTGTCAACTGCGCCACGTCCAGCGCTGTGCCGCGCTTCGTCATTTCGCCAACCAGGATTTCCAGCTCCGAAACAGTGGCGCTCGACATCGTTTGAGTCTAGCATGCTGTTTGCTCCCGCAGTTTCCCGTGTTGCCGCCTTGCAAACACGTTTGCCGCTGTCTATACTGAAATGTTTTCGGGCCGGCAATTCTGCGCGCTGTTCAACACGCATGAATCACTGCGCCTATCTCAAGTTCCCGTGGGAACTTTTTTCGGAGAGTGGATGCCGGCAACGGCCTTGAAACCTGACTCCAGTTATTTCTGGGACAAACTTCATTCCCTCAGCGGCATAATTCCTATTGGCGCATTCCTCGCCGAACATTTCTGGTCCAACAGCTACGTCCTTGTCAGTCCCGAACGGTATAACTCCACCGCCGCTGGCCTCGAACAAATTCCCTGGCGCATTCCCGTCGAATTTCTTTTCATCTGGCTGCCCATCGCGTTTCACGGATGCTACGGCCTATATATTTGGTGGCGCGGCAAAGCTAACGTTATGGGCCATCCGTGGATGTCGAACTGGATGTACGTGCTCCAGCGCTGGACTGGCATCGTGCTCTCCGCGTACATCATCTGGCACGTCTGGATCGAACGTTTCGCCACGCATGGACGTTCGACTTTTCTTGGCGTCGCCCACGACTTTGCGAATCCCTATTACGCCGCGTTTTACGCCATCGGAGTTCTCGCGGCCTCATTCCATCTCGGCAATGGACTCTTTAACTTTTGCTGCAAGTGGGGAATCGCCGTCACGCCGCGCGCGCAACGTGCCGCGGGTTTCTTTGGCGCGATCGTCGGCGTCATTTTCAGCGTTGTAGGGCTGTTGATTATCGCCGGGTTCGTTTACAACTGGCATCCGTTCAGCGGCTATCTGTAGCCGTGATTTTGCAGGGCCCGGTCGGTTTTATCGGGCCTCTTACGCTTCTCGGTTTTGCAGTAGGGGCGGATCTTTAGACCCGCCCGCAGCCTACGATGGAAGGGACGTGGGCGTTTCAAGCGATAACTGAGTTTTTATGAGAGAACCCAAAATCATCATCGTCGGCGGCGGCCTCGCGGGACTTATGGCCACAATCCGCGTGGCCGAATCCGGCGTGCCTGTTCAATTGTTCTCCATTGTGCCCGTCAAGCGCTCGCATTCCGTTTGCGCGCAGGGAGGCATCAACGCCGCGAAAAATCTGAAAGGCGAGGGCGACTCGACCTGGATTCACTTTGACGACACGATTTACGGCGGCGATTTCATCGCCAACCAGCCCATTGTCAAATCCATGTGCGAAGCAGCGCCGGCGATCATCGACCTTCTCGACCGCATGGGCGTTATGTTCAATCGCACTCCGGAAGGCCTGCTCGATTTCCGGCGGTTCGGCGGCACGCTGTATCATCGCACCGCGTTCGCGGGAGCCACCACGGGCCAGCAACTGCTCTACGCGCTCGACGAGCAGGTGCGCCGCTTCGAATCCGAGGAAAAAGTTCAGAAATTCGAAGGCTGGTCGTTTCTCTCCGCTGTCATCGACGAAAATCGCATCTGCCGCGGCATCTGCGCCATGGATTTGAAAACCATGGAAGTCCGCACGTTTCCCGCGGACGCGGTGATTTTCTGCACAGGAGGCATCGGGGCCATCTTCAGGCAAACCACGAATTCCGTCGTCTGCACCGGCAGCGCGCAATCGTCGCTTTTCCAGCAGGGCGTTTATTATGCGAACGGCGAATTCATCCAAGTCCATCCCACCGCGATTCCCGGCGAGGACAAATGCCGTTTGATGAGCGAATCGCTGCGCGGCGAAGGCGGGCGTGTCTGGGTGCCGCGCAAGGCGGGCGACACGCGCCCCGCGCGTTCGATTCCGGAGAAAGAGCGCTTTTATTTTCTCGAAGAGTGGTACCCGAAATACGGCAATCTCGTGCCGCGCGACGTCGCCACGCGCGCCATTTACAGAATCGTCTTCGAGGAAAAGCTCAGCCTCGCCGGAATGAACGCCGTCTATCTCGACCTGACCCATCTGCCGCGCGAAATGCTCGACCGCAAACTTGAAGGCGTTCTCGAGATTTATCAGAAATTCGTCGGTCCCGATCCGCGCGAAGAGCCAATGAAAGTTTTTCCCGCGATGCATTACACGATGGGCGGTCTCTGGATCGACAACGACCGCCAGGCCACGAACGTTCCGGGAATCTTCGCGGCGGGCGAATGCGAATATCAGTATCACGGCGCGAATCGACTCGGCGCAAATTCGCTTGTCTCCTGCATTTACGGAGGCATGGTCGCCGGGCCTTCCGCGGTGAAGTACGCGCGCAATCTCGAAAAAGGTTGCGACGCCACGCCCGAGAGTGTTTTCTATGCCGAAGCCAGCCGTCAGCGGGAAGCCAACGACAGCCTGCTCAATCAACAGGGCTTCGAAAATCCGATGACCATCTGGAATGAACTTGGCGCATGGATGACGGAGCACGTCACCGTGGTGCGCATAAACGCCAATCTCCAAAAAACTCTTAAGAAGCTCGACGAGCTCGATGACCGTTTCAGCCGCGTGAATCTTGCTGACCGCACGCAGTGGTCGAATCAGACGCTGCAATTCACGCGCGAACTCGGCAACATGCTGATTCTCGCGAGAGTGATCACGCTCGGCGCTCTCGCTCGCAACGAAACCCGCGGCGCACATTACAAGCCGGAATTTCCCGAGCGCGACGACAAAAATTGGCTCAAGACCACCAAGGCCAGCTTCAATGGCGGAAACATCAAACTAGAATACGAGCCGGTCGATATTTCGCTTCTCCCGCCGCGCTCGCGCAAGTATTAGCGGGGAATCGATGAATGGTTCGCGTCAGAAAGCGGCTTAAGCCGTGCCGAGGAGGCCGATACTTGTGAGGGGCTTTAGCCCTCGCGTAACTGCGCTGTTAGAATAGAGGCTTCAACCACCGAAGCTCATGTAAGTCGCTCGTTGAAGCACGGAATCGAGACATCATGGCCGACAACAAATTCATCCTTCGCATCAAACGCCAGGCCGCTCCGCAGGAACGCGTCGTCTGGGAAGAATTCGAAATTCGCTACCGCCCGCACCTGAACATCATTACTTGCCTACGCGATATCGCCGAAAAGCCCGTCACGCGCGCAGGTAGCGCCACCACGCCCATTTCGTACGACGCGAATTGCCTGGAAGAGGTCTGCGGCGCTTGCGCCATGCTCATCAACGGCTATCCGCGCCAGGCCTGCTCCGCGCTGATCGACAATCTCGAAAAGCCCATTCGCCTCGAGCCGCTCACGAAATTTCCGCTAATTCGCGATTTGCAAGTCGACCGCTCCATCATGTTCGAAAATTTGAAGCGCATGAAGTGTTGGGTACCCATCGACGGCACATACGCGATCGGCGCCGGCCCGCGCATGTCTCCCGAGCAGCAGCAAATCGGCTATCCGATGGCGCGCTGCATCACCTGCGGCAATTGCCTGGAAATCTGCCCCAAGGTAAACAGTCACACGCAATTCGTCGGCGCGGCGATTATCAACCAAGTGCGCCTCTTCAACATGCATCCCACCGGCAACATGCACGCGCGCGAACGCCTGGAAGCCATGATGGGCCCCGGCGGGATTCAGGATTGCGACAACGCCATGAATTGCGTGAAAGTGTGCCCCAAGAGCATTCCCCTCACCGAATCGAATAACGAAATCAATCGCCAGGTCCTCAAGCACGCCGTCTGGGACTGGCTGAATTTTTCCGAAGGCCCCACCGAGCGCGATGAAGAATGGAAACGCCTGGGAATCCAGAAATGATTCCCATCCGTTTGTCATCCCGAGCCGTCATGCCGCGAGGGATCTGCATTTTGCGTCCCGAATGTTTCAGCGCGACGAGGAATCTGCCTTGCATCGCCCGTTTAGAATTACGACGCCCTGCGAGATATACTTTGCCCATATCCCACCGCTGCGGTAATCTTTTCGCCCGAAGGAGACCAAATCGATGCGCAATTTCGTTTTTGGTGTTTGCGGGATTCTGCTTGCGGCCGTGCCATTGATGGTGAAGGCTCAGAGCCCCAAAATATCCGCGCGCGCGCGTGAGCTGCAAATGCACTCCATCGTCATCGACACGCACGACGACACCACGCAGCGCCTCCTCGATCCGCATTTCGATCTCGGCGCGCGCCACAACGATGGCAACATCGACATCCCGCGCATGAAGGAAGGCGGCCTCGACGGTATTTTCTTTTCCATCTGGATTCCTGGCACCATCACCGGCCCCGCCGCTGTCGAAAAGGCCCTCGACCAAATTGCCGCTGTGCGCGAAATGGCTCGCCGCCATCCCAATGACGTGATGCTTGCAAAGACCGCCGCAGACGTCCGCCGCGCCTTCGCCGAACACAAAATTGCCGCGCTCATGGGCGTCGAGGGCGGCCACATGATTAATGACGACCTCTCCGTGCTCGACACTTTCGCCGCGCTCGGTGTGCGCTACATGACGCTCACGCATTTTGTGAACACCGATTGGGCCGATTCCTCCACCGACAAACCCGCCCACAACGGTCTCACCGATTTCGGCAAGCAAGTCGTCCTGCGGATGAATCGCGACGGCATCATGATCGACATTTCGCACGTCGCGGACAAAACATTCTACGACGCGCTCGCCGTTAGCAAAGCCCCGCTGATTGCGTCGCATTCTTCCTGCCGCGCGTTGTGCAGCGCTGTTCGCGACATGAGCGACGACATGATCAAGGCGCTCGCGGCCAAGGGCGGCGTCATTCAAATTAATTATCACGTCGCTTTCCTCAGCCAGAAGTACGTTGACGCCGCCAAAGCGAAGCCCGAAATTTTGAAACAGGTGGCCGACCAGGTTGCGCAGAAATGCGCCAAGGACGACGAAAACTGCCAGCTCATCACCGAAAATCAGCTCATCCACAAACTTATGCTCGATGGCACGCTTCCTAAAGTCAGCTGGACGGAAATCGTCGACCACATTGACCACGCCGTGAAAGTCGGCGGCATCGATCATGTTGGCCTCGGCTCCGATTACGACGGTTCAGACATGCCCGTCGGAATGGAAGATGTCACGCACTTGCCGCAAATCACGCAGGCGCTCCTCGACCGCGGCTACTCCGACGCCGACATTAAGAAAATCCTGGGCGAAAACACGTTGCGCGTTATGGCTGAAGCCGAGCGCGTCAGCCACGAGATGCAGCAACAGCCGTAGCTTTTTGGTCTTTTTGTAGCGGCGGCCCTCAAGCTGGCAGCATTCGATTTTTGCTCTTAATGTTTCAGGAGGCTCAATGAAGCGTACGAGAACCGCTGCAATTCTGTTTAGCCTTGGCCTGATCTGCGCATTCGCCGCGCCCTCCGCGCTTGCGCAGACTCGCCACACGACTCCAAGGAGAAGACACGTGTCTACAACTGGTTCACTTTTGAATCCGGCCTCGCTTCACGCGACGGCTCCCGCAACCTACGACGTGAAATTCCACACTACCAAGGGCGACTTCACCGTGCAGGTGACGCGCGCCTGGGCGCCCAACGGCGCGGACCGCTTCTACAACCTCGTCGAGCATCATTTCTTTGACGAGGCCACGCTCTTCCGCGTCGTTCCGAAGTTCGTCGTGCAATTCGGCATACCCGCCGATCCTCGTTACGGCAAAATCTGGGCCAACGCCAATATCAAGGACGATCCTGTAAAGGAGAGCAATCTTCCAGGCTATATAACCTACGCGCAGACGTCTGCGCCGAATTCCCGCAGCACTCAAGTGTTCATCAATTTCGGCGATAACGCGCGCCTCGACTCAATGGGCTTTGCCCCCTTCGGCAAAGTCACCGAAGGCATGAAGGTTGTCGAATCCTTCTACGGCGGATATGCGGATCAGCCGACGGGCATGCAGGACCAGATCGCCAACCAGGGCAACGCCTTCCTCGAGAAAAATTTCCCCAAACTCGACAAAATCCTCACTGCTCGCATCGTCCCAGCCGCGCCGGCCGCCCACCCCGCGCCGCACGCGGCAACGCACCCCAAACCCTGACCAATTGTGTGCCGCAGACCTTCACGCTTTTCGAAGGTCTGCCGTCTTTGCCTTTGTGGGTGCCCCATCCTGAGCGCATTTCGCGAAGGGTGGGGTCTTTGCCTTTCGACGATTGGGCTGGAATCGCTCAGACCGCATTCATCGCTCATTAACGATAGCGGCTACTGCGCGCTCTGAAGTAGCTGGTCCCTATACGCTAACCGCGCGTGTCCCTCCCGCACGTCGCGCGCGCAACCCCTAACGACGCCGCAGCCTGAAATACTGGAACCACAGGACTGCCGCCGTAATCCAGAGGACCGCTACCTCGCCGATGTTATTGGTCAGCGCCGGTGCACTCGGGAAGAAATGGTGCAAGGCATAGCGCAAGGGGAACAGCGTAAGAACGATCGCGAATACCAGCGAGCCCGTGCGCCGAGACAGGCGCGCGAAATAGTGGAACCACAAGAGCGCGCCCCAGCTCCAATAAAACGCCGCGTCCCACGGAGCATCACGCACCATCATCCACGCGATGTGCCCATTCTTGAAAACGAATGCCAGCGGAGCGAGCGTGAAAAACAGCGCCCCCGCAAACAGCCACTTGCGTCGCTGCAATCCGCAACGGATGCTCTCCAGGTCGCGCTTTTCCCGTTCCGCGTCACGCCGCGCGGGCGCCGCGCCTCGCAAAGTTTCCAACGGTGTCGCAGCGCTCCGCGCAACGCGCTCGAAACCCGGATCGCTCCGAAAATAATCCTCGACCAGCACTCTTGTGTCCCTGCTGGCCTCGCCCGCAAAATAAACCGGCAACAAGTCGGTAACCACTTCTCGTGTGACGTTCATGGTTTCGCTCCTGTGGCGGGCGCGACTTCCCGCCATTCCTGCCTGGTTTGCATCAGCTTCAATCTCGCGCGATGCACCTTCACCTTCGCCGTGACCACCGGAATTCCCAGTGTTGCGGCGATCTCCTCGTACGGCATTTCGTCGAGCGCGCGCATCAGCAGCACCGTGCGGTCCACCTCCGGCAGTTCCTGCAGTGCCGCCAGCACCGCGCTCACCTCCGCGCTCTGCTCCATCTGCGTCTGCGTGCTGACTCGCGTGTCGGGCATGTTCTCGTGGAGCTCTGTATGCTTGGCGCCGCGACGCAGTAAATCGGTGTGCGCATTTCGCGCAATCGTGAAGAGATAGCTTTTCACCGTCGGCTGCCGGATGCGGTCGCGTGCCATCCATGCGCGCACGAATGTATCCGACGTAATTTCGTCTGCCATCACCGCATCGCCGCACAAATACAGCGCAAATCGGCGGACATCTGACGCATAGCGTTGGTAGAGGCTTTCAATGTCCGCCATTTTTTGATTGCCACACAGGTTACGCTTCAATCGAGGAAAGGTTACAAAGGAAAATCACGTTACAAACGTATCAGCTTGTCATCCCGAACCCAGTCGCGCTTTCCGCGAATGGCGGTGAGGGAGCCGCTTTTCGTGCTTAGAAGTTCGCTCGCCGATGTTTCTACAATCCCAAAACCCCCACCAACTCCCGCACCGACGCCGCCGATTTCTCCAACGCTGCTTTTTCTTCCGGCAGCAATTTGATCTCGATAATCTGCTCAATTCCACGCGCGCCCAACTTGCACGGCACGCCCACGAACAGTCCCTTGATCCCGTACTCGCCCTCGAGATACGCGGCGCACGGCATGATTTTTTTCTTGTCCATCAGAATCGCTTCGCACATCGCAAATGCCGCCGCCGACGGCGCGTAGTACGCCGACCCAGTCTTCAAATAATTCACGATTTCGCCGCCGCCCTTGCGCGTACGCTGCACAATCGCTTCGACGCGCTCTTTCGGCAGCAAATCCGGCAGCGGAATCCCCGCCACCGTCGAATAGCGCGGCAGCGGCACCATATCGTCGCCATGGCCGCCCAGCACGAAGCACGAGATATTTTCCACCGACACATTCAATTCCATCGACACGAATGCCGCCATCCGCGCCGAATCCAGCACGCCCGCCATCCCCATCACGCGCTGCTTCGGGAACCCGCTGATCTTGAACGCCGCCTGCGTCATTGCATCCAGCGGATTCGTCACCGTAATCAAAATCGCATCCGGCGAAAGCTTCACAATCGGTTCCACCACGCCCTTAATCACATCATAATTCGCCTTCAACAAATCGTCGCGGCTCATTCCCGCCTTGCGCGGGAATCCCGCTGTGACCACCACGATGTCGCTATTCGCAGTCGCTTTGTAGTCTCCCGTGCCCGTCGAAATTCCCGTCGCGCTGATGCTCGACCCGGAAATCGCCGCGGATTCCAGCATGTCCAACGCTTTGCCCGTCGGCACGCCCTCCAAAATGTCGGTCAACACCACGTCGGCCAAGCCTGAATCGACCAACCGCTGCGCCGTCGTCGAGCCCACGAACCCGCCGCCCACCACCGTCACTTTCTTTCTCATCATCGCTCCTGAAGTCTAAGTTGTAGCTCACGTCCCGGCCGGCAATTCTTGCCGGTCTGACGTGAGGGTTCACGAGCAGATCAGCATCCTCATTTAAACCGTACAGTGTATCGCAGTCGCGTAAGGAAGTTCCCGAATTTTGATCTTAAAGAAACCCCGTCCTTATATCTCTCAACTCCCATCGAAACGATCCCACTCGCAGATAGCGCGCTTGGAAGGATTGCGAACAGGACCCGAGTCCGATATATTCTGTGGCAAGGTTTTTCACCGAATATGCGATGTCGCGCGAGCACCTGCTTTTTAGCCCTTACTATACTGTTGCTGTGTACCCCGTCCTCGCTTGCCCAGACGAACGAAATTCGCACTCTGCCGCTCGCAGTGCTGAACTCGAAAGGTCAAGCCGAACTAAATCTGACCGCGCGCAACATTCGCATCAAAGGACATGGCGTCGTCGTGCGCAGCCTCGCCCTCGAAACAAAGCCGCGGCGAATCGTCCTGCTCCTCGATGTGAGCGGCAGCATGGCGACGCTGATTGACTACTCCAAGCGCATAAGCATCTGGGACGATGCTAGAAATATGGCAGAAATGTTTCTAAGGACAAGATTCCGCCAGGACCTTCTTGCTCTGGACGTGTTTGCCGAAGAGGAAAAGCAGATTGTGCCTTTCACCCATGACTTCGATTCCGTTCAGAACGCCCTCGCTGATGTTCCGCAGCCAAGAGGTAACACCGCTGCCGCCAACGCGCTCTCGTCAGCGCTGCGCGAGCTTGGCCCCTCTACCACATTTGGTGATGCCGTTGTCTTCCTTTCCGACGGACAGTTTGAAGGCAGATCCCTTGATTCTCTTGAGGCGGGCGCTTGCAGAGGTTCTGTACGGGTATTTCTTTTGTCTCCGAGAGTGGACCCATATCGCTACAGAGTGGCGCCCGGCTCGAGTGTTACGTCAGAAGTCGAAGCGGAGACCACCTTCATAAGCACAACCGGCGGCTTCTCTTTCGCTCCTGAAAGCGTGCCGGACGTGGACGGCGTATCAGAACTCGTTCTGGCCGATCCCGTCCGTCGCGTTGAGGCCCTCAGCAATGCGATTCACGGAACCTACCGTCTCGAACTTCAATTCGAGCGTCCAGTTCTCAAAAAGCAGAGACTAGAGTTGGAGATTATCGACGATGCAGGAAAGGCCGCGCGCGGCGTCTTCGCTCTTTATCCGCACGCTTTGTATCCCAGTGTTGATTCAAAAACTCCTTGATTAGTGAACAGGCTGATCGCTTTCACCGCGCCGCCACGCCCGATTCCATATTCTCGATAATCGCCGACGCAAATTCCGATGTCCGCAACTTTGTCGCGCCCGGCATCATCCGCTCCAAATCGTACGTCACGCGTTTCTGCTGAATCGTGCGCTCGATTCCCGACTCGATCAGCCGCGCCGCTTCATTCCATCCAATGAATTCGAACATCATTGCGCCGCTCAGCATCACCGACGCGGGATTGATCACATCCTTGTCGGCGTATTTCGGCGCTGTTCCGTGCGTCGCTTCGAACACGCCGTAGCCGTCGCCGATATTCGCTCCCGGAGCCATTCCCAGCCCGCCCACTTGCGCCGCGCATGCGTCCGACAAATAATCGCCGTTCAAATTCGGCGTCGCGAACACTTGATACTCATCCGCGCGCGTCAAAATTTGCTGAAACACGGAGTCCGCGATGCGATCATTGATCAGGATTTTCTTTTTCCACTCGCCGCGCCCGTGCGTCGCATAAATTGCATCCAGCGTCGCTTTCACTTCTTCCGCCACTTGCTTGCGGAATTGTTCCGGCGCGTTTTCCATCCCCGGCTCGACCATCGCCGCATTTTGCTCGATGCTGATATTCGCGTTTTTGTCTTTGTTGTCCAAAATCCAGCTCTCGCGTTCCGTCACGATGCGCTCGCGGAATTCCTCCTTCGCCAACTCATATCCCCAGTCGCGAAACGCGCCCTCCGTAAACTTCATGATGTTGCCTTTGTGCACCAGCGTGACGACGCGCCTGCCGTGCTC
>Ga0134128_10002570_pt1 | contig 22381 bp, 19 predicted proteins | sample KB31754_FD_96462 | JGI IMG/M metagenome (GOLD analysis project Ga0134128, IMG submission 96462) | Terrestrial soil microbial communities with excess Nitrogen fertilizer from Kellogg Biological Station, Michigan, USA - KB3-175-4 | ecosystem: Environmental > Terrestrial > Soil > Unclassified ... | reverse complement strand
TACCGCTACGATCTGTTCTATTGAAAACCGCTTCTTCTTCATGGCAAACACCCCTCCTTTCAAGGTCAAGTTTGCCGAAAAACTCACTTTCTGTCTGGTCCTGAATTCCTAAAGCAGATCAGACGCGCCCACCATTCATGACCGTCTGTTGGCGCTGCACGGAGGACCCTCCGGCGTGCGACAAGACCCTTCTGTCCTCAGCGCCGGCGCGTCCCCGCCAGCATCTGGCCTATTCCAGGGAAGCAGACATTATCCGCATGGCTACGGCCTATACTGCAGGGATCGTGGGCAATCATTCCTTCGTAGACGGCAACAAGCGCACAGGCTTTGTGATCGGCGTCCTTTTTCTGGAACTCAACGGCTATAGGTACAAACGGTGCAGCGACAGGAACGAATGTAGCAGTGAGAAAAAATCAGGTATCCGTGCGGAACACCTGAATCAACTCCTCCTGCCGCGGGCGATAACTCCCATCAGTCCCAGTCCCGCAAGAAACATGAGGTACTGGTGCGCCTCAGGTACGGCAGTTACCACAGTGTGACATCGCGCTCGTTATAGATAACGTCAAAGTTTACGGCCGAACTGAACTCGAACGATTGTGTATGCGAATTCCTAGATAGTGTAGTCACGAGAGACTTGGCGGGTCTGGAAAGGAGACTCGCATGAAGAATTCGAAGGCCTCATACCGCCGCCACGATATATCCGATGAGACCTGGACCTTGCTGGAACCGCATTTACCTGGACGCAAAGGCGTCTGGGGCGGCATTGCCGAGGACAATCGCCGTTTCATCGATGCTGTATTCTGGATATTGCGGACAGGAGCCCCATGGCGGGATCTTCCGCCGGTACGGAGGATGGAGCAGCACGCACCGCCGTTTCATATCTGGCGGGACAAGGGTGTCTGGGAGCAGTTACTGGAGATTCTGATTGACGAGCCGGATTACGAGTGGCTGATGATCGATGCGAGCCATTGCAAGGTTCACCCGCATGCTGCTGGGGCCAGAGGCGGGAATCAGGACATGGGTCGCACAAAAGGGGGCTCAACACCAAGATACATCTGGCCGTGGATGCGCATGGTATGCCGGTCAGAGTCCTTGTTACACAAGGTGCCACAGCGGATTGCACTGAAGCTGGCCGCCTGATGGAGGGAATCGTTGCCGAATGCCTGATTGCAGATCGTGGCTACGACAGTGATGCGATCATCGAGCAGGCCATGAAGCAGGGCATGAAACCTGTCATTCCACCGAGGAAGAACCGGACAAGGCAAAGGTCGTATGATAAGTATCTCTACAAACTCCGCCATCTGGTGGAAAACGCCTTTCTCCACCTGAAACGCTGGCGAGGCATTGCCACCCGATACGCCAAAAATACTGCATCATTTCTTGCTGCCATTCAGATGAGGTATATCGCCCTCTGGCTCAAAGTCTCGTGACTACACTATCTAACTCAGGACATTAGGGAATCGGAGATACAGGAAATACCCCTAAGAACACGCCAGGGACATTAATTCCAAAATCGCCTTTGTAGAAATCTATCTCTTGAAAGCTAGGTTGGCATCCCATTTGGAGAAACGAGCCTTTTACCCCGACCACGAAAATGAGGGTATAGCCAGCGGGAAGATAGAATTGACTATTATCAAACAGTGTAGACTGGTCATTTAGATATCCATACTTAAAAGTTCCCGAAAAATCGAACGGGCCAGCTTCTGTGCAATAATCATATTGATCAGAAGTCTGGCTGGCTGTATTAGCAAGGTTACTGATAAGATAGCCTTCTGAATTTTGATGCAGATCGAAATTAGGCGGCGGAATAAAATACCTGAGGCTTGAGGAATAAGTGACGCATTCCTTGTTAGAAAAAAAGGGGTCCCATCCCGAGTTTACATAATAGGTCCCATTTGGCTGCACAAATGTGACCATATTTACGTAAACATCTACGTTAGCGGTCCAATGGAAATAGAAATCCCCAGTAAATTCAGCATAGCCAGGGATGCAGAATCGGGGCCCAGGATGGAATGGTGTATCACTGTACATATAAGCTTTTATAAAATTGTGATTACTAGCAGGGGGATCACTCTTTATGTCAATCTCAAAATCATCAGATCTTTGGCTGACGGGAGGGTTTAAGACAATAGCGTCTGCGGCATCTAATGTAACCAGCAGTTGAGGTTTAGCAAAGATTCCTAAATGGGAGAGTATTCCTTGGCTTTGGCGATTGAGTTGATCATATTGCTGGGCGACAATGTTAGATTGGTCGATGAACAACTGCTTCTTTTTGTTAAAAAATGCTCGCATTTCATTGGCATTGCGCTCACTACATTGCTCTATTCCAATTTGGTCGATTCCGGCTACTGCGAGCATTCGTTCACGAAGATTCTGACAATCAGCACTTACAGCTGAGGATCGTTCATGCTTTCTGTTTTTTTCGATAACTGATGGACGGGAATGTGCTGCATTTACCGCCTTGATAGCTGCATCCAATACATCTTTTTCAAGGGGAGAAACTTTTCCCATTTCATTTTTCATTTTCGAATCTCCATTCAGTAGATATGTGGCATATCCAGACTGGCAGTGCGCTTCGCTTCCTGCACCGCCACCTTAAGAATTGAGAAACACGGTCTCCTACAAGCCTGAAGGATAAGTCTCATCCAATTCGCCCGCCCGGCGGTGAACGAATGCGGACAACGGTTGCAGCGCTTCCGTCTTGTCAATGTGGATCATGAAATCGAACTGGCGCGGGAGACAGGCATAGAAGTAATGGCTCATGCGCTCGGTTTCAGGCCGGTAGATCACGCCAATCGCACGCTGCAGCCGCTCCTCCCCCAAGAATCCCACAGCTTTGCCTCCAGCGGTGAGGTCGAAAAAGAAACGTTTCTTTTCGAGTTGCGAAAAAATTTCTTCGTAACTGCCTGCAAGCGGGTGACGGACGATTTTCGTTTCGGCGGGTCCGTCCCAGTCGGTCGCTGCTGTCACTGTTCCGCGGCTGGTCGAAAATCCGATGCGGAGCGACTTATTCCGATATTTCTCGGTAACGAGTTGGCCGATGTTGAATTCGCCGCGCCGCCCCATCTCGGTGGCCGCCGCATTGCCCAGATGAGAATTGTGAGCCCAGACAACAATGCGCGCTTCCCGCTTCAGTTGGTCTTCCAGATGGCTCGCGAGCTTTTCGAGCGTCTCGAACATGTGCCGGTCTCTCAGGTTCCAGGTATTCGGTCTTCCCCTGAACATGGCGCGATAATATTCCTCCGCATTTTTTACCAGCTCAGCATTCTGCTGCGCCGAAAAATATTCGTTTCCGGCAAACGCGCCATCCTTTTCAACGTAAAGCCGCCCTTTTCGCTGAAGCTGCATGAGCTGTGCGATCACTTCCTGCTCGCACGAATCCCACCGCCCAGACGCAATGGCATAACCATACGCCTGCGGATTTTCAATGAATTGGCCGAAGCAACCATAGCGCGCCCGGGCGGCGAGAGCTTCTTCCGGATCGATCTTATCCAGATATGCCAGCACGGCCTGCATCGAGGTTGTCATACTGTATAAATCGAGTCCGTAAAACCCTACTGACCCCACCGGTTCCTGCTGCTCGCGCTTGTATCTCCCTGTCTCCTGGTTATAGTTGCGCAGCCATGTGATGAAAGCGAATACTTCGGTATTCCTCCACATCCACGTGGGAAACCGTTCGAAATTGGACAAGGCCGCATCCGCATCCTTATCTTCCGACCGGCCTGAAACAAAGCGGTTAACCCGATAGGCATCCGGCCAGTCCGCCTCGACCGCAACAGCGTCGAATCCGTCCTCGACAATGAGGTGTTGAGTAATTTCAGCACGCAGGCGATAAAATTCCGCTGTACCGTGGCTTGCTTCACCGATCAGGACAAACTTTTTTCCCTGCACATGCTCACGTACCGCGCGTATCAACTCACGGCCAGCATCATGTTCCGCCACAATGCGAGCCTCCTGTTCCAGCACATCGATCAAATGGTAATCAAAATCGATATCGGCCATAATGAAATCCTCCTGGACTCTCAGGCTCCCCTGAGCCCTCCCTTAAGCTGCTCCCTTTGGAGCTTCGGTTGTTCGCCGATGGGTTGTTTCCTGCCCCAGGAGCGCCAGTACCTCCTCATCCGGAGTCTGCACGAAGTTGTCATACCATTGCCCTACCCCGAAAAAAGGTTCGGGTGTATACAGGCACACGAGATCGTCCGCCTCCTGGCGTATTTTTCGACATGCCGATGTTGTGCCGACGGGTACAGCCACAACAATTCTTGCAGCGCCGGCGTCGCGTAAAGAAACAATAGCAGCACGCATGGTCGCACCCGTAGCCAGGCCGTCATCGACGAGAATGATTGTTTTCCCCTGAATGTCCGGGGCAGGCATGCCTCTGCGATAAAGTTTGTTGCGCCGTTCCAGTTCAGTCCGCTCCCTGGTTATGGCAGCATCGATGGAAGCCTCATCGATATTCAGAAGCTTGATGATTTCCTTGTTGAGGACAAGAGTGTCTGTCCCTGCCATCGCTCCCATTGCCAGTTCCTCCTGGCCCGGCGCACCCAGTTTCCGTACAAGCCATACATCCAGCGGTACGGTCAGCATCCGCGCAATCTCGTAGGCAACCGGCACCCCACCGCGTGGAAGCGCCAGAACAAGCACGTCGATTCTTCCCGCGTAGACCGACAACGCTTCCCCCAGCATCCTCCCTGCTTCGGCTCTGTCTGCGAAGTGATATTCGGCGCCCGGCATAGCTTTATTGCCTGTCTATTCTTGTCTAGCAATGGCCCTGAAACCATTCGGCGGCAAGACCGGCGGCTGCCTCCAGCGTTCCCGGTTCTTCAAACAGGTGAGTGGCGTTCGGCACGATTTCCAGCTTCGATTCGGTATTGAGGCGGGCGAGCGCTTCCTTGTTGAGTTCCAGAACCTGCGGGTCGTTTTCCCCTACGATGAGAAGTACAGGCGCTACAACCTCCGGTAAATAAGCACCCGCGAGATCGGGACGTCCACCTCGTGAAACCACGGCCATGATATTTTCCGGACGCCGCGCCGCTGCAATCAGCGCTGCCCCAGCGCCGGTGCTCGCTCCAAACCAGCCTATTTTCAAATCTCTCGTCTGTGACTCCTGCTGGAGCCAGGCAGCAATATCGATCAACCTGTCCGCCAGCATCGGGATATCGAACCGAAGATGCCGCGTGCGCATGTCAATGACTTCCTCCTCTTCAGTCAGGAGATCAGCAAGGAGAGTGGCGAAGTTATATGCGTTCAACATTTCGGCCACGTAGCGATTGCGAATGCTGTGCCGGCTGCTGCCGCTGCCATGAGCGAAGGCGACAATGGCCCGCGCGTGGGGCGGCATCGTCAGATCGGCATTCAGCACGACCTCGCTTGCCGGAATGCGAACAGCCCGGGCTTCAGAAACGTCATCATACAAGGAGCTCATAAGCGCACATCCCTAGTGATTAAACGCAGGTACTTATTAACAAAAACGAAAGGAGCAATGCGACAAAATGATCTGTTATTTGAATAGTTTGTACGACGTTGGCTCCCTTTTCCGTTCGTTGCCGAACATAACCGGTACCTCTTTTTCCATATGGCGAAGCCGCAAAAACCGCCTGCTACAAAGAAAGAGAAAGTACGGAAATATTTGTGGCAGCAGCTATGATTTGGAGTAACTATATTTACTGCACAATTAACCGAAAAGGGAGCAACTCGAATGAAAACGGTCTATCGCATTTATCCGGCAATAGGAATTGCGCGCATAGGAAATAGCGAGAGCGAGTATTTTTTTGGGCCCGAGTCTCCCGGAATTGTTCCCCCTGGACCCTATCGCGACAATTCCGGAAAAATAAAGCCGCAAGCAGTTCGATTCCGGATTTATAAATTCATCCGGGATGATTTCGGCAAGGAAACTATCGACAGCGAGATCGTCGCGAATGAAAAAACAACGATTAGATGGAACGTTCATCTCGTCAATAGCAAAGCAGCAGGGGGAAATTTTCCTCCAGGCGGCCCTGGAGGTTCGCCCCGGAACCCAGGATATGATCGCGCGGGACTCATCGTCGAAGCGGGGTTACAGTCAATATCGGGAAAGAGCAGGCCAAACCTCCCATTGAGCGGAAAGATAGAATTCAGGAAGGATGGCAACGTCGAAGGCAGTGCAAAGATCGAGCTTGGGCGGCTGCTCACGGATGAAAACGGGCGGCTGATCGTTGTTGGCGGTCCAGGCAAATCAGGCTCTCCCCTTGGCAGGGGGCTGAATAGTTTTGCCAACAATGATGGCTGGTACGATGGCGTTTCCGACGGACCGGTAACTGTCGTGGTGGAGGTCGAGGGAGAGGCGCCCGTTACTGCCGAGGAAGGCGCGTGGGTTGTCGTCGCCCCCCCCTCCTACGCCCCCGGCATCGAAAACGTAACCACTTGGTACGATCAGGGCATCAACGTTGCTTCCAGAAACTTCGTCCCCCTCCTCATAAAAAATGTGCCATCGTTCACCCGCCATATTTACCCCATTCTGAAGCGCGCCGTGATGATTCACTGGGTGGTCGAGGAGAGAAACCGTCACCACGGGGGTGCCGGCAATTTTCTGAATCCTGCCAGGTTGAGCAAGCTTGCAGACAAGAGCGAGAATGGAAGATCCGCGCGCGAGTCGGTCCTGAGCTGGCTGACGAAGCCTAACACGCGCGTCGATCCCAATACCCCTCCGCGCCAGACGCCGCCCAGCATGCCTAAAGTGAACAGCGGGTTAGACCCGGACAACCCGGAGCAAGGAGAATATACGGCCCTCACGGAGTATCAGTATGCGCTCATGGAAAGATGGGCGCGGGGTGATTTCGAAGCGGACTGGACGGGTGAGCCAGCATCGGCTGCTTTCGACGAATTGCCATTGAATCAGCAGCCGGACGCTTTGACCCGTGCTGCCCTGGAAGGATGTATCGGAGCGCCGTTCTTTCCGGGTATCGAGGTCACGTATGTGATCGCGCAGGCAGCAACTTACCAGGCACCCTTTCGAATCAGGCAGACGCTTCCGCCGGGTTTTCTGACGGAACGCATGGCGTTACCCTGGCAGGCGGATTTTCTCGCTTGCGGAGAGCTGTGGTGGCCGGCTCAACGCCCTGTCGATGTCATCACCGCCTCCGGGCTGCAGCCGTTTTCCCGCGGCATAGATGACTATGTTGACATGGTCCGGTGGTGGACCGAACTGGGCTTTATCGTGAAGAAAGGCGACCAATATGTCGAGGATGAGCGCAGACCCATTGCGGGTCAGTCCTGATCCGGTCAAGAAGGGAAAAAGGAGGACCCCAGTAGAACCTGTACCGCTTAGTCCAGTCCTTCCTTTTCTCAGACCTGCGCCTGCTTGAAGACGGATGGATCGAGCTGGTATCGCTGCAGCAGCTTGTAGAACTCCGTGCGATTGCGCTTGGCAAGACGTGCTGCCTGGGTAACGTTTCCTCCCGTGATTTTAAGTACGCGCACCAGATAATCCCGTTCAAAACTTCTGCGCGCATCCTCGAAAGACACGAGTTGCTCTTCTTCCCGGTGCATCGCATCGTAGACCAGCACCGGCGAAATAAGGGGTGCAGTACTCAAGGCAATGCATCTCTCGACGACGTTCATGAGCTGGCGCACATTGCCGGGCCAGGATGCAGCAACCAGCGTTTCCATTGCCTCGGGAGAGAAACCATTGATATTTTTCTGGTATTTCTCTGAAAACGTGCTAAGAAAGTAATTTATCAGTAAAGGAATATCTTCGCGCCTCTGTGCCAGAACCGGGATGGTAAGTGACACCACGTCCAGCCTGTAATACAGATCTTCCCGAAATGTTCCAGCAGCGATTTCTGTTTTCAGATCGCGGTGAGTGGCCGAAATAATACGCACATCCACCGGGATCGATTGCGTCGATCCAACTGGTCGAACCTGCCTCTCCTGCAGAACACGCAACAGCTTGACCTGAAGCAAAACCGGCATATCGCCGATTTCGTCGAGGAAGAGAGTCCCTCCCTCAGCCAGCTGGAATAAACCCTTATGATCCCTGACCGCTCCGGTAAATGCTCCTTTGGCATGTCCGAACAGCTCGGATTCCAGCAACTGTTCCGGAATGGCCGCACAATTGATGGCGACAAACGGATGGCCGGACCGTTTGGATGCATCATGTATGGCATGCGCGAACAGTTCCTTGCCCACGCCGCTTTCTCCATAGATCAGCACGCTGGCGTCACCTTCCGCAACCAATCCCGCCCGAGTGAGAAGATCCTCCATGACAGCGCTCTGGGTGATGATATTCTTGCGCCACGGTGCCTGCGACAGTTCTTTCTGCGATATGGCGCCGGGAACGAACTTGAGCGCCTGACTGATATTGGCCAGCAACGTCTTGCTGTCAAAAGGTTTGGCAAGATAACCGAATACCCCTCGCTGGACAGCCGTGACGGCATCCGGAATCGTTCCATGCGCCGTGAGTATGATTACCGGCAGGGTTGGCAAGGTGCGATGGATTTGCTCAAATAATGCCATGCCATCCATGCCGCTCATCTGCATATCGCTGATGACCAGTTGCGGACGGGATACATCCAGATAATTCAGGGCCGCCTCTGCGCTTGGGACGGCGTCCACTTTGTATCCCGCCGCCGTAAGGCGCATGGTCAGCAGCTCAAGCAGATCGGTGTCGTCGTCAACGATCAGAATTTTGGGTTTTGCATCGGACATGATTTTATGTTTCTTTATAATTCTTTAAGCAGATTCTTTTCCATGCTTTTTATGGCATCGATCTGACTCTGAAGGGTTTCTGCACGCTTCTGCTCATCTTTCAGTTTCTGCGAAAGCTCCTCGATGCTGTGACTCAGCCGTTGTTGGTCCGCAAGCAAGCTGGCCAGCAGGTTTCTGAAACTCTGCAAATTATTTGCCGATTTCGAGTCCCTCGGCCATTCGTTGAGCAGATGCATTGCAGAGGTAACGTCTCGAAAGGAAGTATTCGGCAGGATGAGGAGTAATACCAGACGGGCGCGGTTGGTGTCGCTTTTGTTCCGCATGAAGCTCTGTTTCGCCTTGTCGTATACCCGACTCAACTCCGCCGGCGACTGCTTGCGGATAGAATCATAAAACTCCATCATATCATCCATCTGCCCAGTCACAACCAGTTCAGTCGGCGGCGGCTCGACAGCCCGCGGGCTTTCAACGCTTTCAATGGCTGCGCACGCGGCCAGAAACATCAACGCCGCTACCGGCGGAACCAGCCATAATCCTCCTATGCGCAGCACGCTCCTCATGCTGATCCCTCAGGCACATCATGAACGGGAAGGGTGAGCCGGAAGTGAGCGCCGCGATCGGCCAGCGGCACAAGCTCGATATTCCCGCCGTGCGCAAGCGCGTACTCCCGGGCGATCGACAATCCCAGGCCCGTTCCCCTTACGTGGCTGTCGAGCACTTTTCGCCCCTGATAGAACGGTTCGAATACTTTCTCCCGATCGGCATCATCCACTCCGGGTCCAGCGTCCACTATATCCAGTTGCGCAATCCCCGCTGTCTCACTTGTCCAGATGCGGAGGCATCCTCCCCTGGGTGAGAATTTCACGGCGTTTGATAAAAGATTGTCCACGATGACTTTGACTTTTTGTGGTTCACACTCCAGCATCACTTCCGGACAAGACAAATCCATTCTCAGGCCTTTGTTCATAATGATAAGATTCTGATCGTGCAATACCGCATCCAGAATCTTCTTCAAACTCACCTCCTGTTTCACCAGCGCGGCTTTCTCGGTCTGGAGGGCACTATAACTCAGCAAGTCCTCGATGCGCCGCTGCAACTGCAGGCTATTGCTGTGAAGGATGCTGGCAACGCGCTGCTGCTCTTCCGTCAGCTTGCCAGCCACACCTTCCACGAGCAAATCCGCCCCTTCCCGCATGGCGGTCAGCGGGGTCTTGAGTTCGTGAGAAACATGCTGTAGAAACCGCGTCTTCTGCTCTTCGAGTTTTAGCAGGCGCTGCCTCATCCAGTCCAGTCTTTCGCCAAAATAAACCAGGTCCTGGGGACCATCCACCCGAATCGCCTTATGCAGCTTCCCCTGCCCCATACTGCGAATGGCCTCTTCAATCTGGCGGATCGGGCGGGCGATCCGGAAGGAAAAAAAGAAGGCGAGCAATATGGCAAATGGAATCAGTGCAAGCAGTTGCCAGCCAACCGTAAAGCGCGCGGATCCTGCCATATCCTGCATTTCGTCCACCTCGCGCTCTATGAGCGCATACCCAAGCGAGAAAAAGAAGCGTGCAGAATCCCGCAGGTGACCGAAGTTGCCGATCAGTTTACGCAGCTCTTCCGGTGATTCCTTGACGGCAGAAACCCTTTCGAAAATGACAGCTTCCTCTGATTTCAATTGCACCAGCAATCGTCTCTGCTCATCGCTGAGAGAGAGCTCGGCAAGGCCCGCAGCGATTTTCTCGAATCCGGCATGCCCGCGGAAATAACCCTCCAGCAGGGCAGTATCCCCCAGAATGTGAGTCTGGCGCACCGCCCGCTCCATATTCGCGATTTCATCCGCAAGAGCGCGGCTGCTGTGCGCGATCTCCGCCGCCTGATATACAGCCTTCCGGCTCTGATTTGCCAACCGGTCAATGGAAAAAGCGCTATTGATGAGCGCAACGATCAGTGGCAAACCGACCAGAGCAAAGCCCAGCAGAATGAGTTTGACAAAGGATTTGGGTTTACGCCGCAGTCTTACCCACGAACCGCTTGCGCTATCGTGTCTTCCGGCCTCCCCGGGGGCAATCATTTCTCTTCTTTGGTTCCTTTGAGGAATCGGAGCAATTTTATTTGCACTTGCCTCATACTGATCCTGCCACTCAGGCTTGGAAAATCCCATTGAGGCAGTTCAAACGATCGGAAGTGCCGGCAGCGCTGATGCAGGATGCTTACTGTTCTATCCAGTACGCTATCCAGTCCGGGTATGCGGCTTTTTCTGATTTCTATTTTTTCGTCCGGGACGAATTCGCTGCGGCACTGGAGGCGCCGGGAGCAAGATAAGGTTTGCAATAATGCTTGGAAGGAAACTCCTTGTTCCGCCGAGAATTCATAACAACATCACCACCATTTCTTACACATTCCATGATCGATTTATCCAGGCTCGCGTAATGCTCGTCCGGGTCGGTATTTGCGGAAACCGGCGGCACTTTTTCCCTGATCTTGCGACAGGCATCCGGCTCGTCCTGCATCGCAGGAGCATTTTTTGATGAAGGTGGCAACGGACATAACCGGCAGGGATTTCCAGGGCAAAGGCATCCGGAACATTCGGCTTCCGCAGCAGTAGCGGTAGCGGGCGCTCCCGCCAGGGCAGCGGGAATAAGGTAGGCAATTATCCTTAATACTTTGATTAACCTGAAATTCATTATCGCTTTCCGCACATGGTTAGCATATCACAGATTGATTCGCGAGTTTCCCCAGCTCCAGGGCAGCATCCCTTTCATGGGCGCAAGCCGCATCAACGGAGCCGGCTTTGAAGAGGATATGTTACAACAACTTCGTTACATTCTCCGGCGGACGGCATAGCACCGCCTGATTGCCTCTTACAACGATCGGACGCTGAATCAGATCCGGGTTCTCCACCATGATTTTCATCAATTCCTCATCGGATAACTGCCCCGACTGGTGCCGCTCGACAAGCTTGAGGTCGCGTGCGAGCGATTCCTCACGACGCAATACCTCCATTATCGGAATACCAAGCTTGTCAATCAGTTCGCGCAGGCGTTCAACGGTCAACCGTGCATCATAATAGTTGACTGCATCGAACTCTTCCCCGCTTTCTTTCAGCAGAGCGAGCGTAGCCCTGCATTTGCTGCATGCCGGTTTCTGATAAATGGTGATCCTGTCAGTCATTGAATTCTCCTTCCTATCTCCTTCCTGGACCCCAAACCTCTACCGCCTCTACCGGGATCCGGTAATTCACCCTGCGAAACGATGAAAATGCATTCAAGTCAAACCTAAGTCAAACCTTGAGGTCGCTTTATCTGTTCGTGTACCTCATGCAGCATCCATGTCGGCTTTGGGGAAATTCGCCAGCACATGCCGGATCATGCTGGACGCAAGTTCGTGTTCCCCGAGAAGCACCGTTCCTCCGCTTTCCTTTCTCAGTAGTGCTGCCTCTTCTTCGTTATGCGTACGTACAATAATCCCGACCGGCGGGTTAAGTATACGTGCAGTTTCGATCATTCGGCGAGCGCGTAGTGTATCGGGAACCGCGATCACCAGCATCGCGGCCCGCGCGATATGCGCCTGGATAAGCACCGCAGGCTCCGCGGCATCTCCAGCGACGGCGTGAATGCCGCGTTTGCGCAACCCTTCGACGGTCTCCCGATTTTGCTCGGCCACAACCAGGGGAATACCCTCTTTCCTGAGCGTTTCACCGATGCGCCCGCCTACGCGCCCATATCCCACCAGCACGACGTGACTCGTAACATAACTTGATGTGACAGTGGTCGGCAACTCCGCCAGTGGATCGTCCGAACGCTCAAGGATGCGCGCCACTCCGGAACGGGAACGTATCCATGCCTGCGCCGGTTCAATCAGCTTGAATACCAGCGGATTCAATGTGATCGAGATGAAGGCTCCCGCAAGTATGAGACTCTGCGCTTCAACCGGCAGGAGTCCGAGCGACACTCCCAGACCGGCCAGGATAAACGAGAATTCACCGATCTGCGCCAGGCTGGCTGATACAGTAAGCGCCGTATTCAAGGGGTAGCGGAAGGCGAGTACCAGCAAGAAGGCAGCGAGCGACTTGACAATGATGATGATGCCGAGTGTGGCGACAAGGTGAAAAGGCTGCTCTATCAGTATATCGGGATCGAACAGCATTCCCACGGAGACAAAAAACAAAACCGAGAACGCGTCCCGAAGGGGCAGCGATTCATGAGCGGCACGATGACTGAGATCCGATTCCCTCATGACCATGCCGGCAAAGAACGCGCCCAGCGCGAACGAAACGCCAAAGAGCATGGCTGAGCCATACGCGATGCCTATTGCAACAGCGATTACACTCAGGATGAAGAGTTCATTGGAGTTGGTGCTGGCAACATACCAGAGTAACTTGGGAAAAACGCGCCTCCCCACGACAAGCATCAGCGCAATGAAAATGGCGACCTTGCCAAAAGTAAACAGGACCGAGATCAGCAAACTCAGGCTCGATACATCCGTTGGGGCACCGCTCACGTCGCTGCGCAACCAGTCCGCAAGTGGGGGCAGCAATACAAGAACAAGAACCATCGCCACATCTTCAACGATCAGCCATCCCACTGCAATCGAACCATTGACCGATTTGAGCAAGCCCCGCTGCTCCAGGGCTCTTAGCAATACAACGGTGCTCGCGGTCGAAAGCGACACGCCATATACGATACTGACACCCGGATTCCAGCCCCAGGAAAGAGCAACAGCGGCGCCGAAGGCCGTAGCGACGCTAATCTGAACGAGGGCGCCAGGCAAAGCGATACGACGCACCGCCAACAAATCCTTGAGCGAGAAATGCAATCCCACTCCGAACATCAGCAAAATGACACCGATTTCTGCCAACTGGCCTGAAAGCTCCATATCAGCAACGAATCCCGGTGTGTTGGCACTCATGATGACGCCTGCGGTCAGATAGCCGACGAGTACCGGTAACTTCAGCCGGTTGGCGATCACCCCCATTAGCAACGCAAGACCGAAGCTGACGGCAATGGTGGTGATCAGGGTAAAACTGTGGGGCATGGAATTTGCCGATGGAGATAGTGATCACACCATGATAAACCTCTTTTCCTGCCGGGTTTATCAGGAATTCGCCTGAACGGGGTCAAGAACTGATACAGGAACGCGATCAGCGGTATGGATTCGGCGTGCGCCACATGTTTTATTATTATGGGCGCCTGAAAATGTCTGGGCTGAATAATCCGGGTGTGCCGGGACCGAACTGACGGGAGCCTCTGCATCGGGGCCCCCTTTACCAGCCAGGCAATCCCAACCCGACAAGTATCATGGCCCGGATTTCCGTCTCCGGTATCGGAGAAGCATCTCAGTCATTCATGGCTGCACGATCCATTCCATAAGATATTTGCGCAGGTTAGGGTTTTATTCAGCCATTCCCCAGCGCCTGCAAGGGGTCGACATACCGCATATCAAATTCCTGCGCAATAGCGGGATAAGTGACCGATCCGCGATACGTGTTCATTCCGAATTTCAATGCCGGATTTTTTCTGACCGCATCCACACCTTCATCCGCCAACTGCACGACATAGATCGCCGTCTGAATACTAAGCGCGAAGGTACTGGTACGAGGAACGGCGCTCGGCATGTTCGCGACACAATAATGCACCACCCCGTCGATCTCATAGATTGGATTGCTGTGGGTAGTAGGCCGGCTTGTTTCAATGCATCCCCCCTGATCCACCGCCACATCGACGATGACCGATCCTCTTCGCATTTTCGGCAACATATCCGCCGTTACCAACCAGGGGGTTCGTCCTCCCGGGATCAAAACCGCACCGATGACAAGATCGGCGTTGTAGACCGCTTCCTCGATATTGTATTCATCGCTGAAGCGCGTCTGTAATTGCCCGCGATATATGTCATCCAGGTATTTCAGACGGTCGTGGCTCACATCCAGTACGGTGACCTGAGCGCCACATCCCGCAGCCACGCGGGCAGCGTTCGTTCCCACGATGCCCGCACCGAGAATGGCGACGTTGGCCGCGGCTACACCAGGGACACCGCCCATCAACACGCCTCGTCCCCCTTGTGTTTTTTGCAGATAGGTCGCGCCGATTTGAGTAGCCATGCGTCCCGCCACCTCGCTCATGGGCGCCAGCAGTGGCAATTTCCCATCTGGGGTTTGCACCGTTTCGTAAGCCACAGCTGTAACGCCGCTCGCGAGCAAAGCCTCGACAAGAGGGCGGTCCGAGGCCAGATGAAGATAAGTGAAAAGCATCATGTCCCGATGCAGGTAACCGTATTCCGCAGGAGTTGGTTCCTTGACCTTGACCACGAGCTGCACTGCCCACGCATCTTCCGCCCGGGGGACAACCGTAGCCCCTGCCAAGCGATATTCATCGTCCGAAAGAAAACTGCCTTCCCCCGCTCCGCTTTGCACTAGCACGTGGTGACCACGCCGTGTCAATGCTTTGACGTTGCTTGGAGTCATGCCGACTCTGTTTTCATGGTCTTTCGTTTCTTTGGGCAATCCGATCAGCATGGGCATATATAACTGGGGTAACTGGGAAATGAGGAGAACGTTTTTTTGTGTATGACTGAGTCTGGAAAAGTTAGCAGGGACAGCGCGCAAATGTTGCCGGGAAGCCGCCTCTCATCTTCCTTTCAAGTATACAACCGACGTGAAATCACTCGAAAAAAATATTCGACGGAGCGTTGCAACAGGTAGAACTATGGGGACCGGAGCAATTGTTTGCGCAAATGCTGGAGCACCCGCTTGCGAGTATCGACTCCTTGATCGAGGGCTGTCCGGTAATCCAGCGTGAGGGTGGAATGCGCTTTTCCGGGCACGGTAACAGAACGAAAGCGCGGAACGGATGATCCCGGGGCAGATTGAAGCAAGGCTTCCAGCCGCCTGAATCGAGCTGCGGGACAATGCGCATCATCCTCGAAACGAAGTCCGAGTAACGACATCGTATCCCTGCGGCTGGACGCGAAGGACAGCACTTCGGGTTCGACATCGAGCTCTTCAGGCCGACAGAGCGGCAAACTCGGCTGTGCGGCCACGGGTGCGAGGAGTGCTGCTTCCAGCATCATGGCGAAAACGAATCCGCCCGTATAGCACATGCCGATGGCGCCCACACCGGGACCACCACACTCCGCATGTATTTTTCGGCACAAAGCCCGAAGCGGTACTGTGATGCTGCTCGATTTACCGGCCGCAAGAATGTTGAACTCCTTCCGTATGCATACGAAAGGCGCTTTCAGCAGTCCGAGCGTTACGGACTGGAGCGGTTTGCCGAACAGAAGTGGCATAACGACGTGAAATCCCCGATCTGCCAACCATTCCGCAAACTCGACAGTCTCCGAAGTGAGACCCGGCAGTTCGTGCAGGAGGATGACGCCGTACCCTCCACCTTTCCGGAAAATCGGGAATGTATGACCGTCCGCAGTGAACAGTTCTTCCGAAAAGCCCTTGATTGCGCTCACTGCGTCTTACGTCCGGATCATGCGATATTGCGATGTTCGACGTTATAGGGCCTTGACCATGCCCTCGACGACCTTCTTGGCATCCCCGAATATCATCATGGTCTTGTCCATGTAGAAGAGATCGTTGTCCAGGCCGGCGTAGCCCGCAGCCATGCTGCGTTTGACCACCATTACCGTACGCGCTTTATGCGCGTCCAGAATGGGCATGCCGTAGATCGGGCTGCCCGGCACATTTGCCGCCGGATTCACCACGTCGTTTGCGCCAAGCACAAGCACCACGTCGGTATTGGAAAAATCGCTGTTGATCTCATCCATCTCCAGCACCTGCTCATACGGTATCTCGGCTTCCGCCAGCAGCACGTTCATGTGCCCCGGCATGCGTCCTGCAACAGGATGGATGGCAAAACGCACATTCACGCCTTTCTTGTGCAGCATTTCCGCCAGTTCCTTCACCGCATGCTGCGCCCTGGCCACGGCTAACCCGTAGCCCGGCACGATGATGACGCTGTCAGCATTTCCCATGATGAAAGCGGCATCGTCCGCGCTGCCGCTACGGTAGGTTTTCTGCGTCCCATCACCTGCCACGGCCGCTCCCCCCTCACTCCCGAACCCGCCCAGTATGACGGAGAGGAATGGGCGGTTCATCGCCTTGCACATGATATAAGACAGGATCGCGCCTGAACTGCCCACCAGTGATCCCGCGATGATCAGCATGGGATTGCCAAGCGAGAACCCGATACCGGCCGCAGCCCAGCCAGAGTAGGAATTGAGCATGGAAATGACCACGGGCATGTCAGCGCCGCCAATCGGAATGATGATGAGAAAGCCGAGCACAAACGCAATCGCGGTCATGGTGGCAAAGGCAGTCCAGTTCGTGGTGGCGCTGAAGAAAAACCACAAGCCGAATCCAACCATGATGATCGCCATGACCAGGTTGACCCTATGCTGACCGCCGAAGGTGATGGGTGCACCACTCATCCGGCCTGACAATTTGAGGAAGGCTATCACCGAACCCGACCAGGTCATGGCGCCGATGAATGTGCCGAGGAACAGTTCCAGCTTGCTGCCCATCGGCAATGTCTCGGGCAGACCAAAGGAAGTGGGATTATTGACTGCGGCGATGGCGATGAATACCGCCGCCAGACCGACAAGGGAGTGCATGAACGCGACCAGTTCCGGCATCGCAGTCATCTGCACACGCCGCGCCACAACAGCACCAATGGTGCCTCCCAGCGCGATACAGACAATGATCAGCGCCCAGTTCCTGGTGATGGTAAGCGTGGTAATGACCGCGATTACCATTCCGATGATTCCGAACATATTCCCGCGTCGGGCGGAGAGCGGCGAGCTTAAACCTTTTAGCGCCAGGATGAAGAAAACCGAGGCGATAAGATACGCGAGAGCGACCGTATTTGCCGACATTGACTAGCTTCCTTTTTTATCTTTTTTTCTGAACATTTCCAGCATCCGCTGGGTAACAAGAAATCCGCCGAATACGTTGATCGCAGCCAGCGTTACCGCGGCAGCCCCCAGCCATACGCCCCAGTCGGTTTCCGCCGGACCGGCGGCGAGCATGGCACCGACGAGAATAATGCCGGAAATCGCGTTGGTCACCGACATCAATGGCGTATGCAGGGCCGGGGTCACATTCCAGACCACGTGATAACCCACGAACACGGCCAGCACGAATACTGTGAGATTAATAATGGTGGGGTCAATTTCACCAATCATGATCGCTCCTTCTAATCTGTTAATTTTTTACCAGGACACGAACCAGGGGGAAAAGCAACGGTAAAAGCACAGGCGCTGCTTTTCAGTCCGGGGCCGTGTTCTTTCAGGTTTTCCCGATAACTTCCCCATTGGCGCACACCAGGGTTCCGGCGATGATTTCGTCTTCACGATTTATGTTGAGTTCGCCCGTCTTTGCATCGAGCATCAGATTGAGGAAATTCATCAGATTGCGTGCATACAGGGCGCTGGAATCAGCGGCTACCAGTCCGGGCAGATTGGCAATGCCGACGAGATGCACGCCATGTTTCACGACGACCTTGTTCAATTCAGACAAAGGGCAGTTGCCACCGGCTTCAACCGCCAGGTCGACAATGACAGAACCTGGTTTCATTGCCTGCACCGTTTCTTCCCGGATCAGCACGGGGGCCGGACGGCCGGGAATCAGCGCCGTCGTAATGACGATGTCGGCTGCAGCGGCGCGCTGGTGCACCAACTCGCCCTGGCGGCGTTTGTAATCTTCTGACATTTCGCGCGCGTACCCCCCTGAGGTTTCCGCTTGCGCCTTTTCCTCCTCGCTGAGTGGGACCTCGACGAACTTGGCGCCCAGGCTTTCCACCTGCTCCTTTGCCGCGGGCCGCACATCGAACGCTTCGATTACCGCTCCCAGCCGTTTGGCGGTGGCAATGGCCTGCAATCCCGCCACCCCTGCGCCCAGAACCAATACTCTCGCCGCCTTTACCGTACCGGCCGCTGTCATCAGCATGGGGAAAAATTTCTGGTAGATATTGGCGGCCATGATCACCGCCTTGTATCCGGCGATGTTAGCCTGTGACGACAGCACATCCATGCTCTGGGCACGCGAGATGCGCGGCAGTTTTTCCATCGAAAAAGCGGTTATGCCGTGAGCAGCCAGCATCCCGATGCCCTCGGCCTGATGCGGAGAAAGTAGTCCAACCAATACGACATCCTTGCGCATCAATGCGAGTTCATCCGCTTCGGGCGCGCGCACCTTGAGCACGATCTGAGATTGGTCATACAACTCCCCGGGATCGGCAACAATACTTGCGCCGGCAGCTCGGTATTCCTCGTCCGGTATGCTCGCGCCCGCACCCGCGCCAGATTGTACCAGAACGACATGCAAACCTTTGGCGGTAAATTTCTTGACCGTCTCCGGCGTGGCGGCAACCCGGGTCTCTTCCCCACGGGTCTCTGCCGGTATTCCTATATGCATGAATATCTCCCTTTATCTTTCTTGTATGCGCCACGTTCGGTGGCGAGGTGAAAAGCCTCTTGCAACTGTCGCGGAGGCCTATTCCAACAAAAACTTCGAATTATAAATGAACCTGGGCATGATGCAGTGCTTCATCAAATGAAAACAGGTTCTTTTCTACAATTTTCCGGCAACCCTCCCTGCAGAGGGATCAGCGCGGGCATGAAATGATTCCGATTCCCCGATCCGAGCACTTCCGGCTGTAACAATTCATGGAAGTGCAGAAGTGTAGGTGGGGAACTCTGCCCGATAACGTTTTCATCGTCCGGCAGAGCCGACCTACATTTGTGCTGGTTTGGAAAAGGCCTGGATTCCCGCTTTCTTGAAAGGCGATGCTCCCTATTTAATGACCGGCTCCACAGAAGCCTCGAGTTCTGGCTGGTCCGTCTCTTTCAGACAATGGCTGATCCAGCGGGTGGTCAATTTCTCCTGCACGCTGTTCTGGCGCAAACGCGACGCCAGTCCACCGAAATCGACCTGATCGAGTGGTTGATCCTGATTGAAGCACGAAAACACATACGTAATCTCTCCAGTCTTCGGGTCCTTATGCGGTTGCAGGCATTGAGCACAGATTTCTTTCATCATGCACTGCATCGGCGAATTGATGGAGCCGATGGCGAAATGGTCCGTTTTCAGATAGGGCTTCAGTTTGGTATGGCGGGCAGCACCTACGGCCGCCATCATCCTGTCGGAACCAATGGCAATGATGCGGTCGGCGTCCGCCAGCTGGATTTTCTGCGGTCCCAGCGCACCCCTTCCATAAGCGGCCATTGCCTCGACGATATTCCCCACAAAACTGTAATCGCCCGGTCTGGAAGGCGTGAAGCCGGGTGCTTCGTCGCAGCACCAGATCACCACGTCGGCCGCGGCCTCGATTTCGGCCACCTTGTAGCGGTCGATCAGCTTCTTGTAACCGGCAAAATACAAAATTTTCGATCCTGCAGCCCGGGCCGCAGCGCCGATGGAGAACAACACGGCGTTACCTAGCCCTCCGCCGACCAATACCACGGTCTCACCCGGCAGAATCTCTGTGGGTGTGCCGGTTGGTCCCATCAGAACGACAGGATCTCCCGGATTGAGCCTTGCACATAAATCCGCGGATCCGCCCATCTCCAGTGCAATGAGCGAAACCAGGCCGCGGGAAACGTCCACCGAAGCGCCGGTAAGCGCAATGCCTTCCATCGCCAGCTTGGTATCGCCTGCGGTTGTGGCAAGCGTTGCAAAATTCTGGAAGCGATAGAATTGTCCCGGATGAAAGCGTTCCACTGCCATTGGCGCATGCACGACGACTTCCACGATGTTGGGTGTGAGGCGTTCGACCTTATGCACGGTTGCGCGCAGCCTGCCATTGATCTCTGCAAAAAACAGCCAGCCGGGCTTCGTCGAAGCGGGTGTCAGGCGTTCGAGCACGTGGCTGACCAGGGGATAGCCCTGCTTGGCGCTGGACATCGCTTTCACCACGTTCCCCGAATAGGACGGATGCAGGTCGCCGAAGAAGCTGATGAAACGCCCATCCTCATTACGGCTCAGCAGTACGGTGGGATGCTCAGGCTTGGGATTCCCGCGTGCCGGACTGGCCGGATCGCCGTTTTCATCGCATGCGGCAAAATAGCGCCCATGCAACTTGAAATGCTTATCGTCCTCCCGCGCAAGCACCGTATTTGGCTGCGTTCCCGCCGCGACCAGAACAGCGCGGGCAGGCAATACGGCTTGCCCGGTTTTCTGCCAGGAACCGGTTTCGTCGAGCGACTGGACCGCAAAATGCACAGCCTTTGCATGCTCCCATCTATCGGTATCCACTCGGAGGGGAGTGAGTCCTTCGGCAAACCATATACCCTCCTCCATCGCTTTTTCGACTTCTTCATGATTGAGCGTGTAGGAAGGGCTGTCGATGAGACGTTTTCGATAGGCGATAGTCGCGCCTCCCCAGGATTGCAGCAGCTCCAGTATCCGCGGGACGCGTCCTTCCCTTTCCGCTTCCTTGCGCTCTGCCCGGATGGCGCGGGCATGGCTGAGAAACTCCTCGGCAATTTCGCGTTCTTCCTCATCCCAGGCTCCACGGATCGCGGCTTCTCCCTGGACGGCCGTAAGAATTTCATAGCGGCGGAGGAACTTGTCCACTTGCACCGGATAGTATGCCAGTGCTTCGGTTGCGGTATCGATGGCTGTCAGCCCTCCCCCGATGACCACCACCGGCAGGCGCAACTGCATGTTGGCAACCGAGTTGCTCTGGGCCGCCCCCGTCAGCTGCAATGCCATCAGGAAATCGGAGGCAGCGCGAACGCCGCGCGCCAGACCATTGGGCAAATCGAGCACGGTAGGACGCCCTGCCCCCGCCGCGAGCGCCACATGATCGAATCCCATGGCGAAGGCATCGTCCGCAGTAAGCGTTCCGCCGAAGCGAACCCCGCCAAAAAGTGCAAACTCTTCCCGCCGCTCCAGAAGCAGGCGGATCAGCTTGAGAAAGTTCTTGTCCCAGCGGACGGTAATGCCGTATTCCGCGACACCGCCGAACCCGCCGGGCATGCGCTCATCCAGATTCTCCGCCAGCTCATCGGTATTGCGAATCGCCCTGAATGGAACGTGCTCTCCCTGCTTGTTCACGCCGGAGAGTTCTGGTTCCAGGGGCTCGATCTTGAGACCATCGATTCCAACCACGGTATGGCCGTCATTCATCAAATGATGCGCCAGGGTATATCCCGCCGGCCCCATCCCCACCACCAGCACCTTGCGGCCGGTCGGTGCCTTCGGCACAGGGCGGCGTAGATTGAGCGGATTCCAGCGGGTCAGAAGGCTGTAGATCTCGAATCCCCAGGGCAACTCCAGGACATCCTTGAGGGTGCGTGTCTCGGCCTGAGGGATATCGACTGGTTCCTGCTTCTGGTAAATGCAGGATTTCATGCAGTCATTGCAGATACGATGACCCGTGCCGGCACACATGGGATTGTCGATGACAATCATCGCGAGGCCGCCTATCGCCACTCCCTGCGTCTTGAGTTTGTGAAATTCCGAAATGCGCTCTTCCAGAGGGCATCCTGTCAGCAGCACGCCAAGCTGGCTTTTTTTGAAGGTAACAAGCTCATCGGGTGTTTTTTGTTTTTCTTTCATCCCCTTGGAACAGGAATCCTTCCCCTGTTCGTGACACCAGATGCAGTAATTCGCCTCATCCAGGGCTCCTACCAGGTCGGTTCCCCGGTCGGTGAGGGAAAATCCTTCCCGACGGCGTATATGATGAAGCTTGTGAACCGT
>Ga0134128_10002569_pt1 | contig 22385 bp, 20 predicted proteins | sample KB31754_FD_96462 | JGI IMG/M metagenome (GOLD analysis project Ga0134128, IMG submission 96462) | Terrestrial soil microbial communities with excess Nitrogen fertilizer from Kellogg Biological Station, Michigan, USA - KB3-175-4 | ecosystem: Environmental > Terrestrial > Soil > Unclassified ... | reverse complement strand
CCGTCCACGAGGATGTCGCGCCGCACGCGATCGATGGAGGCCAGGGCGACCAGCAAGGGATGCACGCGCGTGCCCGCCAACACCTGTCCGCCGGCGTCGAGCAGCGCCAGCCGCGGCGCGACCGTCGAGCCGGAATCCGCCGGGGATGCCATCCATTGACCAAGCCATTGCATGCGTGTCGCCCGATCCGCCGGCATGAACGACCAGCCGCCATGGGTGCGATAAGCGACGGACAGCGCGCGGGCAGCACCGGCCAACAGCGCTCTTTCGCGATTGGCTGAGCCCGTCGCTGCTCCCGCACCGAAAGACCAGCGCACCAGACCGAGACCCACGCCGGCCACCACAGCCATTGAAATCAGCAGCGCGAGAAAGAGGCGGACACCGATCGAGAGCTTCAAGCGTTGTACCCAGGTGGCCGGTGCGCTCACGCTAATGCAGGCCCCGGGGCATACACAAGGATGGCAGCATCTATACTGCCTCCCTTTGGATCCAGAACCTCGAATGAGCGATACCATCGCGCGCGACACGCCCGCTGCAGGAACACTGTTCATCGTCTCGGCCCCTTCCGGTGCGGGCAAATCCACGCTGGTCAACGCGCTGCTCGCGCGAGAGCCGGGCATCGCCTTGTCGATCTCGCACACCACGCGTGCGCCACGCCCGGGCGAGGTGAACGGCATGCAGTACCACTTCGTGGATCGCGCGACCTTCGAGGCAATGGTCGGGCGCGGCGAATTCCTCGAGCACGCTGAAGTGTTCGGCAATTTGTACGGAACCTCGCGCGCGGGCGTGCAGGCGCAAATTGCCGCCGGCCAGGATGTGCTGCTGGAAATTGATTGGCAGGGCGCGCGTCAGGTGCGCACCGCGGTGCCGGGTTGCGTCTCCATTTTCATCCTGCCGCCTTCGCGCGCGGAACTGGAGCGCCGCCTGCGCGCGCGCGCCTCGGACAGCGAGGCGACCATCGCCCGCAGGCTGGCCGAGTCGCGCGAAGAGATTTCCCACGCCGCTGAATTTGATTGCATCATCGTCAACGATGTATTCGATAACGCGCTCGCGCAATTGCAGGCGATCGTGCGAGCGGTACGCGCGGACAAATCAATGCCGCGCGAGCGGTACGCTGCGCTGATCGCGCAATTGCTGGCCTGACGCAACGCTTGGCGCATTCCGGATGCTGCGCTAACGTAGCGTGCTTATGTCGAATGCTTCCGTCCCTACCGAAACTCCGGCGATGCACACCGTGGGGCGCGAGGCGCTGGTGCAGGTGCGCGATCTGCGCACCCGGCTGGGCGACAAGATCATCTTCGATGGCCTGAGCCTTGACGTGCCGCGCGGCAGCGTGACCGCGATCATGGGCCCGTCCGGTACCGGCAAAACCACCTTGCTGCGGCATCTCACCGGCCAGTTGCGCGCGGACGCCGGCAGCGTGCTTGTGGACGGGCTGGACGTCGCAGGATTGCGGCGCAATGCACTGTTCGGCTTGCGCGAACGCATCGGCTTTCTGTTCCAGAATTCGGCCTTGCTGACCGACTTCAGCGTGTTCGAGAACGTCGCGTTTCCGCTGCGTCAGCACGCGAGACTTCCGGAAACATTGGTCCGCACCATCGTGCTGACCAAGTTGCAGGCGGTCGGTTTGCGCGGTGCGGCGCGGTTGATGCCGAGCGAGTTGTCGGGCGGCATGGCGCGACGGGTGGCGCTGGCGCGCGCGATCGTGTTCGATCCCATGCTGATCCTCTACGACGAGCCGTTCGTCGGGCTGGATCCGATCGCGTTGAATCAAGTGTTGCGGCTGATCCGCACGCTCAACCACACGCTCGGAATCACCTCGATACTGGTCGCGCACGAGTTGTCGGCGATCCGGCAGGTCGCCGATCGCGTGTATCTGATCGCCAACGGTAAGCTGGTCGCGCAAGGCGCGCCGGATCAGCTCGAACACCAGGACTCGCCGTGGACCCGGCAATTTTTCGGCGGCGAGGCCGATGGCCCGGTGCCGTTCCATTATCCGGCACCGGATTACGCAACGGATTTGGGGTTCGCGCCATGAACGCGATCGTGCGCCGCAACTGGTTGTTGAACGGCATCGCGCAAGTCGGCGAATGCGGCCTGTTCTTCATCGCTATCCTTGCGGCGCTGCCGAAGAGCTTGCGTTATTTCCGCGAAACCTGCCGGCAACTATGGTTCGTCGGCGCGATGAGCCTGATCATCGTGATGACCTGCGGGCTGTTTGTGGGCATGGTGCTGGCGCTGCAGCTGTATTACACGCTCTCGATCTTCGGCGGCACCGCGGCCCTCGGCACGGTGGTCGCGCTCAGCCTGTTCCGCGAACTCGGGCCGGTGGTGACAGCGCTGCTGTTCGCCGGTCGCGCCGGTACCGCGGTCACGGCGGAAATCGGTTTGATGCGCGCGACCGATCAGCTCGACGCGATGGAAATGATGGCGGTGGACCCGATGGCCTACATCGTGGCGCCGCGTTATCTGGCCGGCGTGATCGCGATGCCGTTGCTGATGTGCCTGTTCAACGCGCTGGGCATTCTCGGTGCGCATGCGGTCGGCGTGAGCTGGCTGGGTGTGGACAACGGCACCTTCTGGGGCAACATGACCTCGACGGTGGATTTGTGGAGGGACATCATCGACGGTGTGTGGAAAAGCCTCGCGTTCGGCGGCGTGGTCACGCTGATCGCGGTGTTCCAGGGCTACAACGCGCCGCCGACCAGTGAAGGCGTGGCCTACTCGACTACCCGCACGGTGGTGTTTTCGTCGATCGTTATTCTGGCGCTGGATTTCGTGATGACGGCTTTTCTTACGTGATTAAACACTGCTCGTCATCCCGACCAGGGATTGGTCGGGCTCCAGTGCGATGAAAAACAGAGACTGGATTCCGGCCTGCGCCGGAATGACGAGCAGAGCAAGATCAAAATGGCTCCCGGCTTTCGCCGGGATGACGACGGAAACGGAAATATGAACGCACGTCCAAGTTACGCCATCGGCACCGGCTTGTTCATCCTGCTCGGTTTCGCCGCGCTCGCCTATCTCGCTACCCAGACCACATCGGTCGCGAACGTGCATCAGGGCAACAGTTATTTCCTGAAGGCGCGTTTCAGCAACATCGGCCAGTTGAAGGAGCGCGCACCGGTGAAGATAGCCGGGGTGCGCGTGGGCTCGGTGCAATCCATCCAGCTCGAGCGCGGCAAGATGGATGCACTGGTCACGCTTGCGATCGACGACAAATACAACGATATCCCCGACGATACCGCCGCGGCGATATTCACCAGTGGTTTATTGGGCGACCAGTACGTTGGCCTGCAACCCGGCGGTTCGCCGGATTCACTGAAAAACGGCGACGAACTGGTGCTGACCCAATCGGCGATGCAACTGGAAGATCTGATCGGCAAATTCCTGGTCAATGGTGGGCCGAAAAGCGGTAGCAGCGACTCGACGCAGCCACCACCAAAAACCGAAGCAAAGCCGGAATCCAAGCCGCAATCCGCGGCTTCCGGCGGCTGAACACCTGAACATTCCCGGAGCCCACGCATGACCCGCATCATTCCTTTCGCATTCGCCGCAATCGTTGCATTCGTGGTCGGATTTGCCGCGCCGGCATCCGCGCAATCCGTGCAGACGCCGCAACAGATCGTGCAAGGCATCGTCGATCAACTCGGCAACGCGCTGGACGGCCACCGCGAGGAACTGCGCCAGCATCCGGAACAGTTGATCAAGGTGATCGACAAGATCCTGCTGCCGCATTTCGATATCGATTATGCATCGCTGCTGGTGCTCGGACGTCACGCACGCGAGGCCACGCCCGAACAACGCGTGCGGTTCTCGCGCGCGTTCTACAACTCGATCACCCACCGCTACGCGGAAGGCCTGCTCAACTACACCAAGGGCAAGGTCAAGGTGCTGTCGAGCGAGGGTGACCTCAATGCCAAGCGCAGCGTGGTGCGCACCGAGGTGATGCTGGACGACGGCAAATCGCTGTCGGTGGATTACGTGTTCCGCAAGACCTCGAGCGGCGACTGGAAAGCGTACGACGTGGTGATCGAGGGCATTTCCTATGTCACCAATTATCGCAACCAGGTGGATGCGGAAATCCAGAAGGAGGGCATCGAGGGTCTGATCAAGCGGCTGGAAACGCAAGGCGCCGCGGCGATCGATCAGTTGCAGCAGCAGTCGCAACAGCCTGGGGGCCATTGAGCCACTCGATGAGATCTTCGCACTTGCCCGAAACGATCGCGCATTGCGCCAGTCCCGATCGCGATACGCTGGCGCTTTCCGGCGCGCTGACATTCGCCACCGCGGCGGTCGCATTCGCGGAAGCCGGGCGCTCGCTCGCCCTCGGCACGCAGACGCGGTTGGATCTGGCTGGACTGGACCGCACCGACAGCGCGGGCCTCGCTTGCGTGCTGGCGCTGATTGCCGAAGCCAGCCGTGCCGGGCGGCGGCTCGTCGTGGTCAATCTTCCGGAGAGCCTGCGCGCGCTGGCGGACGTGTGCGACGCCCGCGCGCTATTGCACGCGATTTAATTGTCATATCGGCGCAGGCTGGAACCCGATTTTTCTCTCTCTTCCGCATCGGCGCAGCATCGGGAATTCTGCGCAAGTTCTCCCAAACAGTCGCGCCTTGCCCGCGCTTGGCGCTGCGATGCTCGGCAGCGTGTATGGCTTGGAATGCTCGCTCGACACGGCCATCCATGGCCGGCATCTGCTGTGGTCGAGCAACCGCTAAAAGCTGAGATCAGCCAGACGTCGAAGCCGGCGCGGGCGTCGATCCATCCGACTTGATTCCGTGCGCTTTCTCGTATGCGTGCTGCTGATCAAGCAATTTGTCGAGATCGTCGCCGCTATCGTTGATGCCCTGGAATTGCTCGATCACCGAGGCCGGCGGATTGCCGTGGTAGATCTCGTAGATGCGGCGCTGCCGGTAGGCGTCGCGTTCGAAGATGTACGGATCGTAGGCTGAGTTCAGGAATTGCTCGGCATCGATGCCGCGCGAGCGCAGCGTGACCAGGTAGGCGAGGTTGGGCACGTACTGCGCATGCAGCTCGAAATCGTGTTCGCGCGCGTACCACGACAGCGGATCGAAATAGCTGTCCACCGGCAGCCGGAAGATGTCCCGTGCCGTGGACGGGCCGACGAACGGCACCACGATGAACGGGCCTTCCGGTACGCCCCAGCGCGCCAGGGTCACGCCGAAATCGGTTTCGTCCAGCGGCAATTTCATCTCGCTGGCGGGGTCGAAAATTCCCAGCAGGCCGACCGTGCTGTTGACCGCCAGCCGCCCGGTCGATTTCAGCGCGTCGACCGGATGCGCCTGCAGCACGTCGTTGACGATCGTGATCGGCAGCCGCACGTTGGAAAAGAAATTGCTGACCAGTTCGCGCGATTTCGGGGTGGTCACCTTGCGATAGGCCACCGCGACCGGGCGGATCGCCACCTTGTCGAGCGTCTTGTTGAACGCGTAGGTCTTGCGATTGAGGTGCTGCAGCGGATCATCCGTACGCGGCGGCGCGATCGCGCAACCGGCCAGCAGCGCGATCGCGGCGATCATCAGCGTGCCGCGCAAACCAAGGGCGAAGACCCGACGCATACTTTTCCAGGGCGAACGCGCTGCCGCGCGACGAGAGGCGCGATTCTACATGGTGGTTGGCGAGCCGGGATCAAGCGGCGGCACCGCCAGGCCGCCTCGCCGCCGATCTGCTACAATCGCGGGTTTGCAAATCCAGCGAGACAATATACATGGCACGCATCACCGTGGAAGACTGCCTGAAGGTGGTCGACAACCGCTTCGAACTGGTGTTGATGGCGACGCGCCGCGCGCGGCAGTTGGCCAAGGGCGCCGAGCCGGTAATCGACCCGGAGAACGACAAGCCCAGCGTGGTCGCGCTGCGCGAGATCGCCGAGCGCCGCATCGACATGGGCACGATCGACGAGATCGACCGCATCGAGCGTGAGCGTCGCGAACGCGAGGCGCTGGAATGGGCCGCCGCGGAAGTGGATGAGGATATGAGCAAGGGCGGCGACGACCTTTGATTTCTGCTCCGACGTGCTCCAGCCCCAGCTGAGCACTTCAACGCTGCCGCGCCTGGTTTTCGAGAGCGGGCTGAAAGGGTTGCCGGCGAAGCAGCGCCCGCCCCGGACTTGATCCGGGTTGGTGTCGCGCTCAAGCGCGGCGGATCTTCCGGTTGACTCCCGCGCGCTGCCTGTCTAGCTTGCCCACATGGCGAAAGCGAAAGCCAAGGCGAGCGTGCAACCCGAGCCGGTCAGCGACCATCATGCGCTCGGTGCGCCCGCGGACGTTACCGACATCAACGCGCTGGCGGCGCGGCTTTCCGAATACTTTCCGCCTGAACAGATCACCCGCGTGCGCGGCGCCTACACGGTGGGCGAGCACGCGCACGGCGATCAGAAGCGCAAGAGCGGCGAGCCCTACATCACGCATCCGCTGGCGGTCGCGGGCATTCTCGCCAGCCTGCATCTGGATGCCGAAACGATCATTGCCGCGATCCTGCACGACACGCTCGAGGACACCGGTCTCACTCGCGTGCAACTGGAAGCCGGCTTTGGCCCGACCGTGGCAGAACTGGTGGATGGTGTCACCAAGCTGGACAGCATCGACTTCGCCTCGCGCCAGGAAGCCGATGCCGAGAGCTTCCGCAAAATGCTGCTGGCGATGGCGCGCGACCTGCGCGTCATCCTGATCAAGCTGGCCGATCGCCTGCACAACATGCGCACTCTCGGCGCGATGGAGCCCGAAGCGCGCCGCCGCATCGCGCGCGAGACGCTGGAGATCTACGCGCCGATCGCCGCACGACTGGGCATGAACGCGTTCAAGGCGGAACTTCAGGACATCGGCTTTCGCTCGCTGCATCCGGATCGCTATCGCGTGATCGCGACACGCATCAAGAGCGCGCTCGGCAATCGCCGCGAGGCGATGACGCGCATCGAGGGGGAACTGCGCGCGCGGCTGGCCGCCGACGGCATCGAGGCGCGCGTGGTCAGCCGGATCAAGTCGCCCTACAGCATCTGGTCGAAAATGCGCGGCGAGCGCAAGTCCTTTGCCCAGTTGATGGATGTGTACGGCTTTCGCGTGGTCACCGACAACGTGGCGCATGCCTATCAGGCGCTCGGTTCCGTGCACGCGTTGTACAAGCCGGTCGAGGGTCGCTTCAAGGATTTCATCGCGATCCCGAAAGCCAATGGCTATCAATCGCTGCACACGGTGCTGTTCGGACCATTCGGCGCACCGATCGAAATCCAGATTCGCACCAACGACATGGATGCGGTGGCCGAGCGCGGTATCGCCGCGCACTGGACCTACAAGACCGACGCCACGCCTTCCAACAGTGCGCAACTGCGTGCCCGCGAGTGGTTGTCGGGCCTGGCCGATCGCCAGGCAACCACGCCGTCGTCGCTGGAGTTTCTGGAGAACGTCAAGATCGATCTCTTCCCTGAAGAGGTTTACCTGTTCACGCCGCGCGGCGACATTCTTTCCCTGCCCAAGAATGCGACTGCGCTGGATTTCGCCTACGCGGTGCACACCGACGTTGGTCATCACGCGGTGGCCGCGCGCACCGACGGCGTGCTGGCACCGCTGCGCGCGCTGCTCACCTCCGGCCAGACCGTGGAAATCGTCACCGCGCCTTCGGCCACACCGAATCCGCAGTGGCTGGATTTCGCCGTCACCGGCAAGGCGCGCACCGCGATCCGGCATTTCCTGAAACGCCTGCAACACGAAGACGCGGTAGAGTTCGGCGACCGCATGCTCGACCGCGCGCTGGACAGTTTGGGCTCCAGTCTCGATTCGATTCCCTCCGAAGCGCTGGAAAAATATCTGCATCAGCACAACCAGCGCCGGCTGGAGGAACTGCTGTCGGATATCGCGCTCGGCAACCGCATGCCCGACCAGGTCGCGGCCCAGCTTGTCACGCTGCACGGCGCAGTTTCCGGCGCCACGCCGCGAACTGGCGAGAAAATCCGCATCAGCGGCGCCGAACGCGGCATCCTGAGCTTCGGCAACTGCTGTCACCCGTTGCCGGGTGATGACATTGTCGGTTATCTCTCGCCCGGCAAGGGCATCGTGGTGCATCGCGCCGAGTGTCCCAATCTCACCGAGCTGTCCAAGATTCCGGAGCGGCGCGTCGAGATCGAGTGGGATCGCGACGTGCAGGGCGACTACAAGGCGCAATTGCGCATCGAAGTGGTCAACCGCCCCGGCGTACTGGCAACCGTCGCCGCAGCCATCGCTTCGGCCGGGTCCAACATAGAAAACGTTGAATACAGTGAGCGCAGCCCATTCGCCGCAACACTGTTGTTCACACTGGAAGTGAAAGATCGCAAGCACCTCGCCGATGTGATGCGGCGCGTGCGGCGCACGGGCGTGGTCAACGGGGTCTATCGGTATCCAGTATGACTTGATGACTTGGGATTCGGGATTGATTCGGGATTGATTCGAGACTGCGTGAGAAGCCGTCATTCCTGCGCCCTTCGCGGTTTGACGTGACGGAACATGGATTCTGCTTTGTAGGAGCGCGCCTGCGCGCGACGAAATGTCATCCGTGACGAAGCGCTTGGTGGTTCCGCGCTACACGCCGCCGCGGAATGGCGAAGGTTGCTATGCTTCCGCTCACCGCTCACCGCTCACCGCTCACCGCTCACCGCTCACCGCTCACCGATCACGGAATTCGCATGTCCCGCCAACCCATCCATTCCCCCAACGCCCCGCAAGCGATCGGTCCCTATTCGCAGGCGATCCGCGCCGGAAACACCTTGTATTTGTCCGGACAGACGCCGCTCGATCCTGCCACCGGGGAAATGGTCGCGGGCGGAATCGAGGCGCAGGCCACCCGCGTATTCGAAAATCTCAAAGCCGTGTTGGATGCTGCCGGGGCTTCTTTCGACGAGGTGGTGCGCGTGGCGATCTACATGACTGATCTGGGCGATTTCGCCACCGTCAATGAAGTGATGAAGCGTTATTTCCGCGAGCCGTATCCGGCGCGCTCCACGATCGGTGTGGCCGCCTTGCCGCGCGGCGCGTCGGTTGAGATAGACCTGATCGCCGTGACCGGCGGCTGATCCGCATGTCGGCGTTTGCCGACAGCAGCGTGCACTTCAGGCGCATCGCGGACACCTGCCTTATTCGCTACGCTTGAGCGTGATGGCACACGTCGCTCATATCCCGGTTATTGCCGATGACGATCCCGGCCTCGCGCCGGTATCGTCGCTGCCGGGCGTCGGCCCGGCGCTCGCGGTGTCGCTGCACAAGCTCGGCATCGTGCGCGTGCAGGATCTATGGTTCCATCTGCCACTGCGTTATGAGGACCGCACCCGCATCACGCCGATCCGCGAGCTGCGCATCGGCGAACCCGCGCAGGTGGAAGGCGTGGTCGAGGCGGTGGAAACGGGCTTTCGCTATCGCGCGCAACTGCGCGTGGCGATCAGCGACGATTCGCGCGAAACCCTGGTGTTGCGGTTCTTCCACTTTCGCCGCGCGCAGAGCGAGCGCCTGGTTCCGGGCGCGCGCCTGCGTTGCTTCGGTGACGTTCGCCACGGCCAGCACGGGCCGGAGATGGTGCATCCGCAGTATCAGGTGCTGCAAGGCGTCAGTGATGTCGAGGAACGCCTGACTCCGGTGTATCCGACCACCGAAGGGTTGGGCCAGAAGCGCTTGCGCGGGGTGATCGACAAGGCGCTGGCGCGGCTGCCCGATGACGCCCGGCTGGAGCTGATCCCGCAAACATTGCGCACGCCTTTGCAATTGCCGTCGTTGCGCGAAGCGTTGTTGATCGCGCACCGACCGCCGCCGGATGCAAGCGTGGAATTGCTGGCGCGCGGCGCGCATCCGTCACAGCAGCGGCTCGCTTTCGAGGAATTGCTGACGCACCACTTGAGCCTGAAGCGCCTTCGCGCCCAGGTGCGCGCGCATCGCGCGCCGGCAATGCCGACGAATGCAAAGTTGCGCAGAAGTTTTCTCGACGCGTTGCCATACAAGCTGACCACCGCGCAGCAACGCGTGGAGTCGGAAGTCGCCAAAGATCTCGCGCGCGCCGAACCGATGCTGCGCCTGGTGCAGGGCGACGTCGGCTCCGGCAAGACCGTGGTTGCCGCGCTGGCCGCGCTTGCCGTGATCTCCAGCGGCCACCAGACCGCGTTGATGGCGCCGACCGAATTGCTCGCCGAACAACATCTGCGCAGCTTCCGCGCGTGGTTCGAACCGCTCGACATCGAGGTGATCTGGCTGGCCGGCAAGGTGCAGGGCCGCGCGCGCGCTGCCGCGCTTGCGGCGGTCGCCTCCGGCGCGCCGATCGTGATCGGCACCCATGCGCTGATGCAGGAAGGGGTGGAGTTCAAGAAGCTTGGTCTCGCCATCGTGGACGAACAGCATCGGTTCGGGGTGCAACAGCGCATGGCATTGCGCGACAAGGGGAGAGCCAGCGAACCGCCTCGCTCCTCCACGACGACGTCCGCCAGCCGCGAACGTGCCGTGCAATCGTTGCCACATCAACTGGTGCTGACCGCCACACCGATTCCGCGCACGCTGGCGATGAGCGCCTATGCCGACCTGGATATTTCCGCGCTGGATGAATTGCCGCCTGGCCGCACCCCGGTGCAGACCACGGCGGTATCCAATACACGTCGACACGAGGTGATTGAACGCATTCGCGTCGCCTGCGCGGAAGGCCGGCAGGCCTACTGGGTGTGCACCATCATCGAGGAATCCGAGCAACTCATTGCACAGGCCGCCGAGGTCACCTTCGTGGAGCTGTCGGTTGCGCTGCCGGGTCTCAAGATCGGCCTCTTGCACGGGCGCATGAAAGCGGCGGAAAAACAGGCGACGATGGATGCATTCAAGTCCGGCGAACTGGCGCTGCTGGTCGCGACCACCGTGATCGAGGTCGGCGTGGATGTGCCCAATGCCAGCCTGATGGTGATCGAGAACGCCGAGCGGTTGGGGCTCGCGCAACTGCATCAACTGCGTGGCAGGGTGGGACGCGGCAACGTGGCATCCTATTGCGTGCTGTTGTATCAGCCACCGCTGTCCGCGCTCGCGAAACAGCGGCTGGAAGTGATGCGCGAAACCAACGACGGTTTCGTGATCGCTGAGAAGGACCTGCAATTGCGCGGTCCCGGCGAACTGCTCGGTACCCGCCAGACCGGTGAACTGGGGTTCCGCATCGCCGATCTCGCGCGCGATGCGGAGCTCCTGCCCGCGGTGCAGCGGGTCGGCGCGGCCATGTTGCAGGATCACTCCGCATTGGCTGCGCGGCTGGTGATGCGCTGGATCGGCGCGGCTGCGCGGTTTGCGGATGCGTGAAGGGAGCGAAGGCCGGCCCGGTCACCTCGCGGATATTGCACCCCGGCTTGCCCTTGGCCGGCGCACGACGCTATACTCCCGGACTTTTCCCGCGCCGAATTCGCGCCCGGAGCTCCGCATGAAAGCCGATACCCATCCGAACTACCAGCCCGTGGTGTTCCAGGACATCAGTTCCGATTTCGCGTTCCTGACGCGTTCGACCATGACGTCCAAGGAAACCATCAAGTGGGAGGACGGCCAGCAATACCCGCTGGTGAAGGTGGAAATTTCCAGCGCCTCGCATCCGTTCTATACCGGCAAGCAGAAGGTGATGGATACCGGCGGCCGCATCGACAAGTTCAAGCGCCGTTATGCCGGCGGTGCGAAGAAGGACTGATCGCCGCGCCATTGGGTGACTCGAGCGCCGGCCTTGTGCCGGCGCTTTGTTTTGCGGCGAGGGCAGGCCCAAGCTTCCCGCACATGCGGGCCGTAGCGCCTATGCGATAATTGGCGATTGTCAGATCCTGCACTCCAGCCATCGGCCCGTGGTGCGCGGATGCAAGCCAAGGAGAACACACCGTGTCCAAAACCGTCAGCCTGACCAGTGCCGATCATGCCGCGCAACTGCCGCTGGTCGAAGGCACACTCGGCCCGAGCTGCATTGACATCGGCGGGCTTTACAAGGACACCGGGCACTTCACCTACGACCCCGGCTTCGCCGCGACGGCGGCCTGCAAGAGCGCGATCACCTATATAGACGGCGAAAAGGGCGTGCTGCTCTATCGCGGCTATCCGATCGAGCAACTGGCCGAAAAGTCGAATTTCCTGGAGGTTGCCTATCTGTTGCTGGAAGGCGAGTTGCCCAGCCCTGCACAGTTCGGCGCGTTCGAGGATCAGGTGACGCATCACACGATGATGCACGAGTCGCTGAAGTATTTCCTGCACGGCTTTCATCACGACGCGCACCCGATGGCGATGCTGTGCGGCGCGATCGCATCGCTGTCGGCGTTCTATCACGACAATCTGGATAACGACGACCCGGCGCAGCGGAAACTTGCGGCGATCCGGCTGATCGCAAAGATGCCGACGATCGCAGCCGCGGCGTATCGCTATTCGATCGGCTGGCCGTTCCGTTACCCGCGCAACAATCTTGAATACGTCACGCGTTTCCTGCACATGATGTTCGAGGTTCCGAGCGAGCCGCTGGCGCTGAATCCGGTCGCGGCGAAGGCGCTCGATCTTCTTTTCATCCTGCATGCGGACCATGAGCAGAACGCTTCGACTTCCACGGTGCGCCTGGTCGGCTCCACCGGCGCCAATCCGTATGCCTCGATCGCCGCCGGCATCGCCGCGCTGTGGGGGCCCGCGCACGGGGGCGCCAACGAAGCGGTGCTGAAAATGCTGGCCGAAATCGGCGACGCGAAAAACGTGGACAAGGCGGTCGCGCGCGCCAAGGACAAGGATTCCGGATTCCGTCTGATGGGCTTCGGCCACCGCGTCTACAAGAATTTCGATCCGCGCGCGCGGATCATCCGCGAGATGACCCACAAGGTGCTCAACGAACTGGGCGTCAACGACCCACTGCTGGATATCGCGCTGAAACTGGAAGAGACGGCGCTGAAGGACGATTATTTCGTCGAGCGCAAGCTGTATCCGAATGTGGATTTCTATTCGGGCATCATCTACAAGGCGCTGAAGATTCCGACCGAGATGTTCACGGTGATGTTCGCGATCGCGCGCACCGCCGGCTGGATCGCACACTGGATCGAGCAGCACGAAACGCCCGGCGCGCGCATTGGCCGTCCGCGTCAGGTGTATACCGGCGCCACGCCGCGTGATTACGCGGGGTTGGAAAAGCGATAGAGCGGAAGAGGGAGCGGGTAGTTGGAATGGAAGACCGTTTCGGGCGCTTTCTTCTCCCGTCTTCCTGCTCTCTACTCCCCATTTCCGCTTTCGAACTGCGCGATCTCTTCTTCCGCCAGCAGTGCTTCCACCGCCGATAAGGAGGCGCGTCGCATCGGGCGTTCGTCGATGCGGTCCAGTGGCGGCTGCCGCAGCGCGTCGCGCGGCATCAGGGTGAGGTCCATCGCTATCCCTTCGGCGGCGAACAGCAGCACCGGAAATTCCACGCTGCGCTGACGATCCACGCGAAGCGCGCGGGTGCGCTGTTCGAACGGAATGCCGCGCTCGTGCAGGAACACCGCCGCTTCCTCGGGGGCATCGCAGAACACATGCAGGCATACCGCCGAGTGCGCGTCCGCGGTACCTTCGAGCACCGCGCCGACCAGCCGCGGTTCAAAACGCGCCAGAAAACGCATGGCGTCCAGCGCGGCTTCACGGCGCGCGCGCAAAGCCTGCGGTTGTTCGTCCGACTGGAACAGGCGCTGGTGTTCGCGCAGCGCCTCCTCGATTTCGCGATTGCGCGGCAAACCCTGCTCATCACCCACGCCCAGTCGCTGCGCGGCTTTCATTTTGGCTTGGCGGTAATCGCGAATGCCGTGTTCGCTGATCAGGCGCGCGGCTTCAAGTGCGACCCGCCGTCGCAATTGGCGGGTTCGATCCTGCGCGTGGATGCGGTGGAATTCGGCAGCTTTGCGCATTGCTGATCTCCGTCACCGCGTTGGGGAGCAGTGTGGCAAATGCGGATGGAAAGAGCAAAAGCGCGAATCGGGCACTCGCAATCGGAGCAACTCTTGCGAGAAGGCCGGCCATGGATGGGCGGTTCCGGTACTTCAAGCCCCAAAGCGGTTTGTTCTGCCCGGTCGCTCCGGCGACACGGCGATCACGGACGATCGCACTAGAAGATGTCGTACGCCGGCGATTGATCCTGGTTCTGCGCCTGGGTGCGCAGGCGGTCCAGATCCTCGACCTTGAACATCTCGCTCATGGCGTTCGGGTCGCCCGCCGGCGCCAGTCCGCCGGTGACGCTGTCCACCGAGGCGGTGACGATGCCGGGCGGAGTCGAGAGCGTGTTTTCGGGCTTGCCTTGCAACGCCGGGCCCATGAATGCCATCCAGATCGGCAGAGCGGTCTCTGCGCCGAATTCGCCCTTGCCCAGCGAATCGTAATTGTCGAAACCTACCCATACGGTGGTGACCAGATCGCCATTGAAGCCACAGAACCAGCCGTCGCGATGGTCGTTGGTGGAACCGGTTTTGCCGGCGAGATCCTGGCGACCCAGCGATTTGGCCGCGGTGGCGGTGCCGTGATCGATCACGCTTCGCATCAGCGAGGTGATCAGAAAATCATTGCGCGGGTCGATCACGCGCGGCGCAAGATTGGGCGTGTTCGCATTCACGGTGCTGCCGGATGTGGCTGCCGGCGCCGGCAGTGACGCGAGCGCGGCGCCCGGATCTCCGGCTGCCGCAGCCGGTTGCAAAGGTGCGGCTGCGACCGCCTTGCCTTCGTCCAGCAGGCGCGCCGTGCAGTTGCGGCATGCGCGCGGTGGATTGGCGCGAAAGACCGCGCGGCCGGTGCGATCGTCGATCTGCGCGACGTAATACGGATTCACCAGAAAACCGCCGTTGGCGAACACCGCGTAGCCGCGCGCCATCGCCATCGGCGAAACCGAAGCGGTGCCGAGTGCCAGCGAAAGATTGGCGGGGATGGCATCCAGTGGAAAGCCGAAGCGGGTGATGTATTCGCGCGCATAGCGCACGCCGATCGCGTCCAGCAGCCGGATCGAAACCAGGTTCACCGATTCCGCCAGTGCTTCGCGCAGGCGCATCGGACCGCGAAACTTGCCGTCGTCGTTGCCGGGCGTCCACATGCCGCCTGGCACGGAAGGATCGGGCAACGCGATCGGCGCATCATTGATGATCGAGGCCGGCGTGAAACCGCGATCGAACGCCGCCGAGTAGATGAACGGCTTGAAGCTCGAGCCAGGCTGGCGCGCGGTCTGCACGGCGCGATTGAACTTGCTGCGCTCGAAACTGAAACCACCGGCCAGCGCCTTCAGGGCGCCATCCTCGGGATCGAGCACCACCATCGCCGATTGCGCGGCGGGAATTTGCTCCAGCATCCAGTGCGGCATCACTTTCGCAACTTTCGCTTTGTTGCCCGCGTCTGCAGCGGCTACAGGCTGAGCGACATCCGGAGCAACCAGCCGAACACGCACGATGTCGCCGCGCCGCAGGATTGCAGCCACCCCTTCGCCGCCGGTCTGAGCTTTGCGCGCGTAACGCTGTGCCCATTTCACCGCATCGGCGTCGAGTTCGACCGTGTGCTGCGCATCGAGATACACGCTCGCGTGGTCGCGATCCACTTGCGTGACAATGCCCGGCTGCAAGCCGGAAACCTCGTGGTAATCGGCGAGCGCGCGGTCGCCATCTTGCGGACCGAACTGCGCCGGCAAATCCACGTGTGCTTCCGGGCCGCGATAGCCGTGGCGATGATCGTAGTCTTCCAGCCGGCTGCGCAGCGCATCATTGGCCAGATCCTGCAGGCGGCTGTCGATGGTGGTGTGCACCACGTAGCCGTCGGTCAGCGCCTGGTTGCCCAAACGTTCGATCGCTTGTCGGCGCACCATCTCGGCGACGTAAGGCGCATCCACCTGCACTGGCGGTTCGTGGGCGGAGGAATCATCCGGCGCGTCGACCGCGCTCTGGTACTGCGCCTGGGTGATGAAACGGTTGTCGAGCATGCGCGCCAGCACGTAGTTGCGCCGTTCGATCGCGTGCTGGCGGTTGTACAGCGGATTGCCGGTGGTCGGCGATTTCGGCAATCCGGCGAGCATCGCGCATTCGGGCAAGGTCAACTGATCGAGATGTTTGCCGTAGTAGAACTCCGCGGCGGCGGCCACGCCGTAAGCACGATGACCAAGGAAAATCTTGTTCAAGTAAAGCTCGAGGATTTCGTCCTTGGTCAGTTCGTTCTCGATCCGGAACGCGGTGAACATCTCGATGAGCTTGCGCGTATAGCTCTTCTCGGGGCTCAGAAAGAAATTGCGCGCGACCTGCTGGGTGATCGTTGAACCGCCCTGTGCCTTCTCGCCACCGGTGATCAGCACATGCCATGCCGCGCGCGTGGTGCCTTCCCAGTCGACGCCGGGATGGTGATAGAAATCCGCATCTTCGGCTGCGAGGAACGCATCCTTCAACTGCGCGGGCACCTGGTTGATCTGCACCGGGATGCGGCGGGTCTCGCCAAACAGCGCGATCAATTTGCCGTCGGCCGATTCCACCCGCAGTGGTACCTGCAATTGCACGTCCTTCAGCGAAGTGACCGAGGGGATGCGCGGCGCGATCAGCCAATAGGTGAACCCCGCGGCAAGCGCGCCGAGCAGAAACAGAGACAGCACAAGGATCGCCGCGATGCGCAGCAGGCGTTTGATGATTCGCATGACCGATATTGTGTGGCAGGTAAGCGGAAGAGGGGTCGCGATGAATGCCGCAGGTCGTCAGAGCATTCCTGCGCCGACAATAGTACGCGTTATTGGGCGAGTGGAGGTCAAGCGGGCGAGACCTGCGGCAAAGCGACGATGATTCACCCGTCGCAAGAATCACCAGGTGTGATCGCAATCAAATACGCGGGTCAGCGCTTGCGAGTATAGATGCTCGCCATGCGCGGCGATGCGGAGCGGTTGGCCGATTTGCTCGCGGCTCGAAGTGCCTGGTGAGGGATCAGGCAATCATGCGCGATGCGACAACGGCAGGCGGTTTTCCGCGGCGAGCGTCGTCGGGCTGAAAGGTTGATTTGAGGCAGAAATAATTTTGTTATCAGCGGGTTACGAGAATATTGCGGACCCGTTGATATTTCGTTAACTTTCCGATCTAATGCACTTGCGCATCTTTCGCTCGTAAGGGCGCGTGGGGAAGGGGAAATTTCGTGGGCTTTCTATCGCCAAAGGCACCGTCGCTGATCGGTGTCGACATCAGTTCAACGGCTGTCAAGCTGTTGCAGCTGTCCCAGACCGGCGCTCGCTATCGCGTGGAGCACTACGCGGTCGAGCCGCTGCCGCCCAACGCCGTGGTCGAGAAGAATATCGTCGAAGTCGAGGCGGTCGGGGACGCGATCCGGCGTGCGATCGCGCGCACCGGCGCGCGCACCAGGTTCGCCTCCGCCGCGGTGGCGGGTTCGGCGGTAATCACCAAGGTGATTCCGATGCCGGCCGATCTCACCGAGGACGACCTGGAAGGTCAGATCCAGGTAGAGGCCAATCAATATATTCCGTATCCGATCGAGGAAGTAAGCCTCGATTTCGAGAAGCTCGGGCCGGTCAAGGACAACCCCGAGATGCTCAACGTGCTGCTGGCGGCTTCGCGCACCGAGAACGTGGACATGCGCGTGGCCGCGCTCGATCTGGGCGGACTCACCGCGCGCGTGATCGATGTCGAGGTGTTCGCGATGGAGAACGCGTTCAAACTGATCGCCGATCAGTTGACCGTTTCCCGCGATGCCGTCATTGCGCTGGTGGATGTGGGCGCCACCATGACGACCCTGTCGGTTCTGAAAAACCAGCGCACCATCTATTCGCGCGAACAGGTGTTTGGCGGCAAGCAACTCACCGACGAGGTGATGCGCCGCTATGGCTTGTCCTACGAAGAGGCCGGGATGGCCAAGCGCCAGGGCGGCTTGCCGGAATCCTACGAGATCGAGGTGCTGGAGCCGTTCAAGGAGGCGATGGTCCAGCAGATCAGCCGCTTGTTGCAGTTTTTCTACGCCGGCAGCGAGTTTGGCAAGGTGGACCAGATCGTGCTCGCCGGCGGTTGCGCCTCCATTGCCGGTGTCAGCGAAATGGCCGAGGAGCAACTGGGCGTGCCATGCGTAGTGGCCAATCCGCTGGCCAGCATGTCGCTGTCGCCCAAGCTGCAGGCGCAGACCCTCGCACAGGACGCGCCAGCGCTGATGATCGCCGCAGGCTTGGCCCTGAGGAGCTTTGACTGATGGCCAGAATCAATCTCCTGCCGTGGCGCGCGGAGCGGCGCGAACTGCGCAAGCGCGAGTTCTTCGTACAGCTTGGCGTGGCGGCTGCGGTCGCCATCGTGGTGGTGATCCTGTGGGGCCTGTTCATGGATGCCCGGATCGGCAACCAGAATGACCGCAACGATTACCTCAGCGGTGAGATCAAGCAGCTCGACGCCAAGATCGCCGAGATCAAGGATCTGCAGAAGACCAAATCGCAGTTGCTGGCGCGCAAGCAGATCATCGAACAACTTCAGGAGAACCGCGCGCAGATGGTGCACCTGTTCGACGAACTGGTGAAAACCATTCCCGACGGCGCGCGTCTCACCTCATTCAAGCAAAACGGGGACACCCTCACGCTGGATGGCGTGGCGCAGTCCAACGCGACGGTGGCCGACTACATGCGCAAAGTCGAAGCCTCGCCGTGGCTCGGTTCGGCGGACCTGATCCGCACCGAGAACAAGCATAACGACAGCCGCACACCGTATCAGTTCGAGTTGGTGGTGCATTTGGGCAAGCCTGCGCCAGCGGGAGCGTCCAGCACCGCCACGGCTGCGAGCAGCGGCGCGCCGCCCGCGAGCGCCAGCACCGCTACCAGCAGCGCGGCCTCGGCGGCGACCAGCAACGGGGGGGCCGCGCAATGAAATTGTTCGATGATCTGCGCAACCTCGATCGCAACAACATCGGCGGCTGGCCGCGTTCGGTCAAGACGTTCTTCATCGTGCTGGTGGTGGCGTTGATCCTGCTGGCCGGCTGGTACTTCTATGTCAGCAGCAAACAGGATGACCTGGCCGCGGCACAAGCCAAGGAACTGCAGCTGAAAGACGAGTTCTCGTCCAAGCAGGTGCAGGTGATCAACCTGCAGGCGCTGAAGGCGCAGCTTGCGGAGATGAATGACCTGCTGCGCCAGATGCTGCGGCAACTGCCGAGCAAGACCGAGATGCCGGCACTGTTGGTGGACATTTCGCAGACTGCGCTGTCGGCCGGTCTGGAGACCGAGTTGTTCCAGCCCGGTCCGGAATCGCCCAAGGAGTTCTACGCCGAGCAGCCGATCGCCATCCGCATGATGGGAAGCTATCACCAGTTCGGCACCTTCATCAGTGGCGTGGCCTCGCTGCCGCGCGTGGTGATCCTCACCATGCACGATGTCTCGCTGCATCCGGAACAGGCCAGCAGCGACAAGACTGCGCCGCCGCCCGGCGGACGGCTGGTAATGGAAGGCACCGTAAAGACCTATCGCTATCTCGGCGATGAAGAAACCAAACCCGCTGCCGGCGCCAAGCCTGGCCAGCCCGCTGCGGGGGAGGAGTGAGCATGCGCACCACATTCGCCCGCATCGGAATAGTGAGCGGCCTGTTGGTCATGCTGCTCGGTCTGGCCGCGTGCAGCGGTCAGGACGACCTGCACCAATGGGTCGCGCAGGAGAAGGCAAAAAAAGGCGCTCCCTTGCCACCGCTGCCGGTGGTCAAGACGTTCGAGACATTCGTCTATCAGGATCAGGACAAGCGCGATCCATTCAGTCCGGGTCCAACCGAGGTTGCCAGCTCGCTGAACGGCCCCGGCCCGCACCCCGATCAGAATCGTGTGCGCGAACCGCTGGAATCGTTCCCGCTGGACAGCTTGAAAATGGTGGGCACGCTGGGCAAGAACGGCAGCATGGAAGCGCTGATCAAGGATCCGCAAGGCGTGATCCATCCGGTGCACGACGGCAATTACCTCGGCCAGAACTACGGCCATGTCACCGCCATCGCGGAAGACCACCTCGATCTGGTCGAACTGGTGCCCAACGGCACCGGCGGCTGGATGGAGCGCAACGCGACCATCGCGCTGGGCGAAAAATGAAGATCATTGGGGATGATGCCATGACCGCAAAACCCGCTCATCACATCGGCCGCTTGCAGGCGCGCTTCGCCCGGCCGCACCGGGCGACCGCAAGCAAGCTGGCTCTGGTAGCCGCGTTGTTCAGCCTCCTGCTCGCGGTTCCGGCGTTCGCCGCGAACACGCTGCAGGACGTCAGCTCCACGTCATTGCCCGACGGCAAGGTGCAGTTGACCTTGAAGTTCGCGCAACCGGTCAGCGCGCCGAACGCGTTCAGTACCGCCACCCCGCCGCGCATCGCGCTGGATTTTGCGGATACGCGTAATGCACTGCCCCAGCGCCGCGTTGCAATCGGCAGCGGTTCGGCATCATCCGTCACGGCAGTGGAAGCCGGTGACCGCACGCGCGTGGTCGTGGATCTCACCCAACCTTCGCCCTACGTGACCCGCGTAAGCGGGAACGATGTGATCGTCACCATCGGTGATGGCATGAGCATGGCTTCGGCCGCTCCGCAGGCCCTGGCGCCGGTACCGGAGGCGCCGCCCTCCCAGATTGCGCTCGCCACCGCCGCTACCGACCAGAGCAAAGTCGTGCCGATGGCGGCCGGCAATGTCATCAATACGGTGGATTTCCGCCGCGGCGATCATGGCGCCGGCAAACTGGTGATCGGGTTCAGCGCGCCCGGCGCGGCCACCAATATGCATAACCAGGGCGACCACACGATCATCGATATCAGCGGTGCGCGCTTGGCCGCGTCGCAGGCACGTCGTCTGGATGTCACCGACTACGCCACGCCGGTGCGCAGCGTCACCAGCCATGCAACGCCCGGCGGTGCCCAGATCGATGTTCTGACCAATGGGCTGACCACTCCGGCGGGTTACCAGAGCGGCGATCAGTACGTAGTCGAGTTCACGCCGCCGAAACAGGGCGCCAGCAGTCTGATCGGCGCGCCCAAACCCATCGTGTACAAGGGTGGCCGGGTCACCTTCAACTTCCAGGACATTCCGGTACGCTCGGTGCTGCAACTGCTGGCCGATGTGTCGGGTACCAATATCGTCGCTTCCGACAGCGTCCAAGGCAATGTCACTTTGAGGCTGGTCAATGTGCCTTGGGATCAGGCGCTGGATGTGATCCTGCGCGCCAAGAACCTGGACAAACGTACCGATGGCAACGTGGTTTGGGTGGCGCCACAGCAGGAGCTGGCCAGTTATGAGCAGAACGTGGCGGATGCGCGCCTGAAGGAGCTCGACAACGCCGCCCTGGTGTCGGATTACATTCCGATCAGCTATGGCAAAGCCGCCGACATCGCCAAGCTGCTGACCTCCAGTGCTCTCACCAACCAGGCGGGCGGTGGTGGTGGGCAGCAGCAGCGCGGGTTCTTGTCCACGCGCGGCAGCGTAACCTTTGATGAGCGCACCAATACCCTGCTGGTCAATGACACGCCCGAGAAGGTGCAGGAAATTCGGCAACTCGTTGCGGTGCTGGACAAGCCGGTGCAGCAGGTGCTGATCGAGGCGCGCGTGGTAATCGCCACCGATAATTTCACCCGTGAACTCGGTGCGAAGCTTGGCTTTGACACTTTCGGCGAAAGTGGACGGCAACGCATCATCGCCGCGCCGACCACGACCGATGTCACTTCGTTGCAAAACAGTTTGTTTGCTGAGCAGCAGGCTGTAAGCCGAGGTCAGCCGGATCCCGGCTTCCAATTTCCCGGCGGTTTGAACGTCAATCTGCCCTCCACCACACAAGGCACCAGCAGCTTCGCCTTGGGTATCATTTCCGGGCACTACATGCTTGATCTGGAGCTTTCGGCCGCGCAACTGGAAGGTCGCAGCGAAACTATTTCCGCGCCCAAGGTGATCACCGCAAACCAGCAGGAAGCGGTGATTGACCAAGGCCAGGAAATCGGCTACCTGACTTTCCAGAACTCCGGTGGTGGTGGTGGCCAAGGCACCGCGACCGTGCAGTTCAAGGATGCCGTGCTGGAGCTGCGCGTCACGCCAACCATTACCGCCGACAATCGCGTGTTCATGCAATTGAAGGTGAAGAAGGACGCGATTAATTCGCTGGTTCCCAATCCGGGCGGCGGTTTCGTGCCGCAGTTGGACAAGCGCGAAATCGATACGAGCGTGCTGGTTGACAACGGTCAGACCGTGGTGCTCGGCGGCGTGTACGAATTCCAGAAGAGCACCGACATCAGCAAGACCCCGTTCCTGGGCGATATCCCGGTGTTGGGCGCGCTGTTTCGCGACAAGAAAAACATCAACAACAAGGCGCAATTGTTGATCTTCGTGACCCCGCGCATCCTCGATCAGGACAAAGTGATGGAGTGATGCTGGGGCGATTCCCGAGGATCAGCCACAGGGTCAAAACGGCGCGGG
>Ga0134128_10002568_pt1 | contig 22390 bp, 12 predicted proteins | sample KB31754_FD_96462 | JGI IMG/M metagenome (GOLD analysis project Ga0134128, IMG submission 96462) | Terrestrial soil microbial communities with excess Nitrogen fertilizer from Kellogg Biological Station, Michigan, USA - KB3-175-4 | ecosystem: Environmental > Terrestrial > Soil > Unclassified ... | reverse complement strand
GCCGATCAGCCGCGGAAGCCGCTGGGTTCCACCGGCACCGGGGATGATCCCGAGCAGGATCTCCGGCTGGCCGATCTTGGCGTCCTCTGCAGCGATACGCCGGTCACAGCACAGCGCGAGCTCACAGCCACCGCCCACCGCAAAACCCGTGATCGCGGCCACGGTCGGTTTCGGGATGTCCGCCACCATGGCGAACGACGACGACAGCTCTGCGGCCAACGTCGGCATCTCGTCCGCGGACGCCGTCGCCATCTCCCTGACGTCCGCGCCGGCCGCGAACACCCGCTCGCCGCCGTAGACGATCACCGCCCGGATGTCGTCGCGCTGCGCCGCCTCCTGCGCGGCCTGCCGGATCTCCCCGGCGCACGTGCGGTTCAGGGCGTTCATCGGCGGACGGTCCACCTGGATGGTACCGATACCGCCGTCCACCTCGAGCCTGACGAACTCCATGGCTTCGCACGCTACCTGCGGTAGGCGAAATAGCGCTGCCCAGAACGGCGCAACACCAGATCCACGCCGAAGGTCTTCGACAGGTTGTCCGTGGTCAGCACCGCCTCCAGCAAGCCCTGGGCGACCACAATCCCGTCGCGCATCAGCATGGCGTGCGTGAAGCCCGGCGGGATCTCCTCGACGTGATGGGTCACCAACACCGTCGCCGGGGAATCCGGATCAGCGGCCAGTTCACCCAGCCGGAATAGCAGATCTTCCCGTCCGCCGAGGTCGAGCCCAGCCGCCGGCTCATCGAGTAAGAGCAGCTCCGGATCGGTCATCAGCGACCTTGCGATCAGCGCCCGTTTGCGTTCGCCCTCCGACAGGGTACCGAAGCGTCGATCGGCCATCGCGCCGACGCCGAAGTCGGCCAGCAACCCGATCGCCCGCGCCCGGTCCAGAGCTTCGTAGCGCTCCCGCCACCTGCCGAGCACTGCATAACCGGCGCTGATCACCAGATCGGACACCAGCTCGTCGGTGGGGATCCGGCTGGCCAGGGACGCCGAGGAGAACCCGATCCGCGGTCTCAGCTCGAACACATCGGTGCGGCCCAACCGTTGCCCGAGCACGTGAACGGTGCCGCAGGTCGGATGCAGCTCAGTCGCGGCCAGCCGCAGCAGGGTGGTCTTCCCGGCGCCGTTGGGTCCCAGGACGACCCACTTCTCGTCCAGCTCCACCTGCCAGTCGACCCGCTCGAGCAGCGTGCCGGCGCCGCGCCGGACGCCCACCCCGTCCATCCGCACCACGAGATCGGTCAGGTCGAGGGTGCTGTTCTCGGCTGCCTGCCGATCCCGCTCGGTCACCCGGTCATTGTGCGCACTGGAGCAGAATGGGCGTCTGTGACCCGCCCGCAGGTCGGCCGACCGTTTCCCCTCGGCGCGCACGCCGAGGGCGGCGGGGTGCGCTTCGCGGTGGCGTCGTCGATCGCCGAGGCCGTCGAGGTGTGCCTGCTGTCCGCCGATGGCCAGGAGCAGCGGGTGCCGCTGGCCGAGCGCACCTTCGGGGTATGGCACGGGCTGCTCAGTGGCATCGGTCCCGGGCAGCGCTACGGCTACCGGGTCCACGGGCCGTGGAACCCCGGGCGCGGCCAGTGGTGTAACCCCGCCAAGTTGCTCGTGGATCCGTACGCGCGCCGGGTCGAAGGTGCCGTGACCGACCTGCGGGCCGCGCTGGGTTACCGCGACGATCCCCGAGGGCCCCGGTGTGACATCGATTCGCGTGGCAGTGTGCCAGTGTCCGTGGTCACCGCACCCGGTGGACCGGACACCGGCCCCCGGCCCGACGTGCCGTGGGAGCAAACCGTGATCTACGAGCTGCACGTACGCGGCTTCACCCGGACCCATCCCCAGGTGCCGCTCGAGCACCGCGGCACCTACCTGGGTCTGACCCATCCAGCAGTGCTCGACTACCTCACCGAGCTGGGCGTCACCACCGTGGAGCTGCTGCCGGTGGCTGCGTTCTGCCCCGAGCCGTCCCTGCTGCGCACTGGCAGGCCCAACTACTGGGGCTACTCACCCCTGGCCATGCTCGCGGTCCATCCGGGGTATGCCGCGGTGCCCAGCGACGAGGTCGCAGAATTCCGGACGATGGTCGCCGCGCTGCACGCCGCGGGGCTCGAAGTGATCGTCGACGTGGTAGCCAACCACACCTGCGAAGGTCCCGTGGATGGCCTCACCCTGTGCTACCGGGGGTTGGATGCGCCTGCCTACTACCTTGGGCGCGACCTCACCGGCTGCGGCAACACCCTGGACGCCGGTTCGCTGACGGTGGTGCGGCTGGTCACCGACGCGTTGCGGTACTGGGCGGGCGAACTGGGCGTCGACGGCTTCCGGCTGGACCTGGCCAGCGTGCTGGGACGGCCCCGGGGCGGGCCGTTCGATCCGGGCGCGCCGGTGCTCACCGCGATTGCCGTCGACCCACTGCTGAACACCCGCAAGCTCATCGCCGAGCCCTGGGACGCCACCTCCGACGGGTACCGGGTTGGCGGGTTTCCCGCTGACTTCAGCGAGTGGAACGGCCGCTACCGCGACGTCGTGCGCGATTTCTGGCGTGGCGTCCCGGGCGTCAGCGAGCTCGCGTCCCGGCTGGCAGGCAGCTCGGACCTCTACGCGGGCAGCGGGCGCCGGCCGTGGGCGTCGATCAACTTCATCACCGCTCACGACGGGTTCACGTTGCGCGATCTGGTCTCCTACAACCGCAAGTACAACGACGCCAACGGTGAGGGCGGCGCCGACGGCACCGATGACAACCGCTCCTGGAACTGCGGTGCCGAAGGGCCGACCGACGATCCGGTGGTGCGCAGTCTGCGGGACCGCCAGGCCCGTAACCTGCTCGCCACCCTGATGCTGTCCACTGGCACGCCGATGCTGCCGGCCGGTGACGAACGCTGGCGCACCCAAGGCGGCAACAACAACCCGTACCCGCTCGACGACGAGACCTCGTGGCTGGACTGGTCGGCTGACCCGGACGCCGAGATTTTCACGGTGTTCACCCGTCGCCTGCTCGAGCTGCGCAACACGACGCCCGCTCTACGCCAACCCGAGTTCTTCGAAGGGCGTATCACTCCCAGCGACGCCCCTGACCTGGTGTGGTTGCATCCAGAGGGCCGCCCGATGGATCTCGGCGACTGGCGCGATGCCGGTCAGCAAACCCTCGGCATGTGGATCAACGGCGCCGACGTGCGGTCCCACCCGCCGATCGCGACGACCGACTCGTGGCTACTGGTGCTGCATGCCGCCGCCCACCCGATCATGTTCACACTGCCCGGGCCCGAGTACGGCGAGCGCTACGAGCCGGTGCTCGACACCGCATCCCTGGACGGCCAGCCCACCCACCCGCGAAGCCGCCGCCCCAGCACCCGGATGGCCGTACCCGCCCGAAGCGTCCTGCTGTTCCGCGCGGTGCGCCACTAGCCAGCGGTGCCACCAGCCCGACACGGAGACATATCGGGGTGGGAAGCGGGCGGTCAGGTGGCTAGGTGCAGGAGGCCGAACTCGGCGGGGGTGGCCATCAGCGGGTGCTGGGGCAGGACGCGGACGGTGTAGCCGAGCAGGCCGGCATGGGGCAGGCGCACGGTGGCCTCGAACCGGTTGCCGTCACGGTCTCCATCACCTTGCGGGTGCATCGTCACCACGAGCGGGTCCGGCAGCTCGTCGCTGCCGTCGACCCGGCCCACGACCGCCTGCACCTGCACGTCGCCCGGCTGCAGGCCACCCAACACGACGGCGGCGCGGACGGTCATCTCCGAGCCCAATGTCGGCGTGTCGGGCAGGCCGGTGATGTCGACCTGGGCGACCCGAACCGCGGGCCATGCAGCGCGGACCCGCGCGCGGTACGCGGCCAGCTCGCGGGCCCCGGCGAAGTCGTCGGCGAGGACCACCGCAGCCGACTCGGCGGCCGGCGCGTAAAGCCGCTCCACGTACTCCTGCACCATGCGCGAGGCCTGCACTTGAGGGCTCAGCGTGGCCAGGGTGTGGCGCACCAGAGACACCCAACTGGTCGGCACCCCGTCGGGGCCCCGGTCGTAGAACTGGGGAGCCACCTGAGTGGCGATCAGCTCGTAGAGCGCGTTGGCCTCCAGGGTGTCGCGCCGGTCGGGGTTCTCCACGCCATCGGCGGTCGGGATCGCCCAGCTGTTCTTGCCGTCGTAGAGCTCGTCCCACCAGCCGTCCCGGATGGACAGGTTCAACCCGCCGTTGAGCGCCGATTTCATCCCCGATGTGCCGCAGGCCTCCAACGGCCGCAGCGGGTTGTTCAGCCACACGTCGCAGCCCCAGTACAGGTACCGAGCCATCGACATGTCATAGTCGGGCAGAAACACCATCCGGTGCCGCACATCCGGCGCGTCGGCGAACTGCACGACCTGCTGGATCAACGCCTTGCCGCCGTCATCCGCGGGATGCGACTTACCAGCGATGATCAGCTGCACCGGGTGGTCGGGGTCCAGCAACAGCGCGCGCAGCCGCTCCCGGTCCCGCAGCATCAGGGTCAGCCGCTTGTAGGTGGGGACCCGGCGAGCGAAACCCAGGGTCAGCACCTGGGGGTCGAAGACCCGCGAGGTCCAGCCCAGCTCCGGCGCCGAGGCGCCGCGCTCCAGCCACGCGGCCCGAACTCGCCTGCGTACCTCCTCCACGAGCTTTTCCCGCAGCGCCCAGCGCAGGTTCCAGAGCACGGTGTCGGGAACCGACAGCGCTGCAGTGCTCCCGTCGGCCCTGTCGCCCCTGTCGCCGCCGTCGCCACTACCGGACTCACCGAGCAGGCCGGCGACCTCCCGTGCCGTCCAGGTCGGCCCGTGCACGCCGTTGGTGACCGACCCGATCGGCACCTCGTCGACGTCGAACTGCGGCCACAGACCGCGGAACATCGCCCGGGACACGGCACCGTGCAGCTGCGAGACACCGTTGGCGCGCTGGGCCAGGCGCAGCCCCATGTGCGCCATGTTGAACATCCCTGGGTTCTCCTCGGCGCCCAGCGCCAGCACCCGCTCGACGTCCACCCCGGGCAGCAGCGCGCACTCGGGCGATGACTCGCCGAAATGGTGCCAGACCAGGCCGCCCGGGAAACGATCGATCCCGGCGGGTACCGGCGTGTGCGTGGTGAAGACGGTCCCGGCGCGGACCGCTGTCAGAGCCTCGTCGAAGGTCAGCCCTTCCGCGCTGATCAGCTCACGGATCCGTTCCAGGCCGAGGAACCCGCAGTGGCCCTCGTTGGTGTGGAACACCTGGGGGTCGGGATGGCCGGTGAGCGTGCAGAACAGTCGCACTGCACGGACCCCGCCGACCCCGGCGAGGATCTCCTGGGTGATCCGGTGGCCCTGGTCGCCGCCGTAGAGCCGGTCGGTGACCCCGCGCAGATCGTCGGGATTCTCCGCGATGTCGGAGTCCAGCAGAAGCAGCGGCACCCGCCCGACGTCAGCCCGCCAGATGCGGGCCCGGAGGACTCGCGCGCCGGGCATGCCGACTCCGACCAGCAGTGGCGCGCCGGTGGCATCGGACAGCAGGCTCAGCGGCAATCCCAGCGGGTCCAGCGCCGGGTAGTGCTCCAACTGCCAGCCGTCCAGCGACAACGACTGCCGGAAATACCCCGAGCCGTAGAGCAGCCCGATTCCGATCAGCGGCACTCCCAGGTCCGAGGCGGCCTTGAGGTGGTCACCCGCCAGCACGCCGAGGCCGCCGGAGTAGAACGGCAACACTTCCGAAACACCGAACTCCATGGAGAAGTACGCGATCGCACCCGGCAGCGCGCCAGGGTGGTGCTGGTACCACCGGGGTTCGTCCAGGTAGCGGCGCAGGTCCTGGGCGAGCGCCGCGGTGCGGGCCACCACGGTTTCGTCAGCGGCCAGCGTGCTCAGCCGCCGGGGGGCGATCTCCCCGAGCAGCCGCACCGGATCACCGTGCACGGCCGTCCAGGTGCGCTCGTCCAACGAAGCGAACAAGTCCTGGGTCGGCTGGTGCCAGGTCCACCGCAGGTTGGTGGCCAGTGTCTCCAGTGCCGCGAGCGGCTCAGGCAGCTGGGCGCGGACGGTGAAGCGGCGCAGTGCTCTCACGGGCGGACTTTATCCCGCGATGGTGCGTTGCGGACGCAGACCGTTCGTTACGAACACCTGATTACCGCGGGCGGCGGTAAAAAACCGGTCACGGGAAGAAGATCCGGCGCGCGACGCAAGTCCGGCCACGGCAGACTGGACCCGGGACCGAGGGAAGGGGCGCCAGCGGTGAGTGGTCGGATCGCCATCGACGAAGTCACGCCCGCGGTCTCGTGCGGCAAGTACCCCAGCAAGGCGGTGGTCGGGGAACAGCTGCCGGTCGGCGCCACGGTGTGGCGCGAGGGCCACGACGCGGTGGGTGCCACGGTGGTCTGGCGCGGTCCCGGCAACACCGCGGCCAGTCACATCCGGATGCAGCCCGGGCCGCCGGGCAGCGACCAGTTCGTCGCGACCGTGGTGGCTGACCAGGTGGGCTGGTGGGCGTTCCGGATTGATGCCTGGGCTGACCCGTGGGATACGTGGCGGCACGCGGTCGAGGTGAAGATCGCGGCCGGCCAGACCGAGGCCGAGCTGGAGAACGATCTGATCACCGGCGCCCGGCTGCTGGAGCGAGCCGCTCGACGCCCCGGCCAGCAGGCCAGCCGGACGGTGCTGAGCGCCGCGGCGGTCGCATTGCGCGACACCGGGCGCCGGCTCGAGGAGCGGGTCGGTCCAGCGCTGTCCGCGCCGGTGATCCGGATTCTGGCCGCCGACCCACTGCGTGATCTGATCACCAAAGGTCCGTCGCACAAGGTGTGGGTGGATCGCCCGAGAGCACTGTTCAGCTCCTGGTATGAGTTCTTCCCACGTTCCACCGGCGGCTGGGACGCCGACGGGCACCCGGTGCACGGCACCTTCGCCACCGCTGCCGGCGAGCTGGACCGGATCGCCGGGATGGGCTTCGACGTGGTGTACCTGCCCCCGATCCACCCCATCGGCGAGGTCAACCGCAAGGGTCCGAACAACACCACCGAGGTTGGGCCCGACGACGTCGGATCACCGTGGGCGATCGGTTCGGCCGATGGCGGCCATGATGCGGTGCATCCCCAGCTGGGCACGCTGGACGACTTCGACGCCTTCGTCACGCGGGTTCGCGAGCTGGGCATGGAGGTCGCACTGGACTTCGCGCTGCAGTGCGCTCCGGATCACCCGTGGGCCAAGGAGCACCAGGAGTGGTTCACCATCCGACCCGACGGCAGCATCGCCTACGCGGAGAATCCGCCCAAGCGCTACCAGGACATCTACCCGCTCAACTTCGACTCCGACCCCAGCGGGATCTACCGGGAGATGCTGCGGGTGCTGCTGTTCTGGGTGGAGCGCGGCGTGCGCATCTTCCGCGTGGACAACCCGCACACCAAACCGCCGGACTTCTGGGAATGGCTGATCTGGCAGGTCAAGGAGCGGTACCCGGATGTGTTGTTTTTAGCTGAGGCATTCACCCGACCGGCCCGGCTCTACGGGCTGGCGCGGTTGGGCTTCACCCAGTCGTACACCTACTTCACCTGGCGTACCGGCAAGCAGGAACTCGCCGACTACGCCATCGAACTGGCCTCCAGAGTCGACGAATGCCGGCCGAATTTCTTCGTCAACACCCCGGACATCCTGCACGCTTCGCTGCAGTACGGTGGACCGGGGATGTTCGCCATCCGCGCTGCCCTGGCGGCCACGCTGTCCCCGTCGTGGGGCGTCTACTCGGGCTTCGAGCTGTTCGAGCACACCCCGGTGGTACCGGGCAGCGAGGAGTACCTCAACAGCGAGAAATACCAGCTGCGTCCCCGAGATTTCGCCGCCGCGCTAGCCGAGGGCCGATCCCTGCAACCGTGGATCACCCAGCTCAATGTGATCCGCCGCGCCCATCCCGCCTTGCAACAGCTTCGCACGCTGCGGTTTCACCAGGTGGACAACGACTTGCTGCTGGCGTATTCCAAGATTGATCCGGCCTCCGGCGACACCGTGATCTGCATAGTGACTCTGGATCCGTTCACCACAGTCAGCGGGATGGTGTCGCTGGACCTGCCGGCACTGGGCCTGGAGCTGTCAGACCACTTCGACGTGCACGATGACGTGTCCGGCGAGACCTATCACTGGGGCCCGACCAACTTCGTGCAGTTGCAGCCGTGGCGCGCGGTGGCGCACATTCTGAGCGTTGCGCCTCGGTAAGGGTCGAACGCCCTGAACGCTGTCGGCAGATCGCATGCGGTCTCTCGTCACCTGAGCGGACCTGACCGCGCGAGAGCCGTCGGTCGCCGAGATAGGAGCCCGCAGGTCGCGGCAAAGGCTTCAGATGATGACGCGCTGACCGGGGTGGTCAAGCCAGGTCCACTGCTCGGTGTCGGTCACGCTCACGCCGAGCCGAGTGTAGGCCGGTCGACCGTGCCGGACCCACCAGGCGTGGGCTTGCTCAATTTCGTCCCAGAGCCGTCGGGGGCCGTGCTGGCGGACGGGGTGGACCGTGCACCCGCGGCGCACATCAACGGTGGCCCAGGATCTCGTGGTCGGGTCGTGGACCCGAACGCGGTGGTGGTGGGCGTCCTCAGGATCGTCCTCCACGATCTTGTGACAGTGCGGGACCAGCACACCGACCGTCAGTGCGCCGGAGAACTCGCCGACCACCTCATACACCCATAGGCTCGTCATGCTGTCCTGCGCATCGCCGTCCTCGCCGCCATCGAGCGGGCAGACCGGTTCCTGCTGGTCCCGCAGCCGCATGAAGGCCAGGTTTCCCGACAAAGCACCGGATGCGCTGCCATCGGTGGCCACGACCAGTCGTGCCAGGACACCATTGTGGTAGTCCGGTCCCCACGGGCTCACGATGATCCCGCCAGGGCGGGTCTGGGCGATCCAGGGATAGGGCACCTGACCGGGCCGGACGGAGGCGGTGGCGATGATCCGGTCATAGGGTGCACCCGCCGGATAACCGGCCCCGCCATCTCCGATGATCATGGTCGGGGCGTAGCCGGCCGCGGACAGGTTGGCGTGGGCTCGCTGCGCCACCGTGGTGTCGATCTCCATGGTGGACACCGCGTCGTCGCCGAGCCGCGCGGCCAGCAGCGCGGCGTGGTAGCCGGTGCCGGTACCGATCTCCAGCACCCGGTGCCCCTCGTGCACGTCCAGCGCCGCGAGCATGCTCAGCACCAGGGATGGCCGCGAGGCCGAGCTGGTGGGCCGGTCTCCGGTGGTGTCCGGCCACACCGTGGCGCCGTTGTCGAACTGAGTCATGATCGCCGTATCGGAGGTGACTACCTGCCACCACCACTGCGGGTCGATCTCCCGATCGATTGGCTGCGGCTCATCGCCCGCGTCGTACACCCAGATCCGGGCCGGGATGAACAGCGCCCGCTGCACCGCGCGGATCACCTCGCCCCATCCAGCAGGAATCGTGCCGGCCAGCTCCGCAAGAAGGCGCTCAGCCATTTTCACCGGCCTGGTCATCCGACTCGTCGTCTTCCAGCTGCCCAGCGTGTTTACCCTCGCCGTAGTCGTGGGGCTTTTCCCATTTGGACGGTCGGGGCTACGCACCTCACCATCCCCGCTGGTGTCTCGTTTGCCCACGTCAATTACCCCCCATCCAATCTGGCGACCCACGCGGCGACGCGCGGGTGGCTACGATAATCGAGACCTCCCAGTCGCACACTGCGGCGTGTAGCACGGTTAGCGCGTCCCCGTTCACCCGCTGGGTGACCAGTGGCCCACCCGGCGTGATCAATGACGATTTGCGTGCCCGTGTGGCAGTGCACGCTTGGCCGAATCCGGCAAGGTAGATCGTGTCCCGCCAGTCGAAGCTGTCACGCACGCCCCAGAGCGGCCCGTCCGGGCCCGGGGCAACCCGTAGGAAGCAGAAACCGCTACGCTTGGCGGCATCCAGCAGGCGCTTCGCGGCGGCCAGATCCGGACTCTCCGCGTTCACGACGACGACCACATCGAGCGGGTCGGGCAATGCCAAAGCGTTGACGTGATCGGCAAAGACTCGCCGGGTGTGGGCACTGGTTGGTCATCAAGTGGAGCACGGCGGGACCGGGGGCTATCGAGGGAATGCTCCTCGGCCCCGCCGTGATGGGGTACCGGCCGTCCCGCCTCGCGGAACTTGCGGGGAGGACGCGGAAGTGAGACGGCCGGGGTCTGCGACGGATCAGTGCGCGGATCGTCGGTGATCCCGCGCGCAGGGCACCCGGTGGTCGTCCTCGCGGTCACAACCAGAGCACCTCCTTTGCGATGGCTCGTCAACCAGCGGGTGCGGCATCAGCTGCACGATGGCCGCCGCTGGTGGGTGTAAGAAGACGCCACGGAATAATTTGCTCACAACGATCAGCAAATCAGCGCACGGGTCAGGTGGTGGGCCACGGTGGACGAGCCGATTGGCGACGGGTCGCCTGGAGGTAGAAAGCGGCGACCAGGGCGGCCACCGAAGACCACTGACCCGGGAAGTTCGGCTATTGCGGCGCTAGGTGCGCAGCTGCGGCGGTTACGGATTGATCGTGGTCTGACATTGGCGCAACTTGCCCGACTGGTGGGGTACTCCGGGCAGCACCTAGGCGCGGTGGAGCGGGGTCAAGCGGTGCCCTCGGAGGTCGTGGTATCAGCGTGTGACGCTGCGGTACTAGCGAATGGTCGTTTGGTAGCGATGTTGCCGGCGGTGATTCGGGAGCAGGCCCGGATTCGGCATCAGCATGAGGCGGCCAGGCGTTCGGGCTGGTCGAACGATCCCCTATGGGCAAGGACTTGGCAGCGGTGCGACGAAGACAACCTCGATTGGGCACGGTTGGCCGATGTGGCTCGTCGGCCTTCGCGGTGCAACCGTGCGGTTGTTGACGACCTTGAGCTGATCACTGCTCGGCAGCGGCGACTGTATCACGAACTGTCCTCGGCCGAGATGATGGTGCACGTCCAGGCACACCTCGGCCTACTCGTGTCGCTATTGGACGGTCCCGCGCCCGACTCGCTGCGGTGCCGGGTCGCCTCAGCGGCTGCCGAGGCAGCTGGCTTCACGGCATGGTTGCGGTACGACCTGGGTGACCTCTACACGACGGGTCACTGCTATCGGCAGGCGGCCGCGGCCGCCAAGGAATCGTCCAACATTGGTCTACGGTCCTACATCCTGGGCTATCAGGGTCTCGTCGCGCAGGCACAGAACCGGCCGGCCTCAGCGCTCGGGCTTGTCGACGAGGCACGCCAGACTGCCCAGGGGTCCGTTGCTGACCCTACCCGGTCGTGGCTGACGGCGCTGGCCGCGGACGCGCTGGCGCGAGTCGGCCGCAGTCGCGAAGCGTTGGCCGCGCTGGATACCGCGCGTTCGCTGCTGGCAGGTCAGGACAGCCGGACAGACGAGTGGATGTACGACTTCGACGAAGGCGACCTCGCGATACACGCAGGGACATGCCTGCTCACGGTGGGGCAGCCGGAGAGCGCGGCGGCGGCGTTCACCGACGCGCTGCATTTATTGCCTGCTTCCTGTGAGCGTCGCGGTGCAGAGATCCAGCTTGGGCTAGCGGCCGCACGATTGGCGTCCGGGGAAGTGGAGGAGGCGCAACGATTGACGCTGACCTCGCTGGCGACCTTCGCCGCACGGGGTTCGGTGGCGGGCCTGCAACGGGTCCGGGAGTTGCGCAGGACCTTCCAGGCCAGAGGCTACGTTCGCGCCGCTGCGGTAATCGATGAGAAGGCGCGCGCATTGGGGGCCATACAAGCGTGAGTGCACCCGCCGAGCCGGGCGTTGCGTCGGTTGATGCCGTGCAACTCGCCCGAGAGCACGTGTACTGGATCGAGGGACGCGCCAGTGGTGACGTTCTGGTCCGCTCCCGTGGGTCGGCCGGGGTCGAGGATGTCCTGCCGCCTGGCGTGGCGGTAGCGTCGCGCGTCCATGAGTACGGTGGCGGTGCTTATGTAGCCACGGATGACGCCGTGTGGTTCGTCCGTGCTGATGACCAGCAAATCTGGCGGGCCACCAGGGGTGGGCTGCGCGCGGTCACCGCAGCGCCGCAGGACGGCGAGCACCGTTATGCGGACCTGCGGCTAAGTGCCACTGGGCTGCTCGTCGCCGTGCGGGAACGCCATCACAACGCAGGGGTGACCAACGAGCTAGTGATGGTTCCGGCCGATGGGTTGGCTGCCCCGTGGCCGGTGGCGCAGGGCTGGGATTTCTACTCCTTCCCCCGGCCCAGTCCCGACGGCACAGCGCTCGCGTGGACGACATGGCGGCACCCGCTGATGCCTTGGGACGGTACCTGGTTGTGGGTAGCCGAAATCCGGAAGGATGGGACGCTCGGTACTTTCCGACACATCGCTGGCGGCTCGGATGAATCGGTGTTCCAGCCGGAATGGAGTCCCGGCGGTGTGCTGCACTTCGTGTCTGATCGCACCGGTTGGTGGGATCTGTACGCCTGCCCGCCGGATGGTGGCCCGAATAGTGACATCGTCTCGCTGGTTCATGTGGAGTCGGCGGATCTGGGAACGGCGCAATGGGAGTTCGGGTACTCCACCTACGCCTTTTTGGATAACGACCGGATCGCTGTACTCGCACACCGAGGCGGAGCTACCCGGCTCCACGTCTGGAGCCGTAGCCGCTGCGATATGCGCGCCGTCGAATTGCCCTACACCTCGATAAAGCCGTATCTGGCGGCACACCCCAGACGGGTCACGATGATCGGGTCGGCTCCGGATCGGATGCCCGCCGTCATCGTAGCTGATATCGACAGTGGCGACATCCGCGCGTTGACAGCGGCAATGGGAGGTACGGCCGGATCACGAGCAGCGCCGAGACCCGAGATTGTCGATATCCGCGCTCGGGACGGCGCCCGGGTGCATGCCTCCTTGTACCGTCCCCGACCAGATAGAGGTCCACAGCCGGTGCCTGTGATCGTCCGTGCCCACCCAGGGCCGACGTCGAACGCTCCATTGCGGCTCGACCCGTGGGTCCAGTTCTTCGTCGATCAAGGATTTGCGGTGCTTGACGTCGACTATCGGGGTAGCACCGGCTACGGTCGCGCCTACCGCAACGCGCTACGCGGCCACTGGGGCATCCTGGATGTGTCCGACTGCGTCGATGCCGTACAAGCGATCGGGCAAGATGGCTCCGTCGATCTGACCCGCGCCGTCATCAGCGGCGCCAGCGCGGGTGGCTACACCGCGTTGCGGGCCGCGACGAACACCACGAGGTTCCGGGCCGCCACAGTACGGTCCGCCATCGTTGACCCCGCCGCCTGGCGCAGCGCCGCACCGAAGTTCCAGTCACATCATGCCGACCTTCTCCTGGGACCAAGCAGCACCTGGCCAGACCGGTCCTTGCTTCGTCCCGGTATCACCGCCCACTGCCCCATCCTCGCCTTTCACGGTGACCAGGACACGATCACGCCAGTCCGTCAAGTCCAAGAGTTCGTCACGGCGCTCGGTGACCGGGCATCGCTGGTGGCCTTCCCCAATGAGGGTCACGGATTGAGCCGGCCCGGGAATATCGAGCACGCGATCTACGCTGAGCTAGCACACTATCGCGCAGCACTGACGTGACTGGTGAGCAGCGGCAGCAGGCGAACCGGACGAGGCGGGTAGCCGTAGGCTCCTGTTGTGGCGATCGATGTAACGAGCGAGTTCGACGTGGCAGCGGCCAGTTATGACCGGCTGGTCGCCGCCAGCCCGGGCTACTACCGGAATCTGGCGCGTTCGGCCCGCCGGATGCAGCTGCCGGGCAGCGACGCTGGAGGGGCCGGGCTGCACCTGCTGGATCTGGGTTGCGGCACGGGAGCATCGACGTTGGCGCTGCTGGCCGCGGCACCCAAGGCCCGGATCACCGCGGTGGACGGGTCTGCCGGCATGCTCGCCAAAGCCCGGCAAGCCGACTGGCCCCCACGGGTGTCGTTCGTGCACGCCCAGGCTGAACAACTCGCCGCAGCCGGGGTCCACGGACCCTTCGATGGAATTTTCGCTGCCTACCTGGTGCGTAACCTGCCGGACCCGGACCCCGTGCTGGCGATGCTGTGCGAGCAGCTGGCCCCTGGGGCGTCGCTCGGGGTACACGACTACGCGCTGGACGGCCGGGTGCGCAGCCGGGCGATCTGGACCGCGGTGTGCTGGAGCGTGATCATCCCAGCCGGAAAGGTGGTCACCGGGCGCGCCGGGCTTTACCGGTACCTGTGGCGCAGCGTGCTGCGCTTTGACACCGTCGACGCGCTGGCTGCGCGGCTGCGCAGGCACGGCCTGGTCGACCCCCAGATCGCCACGATGCCGGGCTGGGAACGCGGCATCGTGCACACCGTCGTTGCGAGAAAACCCGCCAGGAAAGCAGCGTGAAGCTGCCGAACCACAACGGACATCGGCCCGGCCGGGACCGGCGGGCCGTGCTGCACCCGCCGCACGGCGGCCGGTCGCGGCCCGAGGGGCCGCCTCCTCGCGTCACCGTTGTCGGCGGTGGGATCGCCGGCATCGCAGCCACCCTGGCGCTGGCCGAGCGCGGTGTGCACGTGCAGCTGCTGGAGCGGGAGCAACAGCTCGGCGGCCGGTTGCGGGGCTGGCCGACCACCCTGTCCGACGATTCCGCGGTCACCATGAGCCGCGGGTTCCACGCCTTCTTCCGGCAGTACTACAACCTGCGGGCGCTGCTGCGTCGAGCCGATCCGCTGGGCCGGGCGCTGGTCCCCATGACGGATTACCCGCTGGTCGACGCTGACGGCCACCGGGACACCTTCCAGGGGCTACCGCGCACTCCTCCGTGGAACGCGTTGGCTTTCGCGTTGCAGTCCCCCACCTTCCAGTGGCGCGACCTGATCGTGCGGATCGACCCGGTGGCTGCATTACCGCTGGTCGACGTGTCGGTCCCGGATGTCTACCACCGGTTGGATGGCCAGGACGCGATGACCTTCCTGGAGCGCGTGCGGTTCCCGGACGCGGCGCGGCACCTGGCGTTCTCGGTGTTCTCCCGCAGCTTTTTCGCCGATCCGCGGGAGCTGTCGGCGGCCGAGCTGGCCACGATGTTCCACATCTATTTCCTGGGCTCGGCCGAGGGCCTGGTGTTCGACGTCACCGCCGAGCCGTTCCCGCAAGCGCTGTGGGAGCCGATGGGCGACTACCTGGCCGAACTGGGCGTCGAAATCCACACCGGGGTGACCGTGCAGGAGATCCGCCCGGGGCGCGAGCGTCGATTCACCGTCCGGGCCGGCGGCGGCAACGCCGCCGACACCATCGACGTTGACGCCGTGGTACTGGCCACCGACGTCGCTGGGTTGCAAGCCCTACTGTCCGCTTCCCCGCAGGTCGGTGAGACGTCCTGGCGGGCCCGCATCGCGCGGTTACGCACCGCGCCGCCGTTTCTGGTGTCGCGGCTGTGGCTGGATCGGCCGGTGCGCCGCGACCGGCCCGGGTTCCTGGGCACCAGTGGGTTCGGGCCGCTGGACAACGTCAGCGTGCTGGAACGCTTCGAAGGCGAGGCGGCGCGCTGGGCTCGGCGCACCGGTGGTTCGGTGGTCGAGTTGCACGCCTACGCGCTGACGTCGGACCCGGAGGAAGGCAAGCGCCGGCTCGGTGCGGAACTGCATCGCGTCTACCCGGAAACCACTGCTGCCACGATCGTCGACGAGCGTCACGAATTGCGCGCCGACTGCCCGCTGTTCGCGCCGGGCACGTTCGGTGACCGGCCCACTGTCACCACGCCCGATCCGGCTGTGGTGCTCGCCGGGGACCTCACCCGGGTGGATCTTCCGGTGGCGCTGATGGAACGCGCCGCCACCAGCGGTCTGCTCGCCGCCAACGCGTTGCTGGCGGGCTGGAAGTTGCGTGGGCACCCGCTGTGGACGGTGCCGATCCGGGGCCGGCTGGCGCCGCTGCGGGCCGTCGCGGCTCGGTTCGGCTGAGCTTGAGTTACCTCGGGGCCGAGCTACCCGGGCCAGCGGCCGGTGGTCCGCAGTTCGTAGCGACGCGCCGCGTAGGCCAGGTCGTCACGCCACAGCCGGGCGGCTGCCCAGCGCATCGCCGGGCGCATCAACGGCGCCCCGCGGCGGGCTACCGCAAAGCCCGGACGGGGTGAGGTGGCAATACTGGCTTCGACCACCGCGGTCCGCGGATGACCGGCGTCGTCGACGCCCAGCGGGACAGCGTGCGTCTCCACGACGCTTCCCGCGCCCTCGCCTTCCAGGATGTCCATCACCACGGTCCGCGGTTCGGGGCAACTGAATGCGGCGCGCACGGGAACTCCGATCCGGCGGGTGAGCCGGAAGGCGACATCCACCACGAACCGATCCACCTCCTCGGTTGGCTCCTCCACGACCCGCAGCCCGACGAAGGAGTACGGGTGAAACCAGCTGCCGTGCCACGGGTCGAGCCGGTTGGCGACCACGTCTTCCGGCTCGCAGCGCCCGATCCCGGTGAACACGGCATCCATGCTGCTGTTCGGATCGGGCCTGCGCGCCAGCACGGGCGCGGGCAGTGGCGCTTCCCCACCCACTGAATCCAGCCGTATCCAGGCCAGCACCCCGTCGTCATGGGCTGGGAAGGGGTCCCATCCCGGGACACCCCGCGCGCCGATCGCCAGACCGTGCCAGCGGCACACCAGGTTGCCCCCGGTCACCGCCGCGCGGCACAGCGGCGCGCCCATGTGCGGGCACTCGCCGGGGCCGGCGTGCAGCGCGCCGTCGGGAGTGCGCCAGGCCACCACCTCGATACCGGCGATAGTGCGGCCGAATGGCTTGTCATGCGGGATCTCGCGGCTCGCGGCGAGCACGAACCAGTTGCCCGACGGGCGAGCCTGCGCTCGTTTCAGCGCCTCCTCGATCAGACCGGGCCGGGCGTCGCGCCAGGTCGGCTCCTGCCCGGCCCAGGTCCACGCCGGCAACCGCTGCAGCGGAATCCGGTCACTCCCCACCATCACGCACTCCTTTCCCGGTCCACCGACCGGGCCCCATCTGACGTTATCTTCTTTTGCGTTCCCGGCGCTGGACGGGTACGACTAGGCCCTGAGACCTGCTCGCAGGGCGGAGCAGGCTCGAAGCGTTGAGCATCCGGCCACGCCGTAGCCAGTCCACCGTCCCACGAAGGTCGCCTCTTGATGTCGCCTGACGATCTCCGCGCCCAAGTCTTCGAACACGAGTCGAATCCGGATCTAGCCGGTATTCCGCACACCGGTGAGGCGGCGCTGCCCGACGGCTACCTGGTCGAACCACAAGCCGAGGACTTCGAGCACGCCAAAGCCGCTCCACGAGACCCGCATTGGTACAAGCGGGCAGTCTTCTACGAGGTGCTGGTCCGGGCGTTTCACGACCATGACGGCAACGGCACCGGCGACTTGATCGGCTTGACGCAGAAGCTGGATTACCTGGCGTGGCTGGGCATCGACTGCCTGTGGTTGCCGCCGTTCTACGCCTCCCCGCTGCGCGACGGCGGTTACGACATCTCCGATTTCCGGGCGGTGCTGCCCGAGTTCGGCACCGTCGAAGATTTCGTGGTGCTGCTGGACGAGGCGCACAAACGGGGCATCCGGGTGATCACTGACTTGGTCATGAACCATACCTCTGACCAGCACCCCTGGTTCCAGGAGTCCCGGCGGGACCCTAAGGGACCATACGGGGACTACTATGTGTGGAGTGACAAAGACACCGGTTACGCAGACGCGCGGATCATTTTTGTGGATACCGAGGCATCGAACTGGACTTACGACCCGGTGCGCGGGCAGTTCTACTGGCACCGCTTCTTCGCCCACCAGCCCGATCTCAACTACGAGAACCCCGCCGTCGGTGAGGCGATGATCGATGTGCTGCGGTTCTGGCTGGATCTGGGCATCGACGGTTTCCGGCTGGACGCGGTGCCCTACCTGTTCGAGCAGGAAGGCACCAATTGCGAGAACCTGCCACGCACTCATGAATTCCTGAAACGCTGCCGCAAGGTGGTCGACGACGAGTATCCGGACCGGGTGTTACTGGCCGAAGCCAATCAATGGCCCGCGGACGTCGTCGAGTACTTCGGCGACCCGGTGGTAGGCGGCGACGAAGCCCATATGGCATTTCATTTCCCGCTGATGCCGCGTATTTTCATGGCGGTCCGCCGGGAATCCCGGTTCCCGATCTCGGAAATCCTCGCCCAGACCCCGCCCATACCGTCCAATGCCCAGTGGGGGATCTTCCTGCGCAACCACGACGAGCTGACCCTGGAAATGGTCACCGACGAGGAACGCGACTACATGTACAGTGAGTACGTCAAGGATCCCCGCATGCGGGCGAACATCGGGATCCGTCGACGCCTCGCGCCACTGTTGGACAACGACCGCAACCAGCTGGAATTGTTCACCGCGCTGTTATTGTCACTGCCGGGATCCCCGGTGCTCTACTACGGCGACGAGATCGGGATGGGGGACAACATCTGGCTGGGTGACCGGGACGGTGTCCGCACGCCGATGCAGTGGACCCCGGACCGCAACGCCGGATTCTCTACCTGTGACCCCGGCCGGATCTACCTGCCGGTGCTCATGGACCCGGTGTACGGGTACCAGGCGCTCAACGTCGAAGCGCAGCAGGCCTCATCGCAGTCGCTGCTGAACTGGACCCGGCGGATGATCCAGGTACGCCGCGAGCACCCAGCCTTCGGGTTGGGTGATTTCACCGAGCTCGGCTCGTCCAACCCCAGCGTGCTGGCCTACCTCCGCAACTACGCCGACGGCGGGGACGATCTCGTGATTTGCGTCAACAACATGTCCCGCTTCCCGCAGCCGGTGGAGCTCGACCTGTCCGAGCATGCGGGCGGCGTTCCCGTCGAGTTGACCGGCGGCGTGCGTTTTCCGCCGATCGGGGAACTGCCTTACCTGCTCACGCTGCCCGGTCACGGCTTCTACTGGTTCAAGATCGACCTTGCGGCGGAGCGTGACCCGTGATCAGTACCGCTGCGGACCTCCTTGCCGACATCTCCGACTCGCTGGCGGCGGTGCTGCCCGAGCAGCGGTGGTTCGCCGGCAAGCACCGCCCGGTGCGTGCGGTCATCCCGGTGCGCGCCACCGATCTCGCCGGTTCCGATCCCCGGCTTGTGCACGCCGTCGTCGAGGTCGACCAGGGCGAGCCGCATCGCGATCGCTACCAGTTACTGCTCGGCGTGCGCAGTGAACTGCCGGAGTCATTGGGTCACGCTTGGGTGGGCGCCTGCGGCGATCACGCGGTGTATCAGGCGGTACACGACGCCGAGCTCACCGCCGTGCTGCTGGAGCTGATGGCGCGCGGCGCCGAGGTGGACGGGCTGCGCTTCGCCACCGAACCGGGCATCACGCTGGACACCGCGCAGCGCGCCCGCCCGGTCGGGGCGGAGCAGTCCAACACCTCGCTGGTCTACGGGCAGACCTACATCCTCAAGCTGTTTCGCAAGGTGGCCGCCGGTCGCAGCCCGGACGTCGAGCTGCACCGCGCGTTGGCCGCAGTGGGTTGCGAGCACATCGCGGCGCCGCTGGGCAGCATCGAAGGCGTGCTGGGCACCGACCCGGTGACTTACGGGATGCTCAGCGAATTCCTGCGAAGCGCCGCCGACGGCTGGGCGATGGCGACCGCGAGCGTCCGTGACCTGCTGGCCGACAGCCTGCTCGCCGAGGGTGCACCCGGCCCTGCCGAGCCCGCCGATCCGGCGGATGCCGGCGGTGATTTCGCCTCCGAGGCGCACCGGCTGGGCCATGCGGTGGCGGCCGTCCACGCCGACCTGGCCACCGCGCTGGGCAGTTCTGCGGCCCCCTCCGGATACCTCGACGCGCTGGCCGACGGCATGCACCGCAGGCTTGACGGGGTCCTGGCGCGGGTCACCGACCTCCGGCCGCACGCCGACGCGTTGCGGGCGGCCTTCGATGAGCTGCGCGATGTCGTTGGTCCCGTGCCGCTGCAACGAATTCACGGCGACCTGCACCTCGGTCAGGTGCTGCGCAGTGTCACCGGCTGGATTCTGATCGACTTCGAGGGCGAGCCGATGATCCCGCTGCCTGCCCGCGTTGCCCCGGCATCGACATTGCGTGACGTGGCCGGGATGCTGCGTTCGTTCGACTACGCCGCCAACCACCTTCCGTTGGGCGATGCCGACCCCGAGCAGCGCGGCGCGGCGTCGCTGGCCTGGACCATCCGCAACCAGGACGCCTTCTGCGACGGCTACGCCCAAGTCGCGCCGGACCCGCGCAAGCACGCTGTCCTGCTGCGCGCATTCGAGCTGGACAAGGCCGTCTACGAGGTCGGCTACGAACACGCCAACCGCCCCACCTGGCTACCGATCCCGCTGACCGCCATCGCTCGGCTGACCAGTTAGCTCCGCATTTTGCCAGTGCCGGTCAGCCGCCCGGCGTCGCCGAATTGTCGCCGAGTTCGACAGGAGGGTTGTCCTCTGCCGGCTGGGGGAACCCTGCTGTCGAACTCGGCGGCACCAGCGCGATTCGGGCCACCCGGCCGGGTCTTCCAGTGAGCGGATCTGGTGCAGAGCCGACACACTGGGGATGAGACGAAGCCAGGGAGGATGTGACCGTGCAGGCGGCAGACCGCGCCACGTCGGCGCCAGCAGCCGAGGAGCTATACCAGCTGCTGGCCGGCGAACACCATGACCCGCATGCCATGCTTGGCGCACATCCGCACCCTGACGGCACGGCGGTGCGGGTGCTGCGACCGCATGCCGATGAAGTGACAGTGCTCACTGACGACGGCGAATACCCGTTGGAACACCTCAGTGACGGGTTCTTCCACGGGGTGACGCACGGCAGCGGCGATTACCGGCTGCGGGTCCGCTACGGCGACTACACCGAAATCACCGACGATCCGTATCGCTGGCTACCGACGCTGGGTGAGGTCGACCTGCATCTCATCCGGGAAGGCCGCCACGAGCGGCTGTGGGAAGTACTCGGGGCGCATGTGCGGACCTATCCCACGCCGGGGGGCCTGGTCGTGGGCACCTCGTTCGCGGTGTGGGCGCCGCACGCCCGGGGAGTGCGGGTGTGCGGGGACTTCGACGGCTGGTCCGGGGTGGCCACGCCGCTGCGCTCGCTCGGCTCCTCAGGAGTATGGGAAATCTTCCTGCCCGGTGTCGGCGCCGGGACCCGCTACAAATTCCGCCTGCTGGGGCCCGATGGCAGCTGGCACGAGAAGGCCGATCCGATGGCCCGCGCCACCGAAGTCCCGCCGAGTACGGCCTCGGTGGTCACCGGGCCGGCTACTCATGAGTGGAACGACGCCGAGTGGCTCGCCGAGCGGGCCCACGGCCAGCCGGGCAGCAAACCGATGAGCGTGTACGAGGTCCACCTGGGGTCCTGGCGCCAAGGCCTGAGCTACCGCGACCTTGCTCACCAGCTCGCCGACTACCTCCAGATGACCGGATTCACCCACGTCGAGTTGCTCCCGGTGTCCGAGCATCCCTTCGGCGGTTCCTGGGGCTACCAGGTCACCTCCTACTACGCGCCGACATCGCGGTACGGCTCTCCTGACGATTTCCGCTATTTCGTCGACACTCTGCATGCGGCCGGGATCGGCGTGCTCATGGACTGGGTACCCGCACATTTCCCGCGCGACGAATGGGCCTTGGCCCGCTTCGACGGCGCACCGTGCTACGAACACTCCGATCCTCGGCGCGCCGCGCATCCGGACTGGGGAACGCTGATCTTCGACTACGGGCGCAATGAGGTCCGTAACTTTCTGGTAGCCAACGCGCTGTACTGGCTCGACGAGTTTCACCTCGATGGGCTGCGGGTCGACGCGGTGGCCTCGATGCTGTACCTGGACTACTCACGCCAACCGGGAGAATGGTCACCCAATGCTTACGGCGGCCGCGAGAATCTGGATGCGGTAGCCTTCCTGCAGGAAATGAATGCCACCGTCTATAAGCAACACCCCGGAGTCATCACGGTTGCCGAGGAATCCACCGCATGGCCCGGCGTCACCCGCCCGACCCATGTGGGTGGCCTGGGTTTCGGCTTCAAATGGAATATGGGCTGGATGCACGACACACTCAGTTATGCAGGCCACGATCCAGTCCACCGCACCTACCACCACAACGAAGTGACCTTCTCGCTGATGTACGCCTGGAGCGAGAATTACGTGCTGCCGCTGTCGCACGATGAGGTGGTACACGGCAAGGGGTCGTTATGGGCTCGGATGCCCGGTGACGACTGGAACAAGGCCGCTAATCTGCGGTGTTTACTCGCGTATATGTGGGCTCATCCCGGCAAGCAGCTGCTCTTCATGGGTGGCGAGTTGGGGCAGCCCGCTGAATGGTCGGAGAGCCGGTCGCTGGACTGGAACCTGCGCTACCACCCGCTGCACGGCGGCCTGCTGCAATTGGTCGGCGATCTCAACGCCACCTACCGGTCACAGCGCGCACTCTTCAGCCAGGACACCATCCCTGCCGGCTTCGAGTGGATCGACGCCAACGACGCCTGGGGCAACGTGCTGAGCTTCCTGCGCT
>Ga0134128_10002567_pt1 | contig 22391 bp, 19 predicted proteins | sample KB31754_FD_96462 | JGI IMG/M metagenome (GOLD analysis project Ga0134128, IMG submission 96462) | Terrestrial soil microbial communities with excess Nitrogen fertilizer from Kellogg Biological Station, Michigan, USA - KB3-175-4 | ecosystem: Environmental > Terrestrial > Soil > Unclassified ... | reverse complement strand
CCAGGAGGTGGTCGCCCTCGTCATGGGCGGCATCTTCGTGCTGGAGACCGCCTCCGTGATCCTCCAGGTCGCCTCGTTCAAGCTGACCGGCAAGCGCATCTTCCGCATGGCGCCGCTCCATCATCACTTCGAGCTCAAGGGCTGGGCGGAGCCGAAGGTGATCGTGCGGTTCTGGATCATCTCGTTGCTCCTGGTGCTCGCGGGACTCGCCACACTCAAGCTGCGATGAGCACCCCGACGCACAAACCCTCCTCCGCCGTGATCGTCGGCCTCGGCCGCACGGGGCTCTCCTGCGCCCGGTATCTGCGCGAGCGTGGCTGCCGGCTCGCGGTTACCGACACGCGGCCGGAGCCGCCACAGCTCGCGGCGCTGCGCGCGCTCGACCCACAGATCCCGCTGTGTCTCGGCGGCCTCGACGAGCGGCTCCTCGACGATGCGCTCTGCGTGGTGGTTTCCCCGGGCGTGTCGCTGGAGGAGCCGTTCCTGGCCGAGGCGCGGCGCCGCGGCCTCGAGATCGTGGGCGACATCGAGCTCTTCGCGCGCGCCGTCGACGCACCCGTGGTCGGAATCACCGGCACCAACGGCAAGAGCACGGTGACGACTCTCCTCGGCCGCATGGCGGCGCGGTCGGGCATGAAGGTGCGGGTCGGCGGCAATCTCGGCGAGCCGGCGCTCGATCTGCTCGCGGCGGCGCATCGGGCCGGGGAGGCCGTCGGCCTCTACGTGCTCGAGCTCTCGAGCTACCAGCTCGAGTCGACTCATTCGCTCGACCTCGCGGCGGCGGTGGTCCTCAACGTGACCGCGGACCATCTCGATCGTTATGCCTCGGTGGCGGCCTATGCCGATGCGAAGGCGCGCATCTTTGCCCGCTGCGACACCGCCGTGATCAATCTGGATGACCCGCTGGTGGTCGCGATGCCGCGACCGGGTCAGCGCACGCTGAGCTTCTCCTTGCGTGCGGAGATCGGCGCCGACTACGCGGTGGCCATCCGTGAAGGCGACGCGTGGCTGATGCGCCGGAGCGAGCCGCTGCTGCCGATGTCGGCCATGCATATCCGCGGCCTGCACAACGGCGCGAACGCGCTGGCGTCGCTCGCGCTCGGCGAGGCCCTGGAACTGCCTTTGTCCGCGATGCTCGCGGAGCTGCAGGCGTTCCCCGGATTGGATCACCGCACGCAGTGGGTCGCCGACGTGGCCGGCGTCACCTACATCGATGACTCCAAGGGGACCAACGTCGGCGCGACGATCGCGGCGGTGGCCGGCATGGAGGGCCCGCTCGTCATCATCGCGGGCGGTGACGGCAAGAATCAGGACTTCACGCCGCTGGCGGCGGCATTTCGCGGCAAGGTGCGCCACACGGTGCTGATCGGCCGCGACGCCCGCCTGGTGGGCAAGGTGCTGCGCGGCGTCTGCACGATGGAGTACTGCGACTCGCTCGAGGAGGCGGTGCAGGCGGCGGCGGCCGCCGCCCGCTCGGGCGATACCGTGTTGCTCTCGCCCGCCTGCGCCAGTCTCGACATGTTCCGCGACTACACTCATCGCGGGGCCGTCTTCGCGCAGGCCGTCAGGGAGCTGGCGGCATGAGGGAAGACATGCGCGCGTCCGGGCGAACCGCCGTATACATCGACAGCGTGACGCTGGCGCTGGTGCTGGCGCTCCTGCTCTTCGGGCTGGTGATGGTGACCTCCGCTTCCATTTCCATCGCGGCGCGCGATACCGGCAATCCGTTCTACTTCCTCGAGCGGCAGGTGATGACCGCGCTCGCCGGCACGGCGGGGGCGGTGCTCATCTTCTGCTTCCGGATGGAGCGCTGGGAGCGCCTCTCGCACGTGCTGCTCGCCGCCGCGATCGTGATGCTGCTCGCGGTGCTCGTGCCCGGCCTCGGGGAAGTGGTGAACGGCGGCCGGCGCTGGCTGCGGCTCGCGGGCTTCAGCTTCCAGGTGTCGGAGCTCGCGCGGGTGCTGGTGTTGGTTTACATCGCGAGCTACGCCGCGCGGCGGCAGGACGAGCTGCGCGAGACCTTCGGCGGGCTGCTCAAGCCGCTGCTCGCGCTCGCACTGGTCGCGGTCCTCCTGCTCGGGGAGCCGGACTTCGGCGCCGCCACGGTGCTCTTCGCCACGGGCTTCGGCATGCTCTTTCTCGCGGGCGCGCGGCTGCGTTACGTGCTCCTGCTGACTGCGATCGCGGCCGCTCTCTTCGCGGTGCTGGCGGTCACTTCAGCCTACCGGCTGCGGCGCCTGACGGGCTTCCTCGACCCCTGGGCCAATCCCTACAGCAGCGGCTTTCAGCTCACCCAGTCGCTGATCGCCATCGGGCGCGGCAAATGGCTCGGCGTCGGGCTCGGCAACAGCGTGCAGAAGCTCTTCTACCTGCCCGAGGCGCATACCGACTTCCTGTTCGCAGTGCTGGCCGAGGAGCTGGGGCTGCTCGGGGTGCTGCTCACGCTCGGGCTCTTCGTCGCGCTCATCTGGCGGGCGTTCCACATCTCGCGGCTCGCCGCGAAGGCGGGTCTCGATTTCCAGAGCTATCTCGCCGCGGGCTTCGCGCTCTGGATCGGCATGCAGGCGTTCATCAACATCGGCGTCAACATGGGCGTGCTGCCGACCAAGGGCCTGACGCTGCCGCTGATGAGCTACGGACGCTCGAGCCTCATCGTGACGCTCGTGTGGGTGGGAATGCTGCTGCGCATCTATCACGAGACGATGCTGGAGCGGCGCGGCTCCGCCACCGTCATGCCGCGGGGTGCCTCTTGACCGACCGGCCGATCCTCATCATGGCGGGCGGCACCGGCGGACACGTCTTCCCGGCGCTGGCGCTCGCCCGCCGCCTGCGCGAGCAATCGGTCGAGGTCGTCTGGCTCGGCACGCGCCGCGGGCTCGAGGCCCGTGTCATTCCGGCCGAGGGCATCGCGATCGAATGGCTGTCGGTCGGCGGCCTGCGCGGCAAAGGCTGGCGGACGCTGCTCGCGGCGCCGTGGCGGCTCACGATCGCGCTCATCCAGGCGCTGCGGGTGATGGGGCGGCGGCAGCCGGCGATCGTCGTCGGCCTCGGCGGCTTCGTCACCGGGCCTGGCGGGGTCGCCGCATGGCTCACGCGCCGGCCGCTCGTCATCCACGAGCAGAATGCGGTCGCCGGCTTCACCAACCGCTGTCTGGCGCACCTCGCGCGCGAAGTGCTGGAGGCGTTTCCCGGCAGCTTTGCCACGACCATCAAGGCGCGCACCGTCGGCAATCCGGTGCGCAGCGACATCAGCGCGCTGCAGCCGCCAGCCGCGCGCTTCTCCGGTCGGGAAGGGGCCGTGCGCATCCTCGTGATCGGCGGCAGCCAGGGCGCCGTCCGACTCAACACGGTTGTGCCCTATGCGCTGGCGCGACTCGCGGGCACGATCCGTTTCGATGTCCGCCACCAGGCGGGCGAGCGTTGGATCGAAGCCGGACGGCAGAGCTATGCGGACGCGGGTGTGCGGGCCGACGTGCGGCCCTTCATCGAGGACATGGCGCAGGCCTACGGCTGGGCGGACCTCGTGATCTGCCGCTCGGGGGCGCTCACCGTATCGGAGCTCGCCGCGGCGGGCGTCGGTGCGGTGTTGGTGCCGTTCCCGGCTGCCGTCGACGATCACCAGACTCACAACGCGCGGTTCCTGGTACGTGAGGGCGCGGCGGTGCTCATCGCCGACCGCGATCTGACGGCCGAGCGTCTCGGCGCGGAGCTCGAGCGGCTGTGCGCCGGGCGCGAGAAGCTCCTCGCCATGGCCGAGCGCGCGCGGCGGCTCGCGCGGCCTCAGGCCACGGAGGAGCTGGCCGCCCGCTGCCTGCAGCTCGCGAGGAGGGCCGCATGAGCTCAGGGACGGAGCCTCGCAACGGGGAGCGGCGCACCATGCTCGAGCGTCCCGCCGTGGAGCGGCGCAGGAGCTCCGACCGGCGCGACCGGATGCGCCGCATCAACACCATTCATTTCGTCGGCATCGGCGGCAGCGGCATGAGCGGCATCGCCGAAGTGCTGCTCAACCTCGGCTATGCGGTGCAGGGCTCCGATCTACGGGCGGGGCCGGTGACCGAGTGGCTCACCCGGCTCGGCGCCAAGGTCCGGCTGGGACACACGGCGCAGAACGTGGAAGGTGCGGACGTGGTGGTGGTCTCGAGCGCGATTGCACGCGGCAACCCGGAGGTCGAGGCCGCGCTTGCCCGGCGCGTGCCGGTGGTCTCGCGTGCCGAGATGCTGGGCGAGCTCATGCGATTCCGCTACTCGATCGCGGTGGCGGGCACGCACGGCAAGACGACGACCACCAGTCTCATCGCCAGCGTCCTCGCCGAGGGCGGCGAGGACCCGACGTTCGTGATCGGCGGCCGCCTGAAGAGCGCGGGCAGCCACGCCCGGCTCGGCACCGGCCGCTATCTGGTCGCCGAGGCGGACGAGAGCGATGCCTCGTTCATGCATCTGCAGCCGGTGATCGCGGTCGTCACCAACATCGACAACGATCATCTCGTGACCCATGGCGGCGATTTCGAGCGGCTGAAGCAGAGCTTCGTCGAGTTCGTGCACAACCTGCCGTTCTACGGGCTGGCGGTGCTGTGCGTGGACGATCCGCACGTGCACAGCATCCTGGATCGCGTGGGCAGGCCGACTCTCACCTACGGCCTCGATCCGGCAGCCGCATTTCGGGCGGTCGAAGTCACCCGGCTGGGGCTGCGGACCCGGATCGTGGTGGCGCGATCGGGCGGCGCTCCGCTTGAAGTCACGGTGAATCTGCCGGGTACCCACAACGTGTTGAACTCGCTGGCCGCAATCGCGGTCGCGACGGAGCTCGGCATCGACGATGCGGCCATCGGGCGCGCGCTGGCAGGCTTCCAGGGCATCGACCGCAGGATGCAGCACGTCGCCGATCTGCGCACGGCGGCCGGGTCCGTGACGGTGATCGACGATTATGGACACCATCCGACCGAGGTGGCCGCGACTCTGGAGGCGCTGCGCCAGGGCTACCCGGGCCGGCGGATCGTGCTCGCCTTCCAGCCGCACCGCTACACGCGCACTCACGACCTGATCGATGACTTCGGCAAGGTGTTGTCGACAGCGGACGTGCTCCTCGTAACGGAGATTTACGCCGCCGGCGAGGCGCCGATCGCGGGCGCGGACGGGCGCGCGATCTGCCGCGCGGTGCGCGGCCGCGGACAGGTGGAACCGCTCTTCGTCGAGCGCGTCGAGGAGCTGGCGGAGTCGCTGAAGGATGTGATCCGTGACGGTGATCTGATCGTGACGATGGGCGCCGGCAACATCAGCGCGGTGGCTCACAGGCTCGGGGAGCGCTTCGCAGCGCTTCTGCCGCCGGGAGGGAGCGCCTGATGCTCGCCGTCGCGCATGAGTTTCTGCCGCGCATCCGGCGCAACGAGCCGATGAGCCGGCACACGTCCTGGCACGTGGGCGGGCCGGCGGAGATCTTCTTCACGCCACGGGACCGGATCGAGCTCGCCTCTTTCCTGCGTGGGCTGCCGCCGGACACGCCGGTGTGTTGGGTTGGTCTCGGGAGCAACCTCCTCGTGCGCGACGGGGGTATCGCGGGCGTCGTCATCAGTACGCGCGGCACGTTGGACCGGTTGGAGCGTGAGAGTCACGACACGGTGTATGGCGAAGCGGGAGTCGCCTGCGCTCTCATCGCGAGGCAGTGCGTCAAGTGGGGCCTCGGCCCCGCCGAGTTCTTCGCCGGTATTCCGGGCACGCTGGGCGGGGCGCTGGCGATGAACGCCGGCGCCTTCGGCGGCGAGACGTGGCGGCACGTGACGGAGGTGGAGACGATCGGCCGCGACGGGCGCGAGCGTTCCCGGCCCGCGAGCGAGTATCGGGTGAGTTACCGGCACGTCGCTCCGCCGGTCGCCGGGGAGTGGTTTCTGGCCGCGAGACTGAAGTTCGAGGCGCGCCCCCAGGAGCACCGCGGCGAGATCGACGCTCTGCTGCAGCGGCGCAAGGCGACCCAACCGATCGGCGAGTGGAGCTGCGGCTCGGTGTTCACCAATCCGCCGGGCGATCACGCCGCGCGCCTGATCGAGGCCGCGGGCCTCAAGGGCCTGCGGATCGGCGACGCGTCGGTGTCGACGAAGCACGCCAACTTCATCATCAATCACGGCGCGGCCACGGCCGCCGAGGTCGAGAGCCTGATCGGACGGGTGCAGGATGAGGTGCAGCGCGCGCATGGCGTGCGGCTGCAGCCCGAGGTGCGCATCGTGGGCCGTGGCGCAGGCCATGACGCGGGAGACACGCGCTGATGCGGCTCGCCTACGATCCAACACTCGCGCGCCACACCGCCGACCCCAGGGAGTTCGGCCGTGTCGCGGTGCTGCTCGGCGGCGACTCGAGCGAGCGGGAGATCTCCCTTCTCTCCGGCAACGCCGTGCTTGCGGCGCTGGGCCGCCGCGGCGTCGAGGCGGCGGCGTTCGATCCGCGGGAGCGCTCGCTGCCCGATCTCATCGAGCAGCGCTTCGATCGAGTGTGGATCGCGCTGCATGGCCCGGGCGGCGAGGACGGGACGGTGCAGGGCGCGCTCGAGTACCTGGGGATCCCCTATACCGGCAGCGGCGTCGCGGGCTCGGCCATCGGCATGGACAAGCTGCGCACCAAGCGGCTGGCGCAGGCGATCGGAGTGGCGGCGCCCGATTCGCTCGAGCTGCGCGGCCCGCAGGATTTCGAGCTGGCGCTCGCACGCATACGGCTGCCCCTCATCGTCAAGCCGGCCACCCAGGGCTCGAGTGTCGGGATGACGAAGGTCGAGAGCGCCGAGGCGCTTCCCGCCGCCTATGCCGCGGCGGCCGCGGTCGACCGCAGCGTTTTCGCGGAGCCATGGATCGCCGGCCGGGAATACACGGTGGCGCTGCTGCAGGGGAAAGCACTGCCCTCGATCCGCATCGAGACGCCGCGGGGCTTCTACGACTATGAGGCCAAGTACTTTCGCGACGACACGCGTTATCTGTGTCCCTCGGGTCTCTCGCAGCCGGCCGAGCAGCACCTGCGAAGCCTCGCGCTCGCGGCGCTCGAGGCCGCCGGCGCGGAGGGCTGGGGGCGGGCGGATTTCATGATGGATGCCGCCGGGCGGCCGCTGCTGCTCGAGATCAACACCGTCCCCGGCATGACCGGCCACAGCCTGGTGCCGATGGCGGCGCGAGCGGAGGGTATCGATTTCGACGAGTTGGCGTGGCGGGTGCTCGAGACGAGCTTCGTGCGCACGCGGAGGGGGCGCTGACCATGTGGAAGCGCACGCGCAACCGGAAGAAGGCCCGCGATGCGGCGGCGGCGCACCCGGGCGGGCGCTCCCGGGTCGCGTGGCGGGTCGCCGCGCGCGTGCTCCCCGTCTGTGGGGCGATCGTCGCGACGTTGTGCGTCGTTTTCTGGGCGCTGAACCAACCCATCCGCACCGTGCGGGTGACCGGCCGATTCCAACACGTTGCGCCGCGGGCGATCGAGCGGATCGTCGTGCGGCAGGCGCGCGGCAAGGGCCTGCTGACGATCGATCTCACCGCGGTGAGCGGCGCGATCGAGGCGCTCCCCTGGGTCGACAGCGTGAGCGTCGAGCGCGACTGGCCGCACGGCCTCGCGGTGCTCGTGGTGGAGCAGGTCGCCGCGGCCCGCTGGGGCGCGGACGGCCTCGTCAACCGCAGCGGCGCGCTTTTTGCGACCGGTGTCAGCCGGTTGCCCGCCGGCCTCGCGCGGCTGTCGGGGCCGGAGGGCTCCGAGGCCGAGGTCACCCAACAGTATCTCGCCATGAGCCGGCGGCTGGGGCCGGCGGGGCTCACCATCACGGCGCTGCGGCTCGACGCGCGTGGGGCGTGGCAGCTCGATCTCTCCAACGGCATCGCCGTGCGTCTCGGCCGCTCGCGGGTCGAGGAGCACTTCGACAAATTCATGAGTGCGGCGCTCGGCATCGTCGAGCAGCGCGCGGAGGACATTTCATACGTGGACATGCGGTACACAAACGGTTTCGCCATCGGGTGGAAGTCGAGTGCGAGTCATGCTTAAACGTTCAGACAGAAATCTCATCGTGGGTCTCGACATCGGCACCTCCAAGGTGGTCGCCCTGGTGGGCGAGGTCGGTGTCGACGGCAACATCGAGGTGCTGGGCATCGGCTCCCAGCCCTCGCGCGGCCTGAAAAAGGGCGTGGTCGTCAATATCGAGTCGACCGTGCAGTCGATCCAGCGCGCGGTGGAGGAGGCCGAGCTCATGGCTGGCTGTGAGATCCACTCGGTGTTCGCCGGCATCGCCGGCAGCCACGTGCGCAGCCTCAACTCCCACGGGGTGGTGGCGATCCGCGACCGCGAGGTCACGCACGGCGACGTCGAGCACGTGATCGATGCGGCCAAGGCGGTGGCGATCCCGGCCGACCAGAAGATCCTGCACGTGCTGCCGCAGGAATTCATCGTCGATGGCCAGGAAGGCATCCGCGATCCGATCGGCATGTCGGGAGTGCGCCTCGAGGCCAAGGTGCACATCGTCACGGGCGCCGAGAGCGCCGCGCAGAACATCGAGAAGTGCATCAAGCGTTGCGGGCTCGAAGTCGACGACGTGGTGCTGGAGCAGCTCGCCTCCAGCTTCTCGGTGCTCACCGACGATGAGAAGGAGCTCGGCGTGTGCCTGGTGGACATCGGCGGCGGCACGACCGATCTCGCCGTGTTCGCGCACGGAGCGATCCGGCACACGGCCGTCATCCCGATCGCGGGCGACCAGGTGACCAACGACATCGCGGTCTCCATGCGCACCCCGACGCAGCACGCCGAGGACATCAAGATCCGCTATGCCTGCGCGCTGTCGCAGCTAGCCAACCCCGACGAGAGCATCGAGGTGCCGAGCGTCGGCGACCGGCCCGCGCGGCGCCTCGCCCGCCAGACGCTCGCCGAGATCGTCGAGCCGCGCTACGAGGAGCTCTTTGGCCTGGTGCGCGAGGAGCTGCGCCGCAGCGGCTTCGAGGAGGTGATCGCGGCGGGCGTGGTGTTAACCGGCGGCAGCGCCAAGATGGAGGGCGCCATCGAGCTCGCGGAGGAGGTGTTCCACGTGCCGGTGCGGCTCGGCCTGCCGCAGCAGGTGCAGGGACTCACCGATGTGGTCAAGAACCCCGTTTTCTCCACGGGCGTGGGGCTGCTGCTCTACGCCCGCGACAACTTCCTGCCCGCGCGCCGCGGGCGGTCCCTGGGCAACGCGAAGACGGCGATCGACCGCATGCGCGCCTGGTTCCAGGGGAACTTTTGACGCTGACAGACTCATGACCGACGAAACAACGACTCTTCCAACCAACCGAATCTCTCTCGAGGAGCGCGCGCAATGTTCGAATTGATGGACGCCTACAGCCAAAGCGCTGTCATCAAAGTCATCGGGGTGGGCGGCGGCGGCGGCAACGCCGTGGCCCACATGGTCACCTCCGGCATCGAGGGGGTGGAGTTCATGTGCATCAACACCGACGCGCAGGCACTCAAGCACGCGAAGGTGAAGACCGCCCTGCAGATCGGCACCAACATGACCAAGGGGCTCGGCGCCGGCGCCGACCCGGAGGTGGGCCGCCAAGCGGCGATGGAGGACCGTGACCGCATCGTCGAGCTGGTGGAGGGCTGCGACATGCTGTTCATCACCGCGGGCATGGGGGGCGGCACCGGCACGGGCGCCGCACCCGTGGTGGCGCAGGTGGCCAAGGAGCTCGGCATCCTGACGGTGGCCGTGGTCACCAAGCCCTTCGAGATGGAGGGCAACAAGCGCGGCTACGTCGCCGACCACGGCATCGCCGAGCTCGGCAAGTACTGCGACTCGCTCATCACGATTCCCAACCAGAAGCTGCTCACCGTGCTCGGCGCCCAGACGACCCTGCTCGATGCCTTCAAGTCGGCGAACCAGGTGCTGCAGGGAGCGGTGCAGGGCATCGCGGAGCTGATCACCCGGCCGGGCCTCATCAATGTCGACTTCGCCGACGTACGTACGGTGATGGCCGAGACCGGCATGGCCATGATGGGCTCGGGAGCGGCGAGCGGTGAAGGGCGGGCGCGGGCGGCGGCCGAAGCGGCCGTGTCGTCTCCCCTCCTCGAGGACATCAACCTGGCGGGCGCGCACGGGATTCTCGTCAACGTCACGGCCGGCATGGACCTTTCGATCGGCGAGTTCCAGGAGGTGGGCCAGATCGTGAAGCAGTTCGCATCCGAGGACGCCACGGTGGTCGTGGGCACGGTGATCGATCCGGAGCTCAGCAACCTGGTGCGGGTGACGGTCGTCGCCACGGGTCTCGGCCGCCCGGCCGCCATGGCGCGGCCGCAGCCGCTCGGCGGCTTCCGGCAGACGGAGGCCGCGCCTGGGCGGGCCGAGCCGCCGGCACGCGAGCGGGAGATGCGCGAGCCGCCCATGCGGGTGGTGCGGCGCAGCCCCCTTTCGAGCAGCGATTACGCGCAGCTCGACAAGCCGACGGTGCAGCGCCAGCGGGCGGTCGGCGACGGGCTGCGGCAGGATGTGCAGCCGGATGACCTGCTCGACATTCCGGCATTCCTGCGCCGCCAAGCTGATTGAGCGCAACTGGCCAGCTTGTGATACGGTAGCGCGCCGTTTAGCGCCGCGGACCTTCGGGTCCGCGGCAGCCGTTCTGACCCTATAGGGTCTGCGGCGGCCTCAGGGGGCGCGAAGCGGTGCGCCGCGGTCATCCGCCACGCGCTCGGATCGTTGAGAGACGAAGGATTCACGCAGCTACAAACATGGTCGGTCAGCGGACGCTCAAGAACTCGATCCGCGCCACGGGCGTGGGGCTTCATACGGGCAAGAAGGTCCTGATGACGCTGCATCCGGCCCCTCCCGACACCGGCATCGTATTCCGGCGGACCGATCTGCCCCAGGGGGCGGAGGTGCCGGCGCACGCGGAGAATGTCGGCGACACGATGCTGGGGACGACACTTTGCCGGGGCAGCGCCCGGGTCTCCACCGTGGAGCACCTGCTCTCGGCCTTCGCGGGGCTCGGGATCGACAATGCGATCGTCGAGCTGTCGGCGCCCGAGGTGCCGATCATGGACGGCAGCGCGGGACCGTTCGTGTTCCTGTTGCAGTCGGCGGGCATCGAGGAGCAGCGCGAGCCGAAGCATTTCATCCGCATCAAGAAGCGGCTGCGGGTGGACGATGGTGACAAGTGGGCGGAGTTCAGCCCCTTCGACGGGTTCAAGGTCAACTTCGAGATCGAGTTCAATCATCCGATCTTCAAGCGGCGGGCGCAGAAGGCGTCGATGGACTTCTCGACGACGTCGTTCCTGAAGGAGGTCAGCCGGGCGCGCACGTTCGGGTTCATGCGCGACCTGGAATCGCTGCGGGAGCGCAATCTCGCGCTCGGCGGCAACCTCGACAACGCGATCGTGCTGGACGATTTCCGCGTGCTCAACGAGGATGGATTGCGCTACGAGGACGAGTTCGTCAAGCACAAGATCCTGGATGCGATCGGCGACCTTTATCTGCTCGGACACAGCCTGATCGGGGAGTTCAGCGGGCATAAGTCGGGGCATGCCCTCAACAATCGTCTGTTGCGGGCGCTGATCAAGGATACGAGCACCTGGGAGAAGGTCGTGTTCGAGTCTTATGCGGATGCGCCGATCTCCTACATCGAGGCGCCTGCGTTGCCCGGGTCTGGCGGCGGCTGAGCTTTTTCCGGATTCGGAGCTTTTGCCTATTTCGAGCGGCGGGGGAGCACCTTGACCGTGACTTCCCTGATGTCGGGTTGTGCCGCCTGGATTTGCGGCTGCAGCTCCTGCAGAGCGTAGCGCAGGCGCGCGGACCAGGCCGGGGAGGCCGCGAAGACTACCAATAGGCCGTTGTGCTCGGTGATGCCGGTGATTTGGGGCGGCAGCTCGGGCGGGAGCCGGGTGTCCAGCCACGGGCGCCAGAAGGCTTGGCGGGCGGAACGGTCGGCGGCTTGCGACAGGACGGGAACCGCACGGGCCAGCAGGTCTTTGACAGAATGCGCGGGCTGTGACCGGGAGCCCGAATGGCGTGACTGGGAGGCCGAATGTGCGCGGGTTCGCGGTGCCTGGGAGGCTCTTTGAGGGACGCTGCGCTTGTGCGGGCGGCTCTTATTGGGCATATTCTGGAAAGTTGCTCAAGGGCAAACCCGTCGAAAGACGGGGACGCAAAGCCACCGGTCTAAAGCGGAGAGCCATGACAGCGGGGTTGCCGGCAAAGCGCAAGTTCTTTCGAAGAGGGATGTCCCGGCGAATGGATATCCGCCAACGCGGGTATCGGGGGGCCGGGTGAGATCCCCGATGGGCTGGCTCGTGCGCTGGTTTTGCTGCGTTGCCTGCCGATATCGATGGGGTATACGCATAAGCATGCAATTCGAGCGCATGGCATGAATGTCATCATCTTCTCGAAACGGGACGGCCACGCCCGGCAGCTCAGCCTGCCGCCGGCCGCCCTGATCTGCCTCATCCTCGCGGTGCTGGCCATCGTGGGCGGCGCCTTCGGTGCCGGCTTGAGCCTCAGACATGGCGGCGAGGCGAGCGGGCTCGCGCTGTCGCAGACCGCGCGCTGGTCGCAGGTGCTGACGAAGCAGCGCGAGGAGGTCGCCGAGCTCAAGCAGCAGATGCAGGCGCGCGCCAATGCGATCGCCATCCAGCTCGGGGACATGAAGGCCCACATCATAAGGCTCGATGCCCTGGGCCAGCGCCTGACCACCATGGCGGGCATCAAGAGCAGCGAATTCAATTTCGGCCAGGACCCGCCACAGGGCGGTCCGGAGAGTGACATCCCGGGAGCGCGGCCCCAGATCGGCGACCTCCCGCTCATGCTGAAGAGCCTGCAGAGCCAGATCGATCTCAGCGGCTCACAGCTCTCCGCGCTGGAGAATGTCATTCTCTCGCGCCAGCTCGGCCAGGAGATCCACCCGGAGGGTCGCCCCGTCAGCACCGGCTATATCTCCTCGGGCTTCGGTGAGCGGGTGGACCCCTTCACCGGCAGCGAGGAATTCCACGAGGGCATCGACTTCGCAGCGCCGCAGGGCACGCCGATCCGCGCGGTGGCGGCGGGCATCGTGACCTTTGCGGGGCCCCGGGGCGGCTACGGCGACATGGTGCAGATCGACCACGGCAACGGCTACTCGACCCGGTACGGCCACGCGCAGAAAGTGCTGGTGCACGTCGGTGAGACCGTCCAGCGCGGTGACGAGGTCGCCCTGCTCGGGAGTACCGGCCGGTCCACAGGCCCCCACGTTCATTTCGAAGTGCTGAAAAACGGCCATGAGGTCAACCCGGCGCGCTTCGTGGCGCTGCGGGCGGCCCCATCGGCGTTCGCCGACGCCGTTCACGTCGCGGTGGAAAAGGCGCCGCTGCCGAGCAAGAGCGCACCCGGACAGGACTAGAAGCGCTTCGCGTCCCGGGGCGCACTTGCCGCCCCTCGAGCGGTCCAAAGACCTGCAATCGCCCCGCTTCCCACGCTTGATTTCCGCTCGGCAGGAACCCATTGGGGAGCCGGGCCGGGGTGCGTAGAATACCCCGCCTCTTTTTCCGCCCCGGCCTGAATCAATCAGCAGGATCGCCAAGTTGCTCGACACTCTGAAGCACATTTTCGGCAGCCGAAATGACCGGCTGCTCCGCGGTTATGGGCGGTACATCCGCGCAGCGAAGCAGCTCGAGCCCGGGCTCAAGGCCCTGAGCGACGAAGCCCTGCGCGGCAAGACGGAGGAATTCCGCCGCCGCCTGCGGGAGGGCGAGACGGTCGATGACCTGCTGCCAGAGGCCTTCGCCGTCGTGCGCGAGGCGGCATGGCGCACGCTGAAGATGCGCCACTTCGATGTCCAGCTCATCGGCGGCATAGCGCTTCACCAGGGCAAGATCGCGGAGATGCGCACGGGCGAGGGCAAGACGCTGGTCGCGACGCTGCCCGCCTACCTCAACGCGCTCCCGAGCGAGGGCGTGCACGTCGTCACGGTCAACGAGTACCTGGCGCAGCGCGATGCGGATTGGATGGGGCCGGTGTACCGGTTCCTCGGACTCACTGTTGGAGTGATCAAGAACTCCCAGACGCCGCAGGAGAAGCGTGACGCGTACGCCTGCGACATCACTTACGGCACCAACAACGAGCTCGGCTTCGACTATCTGCGCGACAACCTCGCCTTCAGTCTGGAGGACCGGGTGCAGCGCCAACTCGCCTACGCGATCGTGGACGAGGTCGACTCCATTCTGATCGATGAGGCGCGCACGCCGCTCATCATCTCGGGGCCGGCGGAAGAGAGCACGGAGCTCTACCTGCGCATCAACCAGCTCGTGCCGAGCCTCAAGCGCCAGGAGGAGGAAGAGGCGCCGGGCGACTTCTCGGTCGACGAGAAGCAGAAGCAGGTGCACATCTCCGAGGAAGGTCACGAGCACGTCGAGGCGCTGATGCTCGAGGCCGGCCTGCTGCGCGAGGGCGAGAGCCTCTACGATCCCGCCAACATCCGCCTGATGCACCACCTGAACGCGGCGCTGCGCGCGCACGCGCTCTACAAGCGCGACGTCGAGTACATCGTGCGCGGCGGCGAGATCATCATCGTCGACGAGTTCACCGGACGCACGATGCCCGGCCGCCGCTGGTCGGATGGCCTGCACCAGGCGATCGAGGCCAAGGAAGGCGTGCGCGTGCGGGAGGAGAACCAGACCGTCGCCTCGATCACCTTCCAGAACTACTTCCGCCTGTACCGCAAGCTCTCGGGCATGACCGGCACCGCGGATACGGAGGCGCCGGAATTCCTCGAGATCTACGGCCTGGAAGTCACGGTCATCCCGACCCACAAGCCGATGGTGCGCAAGGACAACGCCGACTTCGTCCATCTCACGCAGGCGGACAAGTTCAAGGCCATCATCGAGGACGTGCGCGAGTGCGTGGAGCGCGAGCAGCCGGTCCTCGTCGGCACGACCTCCATCGAGACCTCGGAGCTGGTCTCGGGCGTGCTGCAGAAGGAGGGGATCGAGCATCAGGTGTTGAATGCCAAGCAGCACGAGCGCGAAGCGCACGTCGTCGCCCAGGCCGGCCGGCCGGGCGCCGTGACCATCGCCACCAACATGGCGGGCCGCGGCACCGACATCGTGCTGGGCGGGAGCCTCGAGGCGGAGCTCGCCGAGCTGGCGCAGGAGTCCGGCGAGCCGTTCCAGGAGGACGCGCGCGAGCGGATCAAAGCCGATTGGCAGGTGCGGCACGAGAAAGTGGTGGCCGCGGGCGGGCTGCACATCATCGGCACGGAGCGCCACGAGTCCCGCCGCATCGACAACCAGCTCCGCGGCCGCTCCGGCCGGCAGGGCGACCCGGGGTCGAGCCGGTTCTATCTTTCCATGGAGGACAACCTGATGCGCATCTTCGGCGATCCGGTGCGCACCCAGCGCCTGCTGAAGATGGCCGGCATGAAGGAAGGCGAGGTCATCGAGAGCGGCATGTTGAGCCGCCAGATCGAGAAGGCGCAGCGCAAGGTCGAGGCGCACAATTTCGATATCCGCAAGCAACTCCTCCTCTTCGACGATGTCGCCAATGACCAGCGCAAGGTCATCTATCAACAGCGCACGGAGATCATGGGCACGGCGGACGTGTCGCCGGCGATCCGCGGGATCCTGGAGGAGGCGATCGGCGCGCTGGTGGACCAGTACCTGCCGAAGCACGCCATGCCGGGTGACTGGGACCTGGAGGGGCTCGGCAAGGCGCTCGAGGGCGATTTCAACGTGGGCGTGGACGTGAAGGGCTGGCTCGAGGGGGAGCCCGAGCTCGAGGAACCGGCGTTGCGCGAGCGGCTCGCGCGCGAAGTGCAACGGGCCTACGAGGCCAAGGTGTCGCGCATCGATCCGGTCATGATGCGTCACATCGAGAAGGACGTCATGTTGCGCACCCTCGATGCGCACTGGCGCGATCACCTCGCGGCGATGGACTACCTGCGCCAGGGGATTCATCTGCGCGGCTTCGCGCAGCAGGACTACCGCACGGAATACAAGCGCGAGGCCTTCCAGATGTTCACCGCGATGCTCGATCGCGTGAAGCTCGAGACGGTGACGCGCCTGATGCAGATCGAGGTGCGGACTCAGGAGGAGGTCGATCGCGAGGAGGAGGAGCGCCGCCGCCGTTTGATGCAGGCGCTGCACGCGCAGCACCCCGAAATGCTGTCCGCGCTGGCGGGCGGCGCAGAGGCCCCGGAGGACACCGCTCCCGCCGCGCGCGCAGGCATGATGCGCGGCGCTGCGCGCGGGGCCGGCCAGGAGATGCCGGCGGCGCCGCCCTTCCCGCTCGAATCCCAGGGCACCTTCGTTCGCGGTGAGCGCAAGATCGGCCGCAACGAGCCTTGCCCTTGCGGCTCCGGTAAGAAGTACAAGCACTGCCACGGCGCGTTGTCGAGCGTCGAGTGACGCTCGTGGTCGCCGCCGCGATCTTCGACGCGGCGGGCAGTATCCTGATTGCCGAGCGCCCCACGGGCAAGCACATGGCCGGGCGCTGGGAGTTCCCCGGCGGCAAGGTGGCCCCGGGCGAGTCGGAAGCAGCTGCCCTGGCGCGCGAGCTCGAGGAGGAGCTCGGCATCGAGTGTCTGGAGGCGCAGCCGATGATGCGGCTGACACACCGCTATCCGGATCGGGACATCGAGCTCTCCCTGTGGGTGGTCGAGCGGTATCGCGGCGAGCCCCGGGCGCTCGATGGACAACGCCTCAAATGGGTGCCGCGCGCCGGGCTCGAGGCCGAGGACATTCTCGAGGCGGACCGTCCGTTCGTGGCGGCGCTGGTACAATGGCAACCGCGTTCCTAGCCACTCAGCACAGGGCCCCCATGGCAGAGAAGAGCGATCTTCCGGAAGTCCGTCTCGACCCAGCCGGTCTCTACCGGGAGGAGATCTACACCGACCGCCGCGCCGGCACGATCCGACGCCTGACTCCCGTGACCGTGGACGGTGCCACCGATCCCAAGCGGCCGGTTCTCTTCTCCGGCCAGACGCAGCTCCTCACGCCGGCCGGTGTCCTGCCTCTGGTCTTCGAGATCGAGGCGAGCACCTTGGAGGAGGCATTGGCCAGGTTCCCCGAAGGAGTGAACGCCGCGCTCGAGCAGGCCATCGACGAGGCCCGCGAGATGCGCCGCGAGGCTGCCTCGCGCATCGTCGTCCCGGAGGTGGGCGGCGTCGGTCCCGGGCCTGGGGCCGGCGGCGGCGGCAAGATCAAATTTCCGTAGGCGCGCGGGTCCATTGGCGCAAAGTCGGCATTCTGCCGCGTTGCTCGGCCAGCCCAATGACAGGGATTCGCCTCGCGGCTTGCTTTCGACCGGCTGCTGCGGCTAGGACTTCACGGAACGTAATGTGCTGACGGCGCGTTGAGCCCTTGAATTTGCAAAGGGGGAGTGATGCGTCAGGCTTCCGAGTCCGCCGTCGAGGCGCCCCTCATCAGCGTGGGGGTGCCCGTTTTCAATGGCGAGGCTTTTCTCGAGGATGCGATCCGCTCGACGCTCGCCCAGACGTTCGACGACCTCGAGCTGATTCTCTGCGATAACGCGTCCAGCGACCGGACCGCCGAGATCTGCAGCGACTATGCGGCGCGCGATCCGCGCGTGCACTATTTCCGCAACCCGCGCAATCTCGGCGCCGCGGCCAACTACAACCTGGCCTTCAGCCACGCCCGCGGCCGCTACTTCAAGTGGCTGGCCCACGACGACCGCATGCTGCCCTCGTACCTCGCCAAGACGTTCCGCGTCCTGGAGGAGCGGCCGAGCGCGGTTCTCTGCAACACAGTCGTGTCGTACATCGATCCCGGCGGCGCGCAGCTCGGGCTCTACGACACCAGGCTCTCGGGCGCGGACGCGTACTCGCCGTCCCAGCGCTTCGCCTGGATGGTGTTGCGCTCACACACCTGCGTGGACTTCTTCGGCCTGATCCGCCGCCAGGCACTGTGCGGATCGCTGCTGCACGGCACGTTCCATGGCGCCGACCGGGCGCTGCTCGCGCAACTCTCGCTGCGCGGCCGGCTGGTCCAGCTGCCTGCTCCCCTGTTGGCCATCCGCGAGCATCCGAACCGCTATACCCGCGCGCAGCGGCGCTCGATCGACCGTGCCGCCTGGCACGACGCCCGCAGCGGTCAAGTGAGCTTTCCGGCCTGGCGGCTCTATCGCGAGTATCTCAACATGGTCTGGCGCGAAGACCTGACGCCCGAGGAGCGGACCCGCTGCTATGGGGTGCTCGCCAGATGGTGGACGTCCAACTGGAACGCCGCCAGGGCCGTGGTCGACCTGTTGGCAGTGGCGGCACCCAGTGCGCCCGGCGTCGCCGAGCGGCTGAAGGTCCGGCTGTTCGGGGCCGCTCCCGGTCATCTCATTGCGGCCCGGCGGCGGTGACCGCCCGAACAGGCGCATGGCTTGTTAGGGCCGGTCGCGCACCACGCCCCGGGGCCGAGCCGAAGGGTTTCTGAACTATGCCGCAGCAATCCGTGGTGAGCCGGCGCGTCCTGGTCGTGACGCCCCAGCCGTTCTACCAGGATCGCGGCACACCCATCGCTCTCGGCCATACGTGCCGCGCGCTCGGCCAGCTCGGATATGACGTGGACCTGCTCGCCTTTCCGATCGGACAGGACACGCTGATCCCCGCGACCGAAATCCACAGGTGCGCCAACCCCTTCGGCATCCGTGCCGTGCCGATCGGCTTCTCCGCGGGCAAGGTGCTGCTCGACCTGACGCTCGCGCAATCCTTCTGGCGTCTGCTCAAGACGCGCGATTATGGCGCCGTGCACGCGGTCGAAGAGGCTGCCTATCTCGCAGCCTTGGTCTGCCCCAGGCTCGGCAAGCCTTATGTTTATGACATGGCGTCAGCCATACCGGTCGAGCTGCGCCGCCACAGGCTCCTCGGCACGGCACTCGCACAGCGCGCACTGGGCGCATTCGAGCGGCTGGCGCTGCGTCGTGCGGCGCAGATCGTTTGCAGCTCCGGTCTCGCGGATTACGTTCGCGCAGTGGTACCCGGAGTGGCGTTCACGGAATGGCGTTTCCCGCCGCTCATCGACTCGGCCGATGAGGCTGCCGTGCAACAGTTGCGGGACCGGTTGGAGATCCCTGCGGATGCGCAGGTGGTCGCCTATACCGGCAGCTTTGCCGCGTATCAGCGGCTCGACCTGTTGTTCGAGGCGTTCACCGAGGCGCTCGCCGTCGATCCGAGGCTGATGCTGGTCTGTGTCGGTGCCACCGCCGAGGCGCGCAGAGCCGCACTCGCGCAGTTCGCACCGCACGTTCGTGACCGCGTCCGGATCCTCGCCCCGGAGTCTCGAGATCGGATGCCCGAGTATCTCGCCATGGCCGATTGCCTGATCTCCCTGCGGCCCTCGAGCGACAATCTGCCGCTCAAGGTGCTCGACTACATGGCCGCGGGCAGGCCGATCGTCGCGACGCGGGGACGTGCCCACGAGCCGGTGCTGAACGGCGAGCGCGCGTTTCTATGCGAGGCCTCCACCGAGAGCGTGAAGGAAGCGATTCTCGCGGTATTCAGCTCACCGCAGCGCGCCCGATCGGTGGCGCTCGCGGCGCGCTCGCACGCATTGCAACACTACGGCTGGGATCACTTCGTGCGGTTGATCGAGGGGCTGTACGGCAACATCACCGCCCTGCGTCCGCGCCCGCAGACTCAGAGCGGGATGAGACGCGGCTCGAGACCGCGACCGGCGAGCTCGTGACGGATCTCCTCGGTGTAGATCGAGTTCATGATGAGGACCACGTCCGGGCGGAACCTGCCGAGCGCATCGGGTCCCACGATTTCCAGTCCGCTGCCGGCGAGAAATCTGCCGTGCTTGTGCGGATTGATGTCGACGATGGCGAGGTGCTCCGGGCCGAGGGTGCGAGTGAGGCCGAGAGAGCTGATCAGAGAGACGCACTTCGAGCCCGAGCCCCAGATGGCGAGGCGTTGACCGGCGGCGTGGTGCCGGGCAATCGTATCGGCGAGGGTGCTCAGCCGGTCCTCGACCTGCCTCCCGAAGCGCTCGATCAGGGCAGTGGTCGACTCCAGGTCATCCTCCTGCGGCAGCAGGGGGCCGGGCGCCGCGGCGGGCTCTGCCTCGACCATGAGATACTGATCGTCGTAAACCTTGTAGAGCCGCCGCACGTCGAAGCCGGCGGCACGAAACAGGCGCGCCAGCGATCCGCGGGTGAAATAGGAGCAGTGCTCGTAGTAGATATCCCAGAATGCGCCCTGCTGCAGGACCCGCTCCATGTCGGGCAGCTCGAAGTAGATGTTGACGTGGCGCCGCTCGCCGATGGTCGCGCGCACCAGGCGGACGAAATCGAATACCGGCGAAATGTGCTCGAGCGTGTGGCGACAGCACACATAGTCGGCCTGCAGGTGGGCGTACTTCGGGCCGTAGAGATCGCGGATGAAGGTCAGCCGGCCGGCGGCGCCCGAATGAGTGCGCTCCGGCCGATAACCCGGATCGAGCCCGATCCCGCTGCAGCCGCTCCTCTCGCACAGCCCGACCAGGAACTCTCCCTTGCCACACCCGATCTCGAGCGCCGTCATGCCCGGCCCCAGACCAAACCTCTCGATCTGATCGTCCCAGACCTCATCGAGAAGGCGCAGGAACCGGGGCGAGAAGGCCTGGGTCTCCTCGTAAGCCGCCGAGTACCGGTTGAGCGCCGCATCGAACCTGACGTTACCGATGAACCCGCACCTGCGGCAGAAACCCAGCTCGATGTCTCCCCGCGGAAACGCCAGCGCCTCCTCCCTGGAGGAGAGCATCAGGCAGCTGTGCGCCGGCACGCCCTGCACGCGATAGAAGATCTGAACGTCGCTGCTGCCGCAGGCGTTGCAGGTGAAGGGAGTCTCTGCTCTAGACAACGACCGGCTCCGGAACGGGAACGATGAACCGGCCGCCCCGCCGCCGATACTCTGCCTGCTGCTCCATGATCTCCTCCTTGAAGTTCCACGGTAGAATCAGCAGATAGTCCGGCTGGGCCTCCAGGATGCGATCCGGCGATACGATCGGCAGCCGCACGCCCGGAATGTACCGCCCCTGCTTGTGGACGTTGCGGTCCGCCACGAATTCCAACATCCCGCGGCCCAGGCCGGCGAAGTTGAGGAGGATGGTTCCCTTGGCCGCCGCGCCGTAGCCCGCGATCCGCGCCCCGTCCCGCTGCAGCCGCGCGAGCAGGGCCACCAGTGCGCCGCGGATCCGGCCCACCCTCGCCGCGAATCCCGTGTAGTAGTCGAGCCGGTCGACGCCCGCCCGGTGCTCGGCGTCGAGGTGCTCCGCCACGGACCGGTCGGCCTGCTCCCGCTTGCCGACGAAGAGGCGCAGCGAGCCGCCGTGGATCCGCAGCGGCTCCACGCGATTCAGCGACAGTCCGTGCCGCTGAAAGAGCCGCGCCAGCGCCGTCACCGAGAAGTAGCAGAGATGCTCGTGGTAGATGGTGTCGAACTCGCCGTGGTCGATCAGCTCCTTCACGTGGGGAGCCTCGATCACCGCCACCCCGTCGTCCTTCAGCAGCGCGCCGATCCCGGCCACGAAGCCGTTGGTGTCGGCGACATGCGCGAGCACGTTGTTGGCGTGGATGACGTCGGCCAGCCGCCCCTCGGCGGCGAGCTGCGCCGCCAGATCGGGGCCGAAAAATGCCTGCAGCGTCTCGATGCCGCGCGCTCGCGCCGCCGCGACCGGCCCCGGCGCCGGATCGATGCCGAGCACCGGAATGCCCCGCGCGCGGTAGTACTGGAGCAGATAGCCGTCATTGCTCGCCAGCTCGACCACGAGCGAGCCGCCGTCGAGCCGCCGCTCCGCGATCCGCGCCGCGACATTGGCCGCCGAGTGTTGGAGCAGCGCGTCGGTAAACGAAGAGAAGTAGGGATAGTCCGCGCCGAAGAGTTGCTCCGGCGGTACCGTCTCCAGGATCTGCGCCAGCGCGCAATCCTGACAGAAGGCGACGTCCAGGGGATAGCGAGGCTCCTCCCTTGCCAGGTCATCCGCCGTCAGCAGGCCGTCCGACAGCGGCATGTTCCCGAGCGACAGGAAGACGCTCAGGCTCTCCCCTCCGCAACTTCGGCAGCGGCTCGTGCCGCACGAGCCGGTCATGCCGCGGAGCCCAGAGGCGCGGCTGCGGCCCGACGGCTTGCGCCGCGCCAGCGCAGCATCTCATCCAGGGCGCCCGCGGTCTGCAGCTCCCGGATGCGCTTCAGGCGGATGAACTGGGAGCTCAGGAATTCCTCCGCGCTGGTGCCGTGATGGCAAAAGGCCTCGTATACCTGCTCGATGCCTTTGCGCACCGTCCATTGGGGTCGGAACCCGGGCAGGCGCGAGCGGATCTTCTCGCAATCCACTCTGTAATTGCGCGCGTCGGGGCTGGCGTCGCCGGCGTATGTGACCTTGGAGCGCGGCACGGTCTGCGCGACCATCTCCGCCACCTCGCGAACGCGATAGTTCTCGGAGGTCATGCCGACATTGAAGGCTTCCTT
>Ga0134128_10002566_pt1 | contig 22394 bp, 16 predicted proteins | sample KB31754_FD_96462 | JGI IMG/M metagenome (GOLD analysis project Ga0134128, IMG submission 96462) | Terrestrial soil microbial communities with excess Nitrogen fertilizer from Kellogg Biological Station, Michigan, USA - KB3-175-4 | ecosystem: Environmental > Terrestrial > Soil > Unclassified ... | reverse complement strand
TTCACCATCGCGGTGCCCTTGGCGTCTTCTTCGCCAATGGACAGCAAACCGACGCGAGGATTCTTTTTTCCCAGCACGGCTGACGCATAAGCCGCGGCCATGATCGCATACTGCTGAAGGTGACGCGGCTTGGGCGTAATATTGGCCCCGACGTCGCATACTGCAACCGGGCCATAGAAGGTCGGCATCAGCACCGATATACCCGGCCGACTGACGCCCGACAGATTTCGCATGCGGAGCTGTGCCGCGGCGACGCACGCACCGGTGTTGCCGGCGGAGATCACTACGTCGGCTTCGCCCTTGGCCGCCAGCTTGCACATCACCGAGATCGAGCTGTCGGGCTTGTTGCGAATGGCCTCGACCGGCGGGTCATCCATCTGGACAACCTGCGTCGTCGCAACCACTTTGTACCGCTTCTTTTGCTCGTCGGAAAGGCTGCTGGAGGCAAGGCCCTGACGAATGATCGCTTCGTCGCCGATCAGAAGTACGCTGTCTTCCGGTCCGAGCAATGGCGCGGCGGCCCAGCATCCATCAAGGATGGCGGCCGGGGCTTTGTCACCGCCCATCACATCCACCGCAGCGCGCACGGCGTTCCTCCCTGAGCACTGGAAACGCAGGCCCTTAGGCCTGTTCTGTTTCCATCTGCAATGCCAACTTCGGATTGACATACCCGCAATTGTCGCAGGCGGCATGAGGAAGCTTGGCATTGCCGCATTGGGGGCAACGAACGTAATGAATCGGCTTCAAAGCCATGTGGGCACGACGCTTGCGCTTGCGCGCCTTGCTGTGTTTCTGTACCGGAAGCATCTGACAAACTCCTGACCAAACCGCCACCCCGCACCGCTTTAAAGCAGTAGGATTTCGTCGAGGCGCGGCTGTCTATCAAACGGCAGTCGGCGGGCGAAATCGCCCGCCGGCTGAGGAAAGAGGGGTACGTTAGAGATCGCCCCCAGTTCTGTCAAGACAAACGCCTGTCAGGCGACTTATGTCTGCACGTCGCCAAACTCTCGCAGGATACAAAATGACACAAAAGGATGCGCGCCGGCGAGTTGTGTGCGGGTATCCGGCTCGTTGGACTACCCGTCAGGAGCGTGATGTCTGGCCCGCGCAAAATACAGCGCCCCGGTTATCCGCAACATTGTGCATGCGGCGGTCAACCGGGGCGCGAGGGCAATTCTCAATTGACGAAACTGCGATCAGGTGGACTGAGCGGCAGTCAAGTCATTGGAGAGCTGAGTGCGTGCCGCGCTGATGGTCTGGAGGTCGGCCGTAAGTGTGTTGAGGGCGGTCGTGCGGTCGTCGGCAAACTTGGATGCCGCGGCCTTGAGGGCGTCGGTGGCGGCCGGATCGTTGTTGGCCGCGGTGACGATCGCCTGTGTGTCGTTGGCGATGGTCGTCTCACTGGCCTGCCGAGTCGCGATACGCGAATCGAGGCCGGCGATCAGGTCATTTTGAAGCTGGATGCGATCGGCCAGCAGCTTCGCATGATCAGCCGTCTCGGCGGTCGTGTTACCGCGATCCTTGATGATCTGGACGAGGTCCTTCTTAATGACCGATTCGTCGGCCAGTGCCGCAGCCGACTCGGCCAGCCGATCTGCGCGCAACGCGGTGTGCATCGATTTCGCATCGGTATGAAGCTGCGCGAACGATGCGTTCAGGCTCGTGTCGCCCTTGGCAACGTTCTTCTTGATGGCGTTGATGTCCACCAGAAGCTTGGCCTCATTGGCGAAGATGTCGCTGCGGAACTTCAAGAGATCCGCGCGAACCACCAGCCGATCGGCTTTGAGGGTCGGGTTAAAAACCAGCGACGACGCCGATAAAAGCGTCCGTGATTCCAGACTTTCGATCATTACTTGACGGGCCACAAAGACCTCCGCGAAAAAGAGAAAAAGCCTCATTTGCCCACGTCACTCTTCGAGCAGAGCAGCGGCCCGCGCCCATACGTCGGGCGTAATGCAGTTCGCACTTGAATCGGACTCGCCACCCCATCTCCGATTTACAATACGGAAATCCAGCGGAACTATTGCGGGCGCCAAGTTACCTATTTGCAACGTCTGATAACCATTGACAGCGGGAAGATATAGGGATGGATCAGGGCGAAGTGCATTCGGTTAGCCGCGACGCGAAGCGGAGCGCTTCCCGATACAAAGGGAGAAGCGCTCCGCTTCGCGTCGCGGCTAACCTTGGCTATAGCACACTCTTTTCCGCAAAATCCCTTGCGGCTTGAAGTGCTTCGGGAAGCTTGGCGGGCTCGCTGCCGCTGCCTTGGGCGAGTTGGGGACGGCCGCCTCCTTTTCCACCGGCGGCCTTGGCGGCTTCGCGGAGCCAGTCGCCCGCCTTGAGGCCTTTGACAATCAGGTCGTCGCTGACGGCGCAGACAAAGGCGATGCGTCCATCTAATACCGATGCAATAAAGATGGCGTAGCTACCGGCTTTTTTCTTCAGGGAATCCACGACGGCCAGGACCTGGTCGGTTGGCATATCGGGGATCTGGCCGACGATCAGCTTGCCGGGGCCAAGGGGCGTCGCCTGTGCCAACAGCCCACTTGAGATGCTCGAGACATCGACGTTCGCCGACGGAGCGGCTTTGTTTGCTTTCTCGAAAGCTTTGTGCCGCTGCTGCAATTCGGAAATCGCGGCCTGGGCACGCCGCTTGGCGCGCAGCGGGACCGTTCCACCAATCGCCTGCGTTAGCTGAGCAATCACAGGTTGCACCTGCGCATCTTTGGCGCTCTTGCCACTTTCGATGATTCGATCGATTTCCGCGGCGCTGGTGTTGGCTTTGGCAGCGGCATCTCCTGTCAAAGCGATAATTCGCCGAATGCCTTTGCTGACCGATTCCTCTGCCACGACGGCAAAATTCCCAGCCTGACTGCTGTTGGACAGATGCGTGCCGCCGCAGAATTCGATGGAATACTCTCTCCATTTGGAATTCGCCGGATCGGCAAGCAAATCCTTCACCGGCACACCGATCGAAACCACGCGCACCATCGGCGGATACTTTTCGCCGAAGACGGCGCGCAGACCGTGAATCTTCAGCGCCTTCTCTTGCGGAGCCTCCTCCGCATAAACGGGCAGCTTCTTCTGCACCGACTGGCTCACCAGCGTCTCGACCCGCGAAATCTCCTCATCGCTCATGGCCTTGCCATGGGAAAAGTCGAAGCGGAGTTTTTCCGGATCGACCAGCGAGCCTTTCTGCTGGACGTCATCGCCCAGCACTTCGCGCAGCGCCCAGTTGGCCAGGTGCGTCGAAGTATGATTCTTCTCGGTCTGCTGGCGCTCGTTGGCTACCGTCGCGGTGACCGTGTCGGTGACATGCAAACATCCGCTGCGAATGCGGCCAATGTGCAGGACATAGCCGCCGGTGACCTTCGTCGTCTGGACATCGAAGATCGCGCCGCTGGAGCTGCGCAGCTCGCCGGAATCTCCAACCTGGCCACCCATCTCGGCATAAAAGTTGGTGCGATCGAGAATGATGGCCAGCTCTTCGTCTTCCAGCACGTCGGCCGGGGCAAGACCCAGATCATCACCGTTCCAGATGGCCATGACTTTAGACTGGATCGGCTCGTGCGAAAACTTGGGCTTGTCATCAGTAGCTTTCACGTTCGCCTGAGAAAGCTGCGCCAGCGCATCGGGCGGCAAGGTGCTGAGGCGCGTGTTTTCCGTTCGCCCGCCCGAGCGAGCCAACTCCCGGGCTTCTTCCATCAGCTTCTCGTAGCCGACGATGTCCACAGCCATGCCGCGCTCTTCGGCCATGATGCGCGTGAGATCGATGGGAAAGCCGTAGGTGTCGTGGAGCTTGAATGCATCCTCGCCCGAGATCGTTGGTCGGCTAGGACCATTAAATGTGCCCCAGTTCCAAGCTTGCACGCCCGGCGGTGCGAAAATCTCCTTCACCGGCTCCTTTGGTTTTGCGAAGTAATTGTGCAGGACGAACAGCTCTGCTTCGTTCGCGTCATCGTTTGTGCCCACGGCCTCCAAGCTTTTGCCCTTGGCGAGCTCGCGCACGACGCGGACGGCAGCGCGCAACGCAGCCTCATTGAAAAGAATGATGCCGCGATCGAGCGTGCGCCCAAAGCTGATCTCTTCGTCTTTGATGATGTCCGCGACGCGCTGAGGATCTTTCTTCAATTCCGGGAACGCGCTGCCCATCGACTCGACAATCACCGGCACCAGCTCGTGCAGGAACGGCTCACCCAATCCAAGCTGCTGGCGACCGAACCGCACGGCCCGTCGCAGAATGCGGCGCAGCACATAGCCCCGCCCTTCGTTGCTGGGAACGGCGCCGTCGGTCAGGGCGAAAGTCAGACAGCGAATGTGATCGGCCACCACGCGGAATGCGATGTCATGGCGAAGCTGAGGATTGGCCGACTCGGCAACCGGGTCGGCGGCGTTGGTCTTGGGGAACAGCCCCGTGTATTTCAAATTTGAAATTTGAGAGATGCGATCGAACAGCGGCGTCCAGAGATCGATCGCAAAATTGTCTTCCTTGCCCTGCAGCACCTGGCAGATGCGCTCCAGGCCCATGCCGGTGTCCACATGTTGAGCGGGCAGCGTCGTGAGCTTTCCGTTCGCGTCGCAGTCGTACTGGATGAAGACCAGGTTCCAGATTTCCATGACGCGCGGATCGCTGCCGTTGACCTGCGGCCCGCCGGTTTTGTCGGGGGTGCGATCGATGTAGATTTCGGTGCAGGGGCCGCACGGGCCGGTGTCGCCCATCTGCCAGAAATTGTCTTTGCCGAAGTAATGAATGTGATCGTCGGGAAGTTTGGCCACTTCCTTCCAGATATTTGCGGCTTCCGTATCGCGCGGAATGCCGGCGGCTTCATTTCCTTCGTAGCAGGAAACGTGCAGCCGGGTCGGATCGAGCTTCCAGACCTGCGTGAGCAGTTCCCAAGCCATCTCGATGGCCCCGCGCTTGAAATAGTCGCCGAAGGACCAGTTGCCGAGCATCTCGAAAAAGGTGTGATGCCGGCGCGATCGCCCGACGTCGTCCAGGTCGTTGTGTTTTCCGCCGGCGCGGATGCACTTTTGCGTGTTGGCCGCGCGTGTATAGCTGCGCTTCTCCAGGCCTAGAAAGATCGGCTTGAACTGGTTCATGCCGGCGTTGGTGAACAGCAACGTCGGATCATCCAGCGGCACCACCGGCGAGCTGGGCACGAAGGTGTGGCCGTGCTTCTTTGCGAAGAAGTCGATGAACTGCTGGCGGATTTCGTGTGACGTCATATGGATCGCTGGCAAATGAAAGTGCGGGATTATTGCAGGCCCGTCGATGCGTTACCACCCCCGGCCGATGCTCTGAACCCATGCAGACCGGCACAACGCAAACCGGCCGGCGACAAACGTCACCGGCCGGGTCAGAAAGCTATTGCAGGTGATGAATGTCAGAGCTCATGCCGCGGGCTTGGCCGCCGCGAGGTGCGGGCGCGCCTTTTCGACGATCGCGTCGAAAGTAGCAGGATCGCTGATAGCCAATTCGCTGAGCATCTTTCGGTTCAACTCAATTCCCGCGGCAACCAGAGCCGGGATGAATCGATTGTAGGACAGGCCGCGTGCCCGAAGCGCAGCGCCGAGGCGAGCGATCCAGAGCGAGCGGAAATGACGCTTCTTCTGCCGACGGTCGCGCGTGGCGTAGGCGTCGGCCTTGCGGGTGAATTCCAGAGCCTGACGGTATTGAACGCCCGGTCCGCCGCGGAATCCGCTGGCGCGCTTCAAAACGCGTTTTCGCTTGCGTGCGTGAACCGGTCCAATCTTGACGCGTGGCATAGCAAATCCTTTGAAAACGTGGGAGCCAGAGGCACTCGCTCATTTGGCGGGCTTGGCTGCACCGGCGTGCGCCGATGCTTTGTTACGGGTTCGTTCCGCAGCAGCCGCGCCGCTTTAGTGAACCCGTTTAGCGGGCGGCCCTCGCCGCCGCTTTTGAATATTGACTAGGCCGCAGTTCCCGCGGCTTCTTTGTTTTCCCGGCGTGCCGCGACGGCTCGATCATGGGCGATCTTCTTCGGCTTCAGCTTCGACAACCCCATGAAGAGCCGCATGTTGCGCGCATGGCCTTCATGCAGCACCGACGCCCGGCGAAGCTTTCGGCGGCGCTTGGCCGGCCGCGAACTCATCAAGTGCGAGGTGAAGCAGTGATTATGCTTCACCTTGCCGGTCTTGGTCACCCGAAATCGCTTGGCGACCGACTTATTTGGCTTGTACTTGTAAGACATTGTTTCCTCAAATCCAAAGCAGCCCCTCGCTCAGACGAGGGGGGCGGGAATGTTAGCAGATTCCTAGAGACAGTCCAGAGGAGTTAACACCCGCGACCAATTACTGCGCCGCTTCCCAGCGCCAGGTGCCGGTGACAGGGGCGAGTTGGCCGCTGGTGAAACCGGGCGGCGGGTTCTTATAGGTGGTGGCGTCGTAGGTGAGGCTGGCGGTGCCGCTGGAACTCCAGGCGCCGCCGACGACGACGGTACCGGAAGTGGTGAAGGTGCCTTGCGTGGTGAGGTTGCCCGAGACGTAGACGAGGCCATCAAAGCGATTGGGATATTGCGTGGTATAGGTCGAGTCGGTTGCGCCCAGGTAAGGCGTCCCTGCCGGGTTGAAGTTCACGAAGCTGCTGGAATTGTCGGACAGGTTGGAACTGGTCTCATTGAACGTGATGTTGCCTTGCACCATCAGGCAGGGGTATCCGGTCACCGAGGGAGCAAAGTAATTCTGCGTCTGAATCGTCGAAGATGGGCCGGGGTTGAGAATCACCAGTGTCCCCACCACGCGCGTCGTCGTAATGATGAGATTCGCTCCATTGCAATTGATGACGTAGATGCCCTTGCTGTTGGTGCCGCTGCCGTATGGATTGCTGGCGGGGCTCAGCAGCTTGTTCTGCATCGTCGGGTTTCCGCCCACCGACACGATGCTGCTGATGGGGATCGTGGTGCCATTGCTCGTGTAATAGTTAAAGGCGCCGGTGGTGCTGGGCATTTCTTCAGGCTGCGTGCCGGTCGTCGTGGTGACGTTCAGCAGGCTCGAAAGCGAAATCGAAACGCCCTCAAGCAGCGCTCCGCTAAAGATCGGTAAGCCGCCGGTGATGCTCGCGTTGGCGTAGATAGTTGGCGAGCCGGTGATCGTGCTGGAATTCAAATTGATGGAGTTCGCGGTGATTGCATTCTGCAGGCATTTAAGCGGGCCATTGGGCGTGGCCTGCATGCTGTAGACGCGCACCGTAGTGCCAATCTTTGCGATGCCATAGATGCGAACCGGATCGGTTGTCACCGTCAGCGTGGAAGCGGGCGGCGTCGCGTCATCCGCCAGTTTGAAGGTGATCGTGCCATGGCCGAGGTTCTTGGCCGGCGTCACGACGACATTGTTGGTGTAATCGCTACGCCAGTTGGAATCATTTGCGATCTGCTGGAGCGCGTAATCGACCGCCGACTCGGCAAGCACCGAGGCTTCGATGGAATCGTTGGCGTAGTAGGAGCTTCGAGCCGAGATCTGCGAGGTGGTCAGGACCATCATTCCGATGATGGTCAGAAGCATCGCCGTCGCGAGGACGAAGACATAGATGCTTCCGCGTCGCGAGTGCCGGGCAAAATTCAACCGGGATGGGCGCACGTCGATCATCCAATTGGATTGATCGTCCTGAAATCATCGCTCCCTGACTGGAAATCTTCGACAGTGAAAGATAGCGGAACCGCAACGCTTATTTGGTCGCAGGCTCAGGACCGATAACCAGAAACTCGCAGCCATTTGCCTCGAGATGCGCGGTCAGGCGAAGATGCCCGTCGGCTTCGATTGGGTGAACAGCTTGCTCCGCCTTGCATTCGGTTGCGTGGCGAATCTGATCCATCTGCGAAGCGCTGTAGACCGAAGGCGCTAGTTTGAGCCGCGCGCCGCGCGGCGTGCCGAGAATCTGATTGATCAGCGGATAGGGAGAATTGTGATCGCGATCGAAGCGATATTCCTGCACCGACACAGGCCCCTTCTCATTCAAATCTAAAAGATCCAGCGAAATGTCGAACGAAGCACCGGATCGCGATTGGGTATCGGCCGGGTCATGCGAATAGATCAGCACGTGAAGCTCGCCACGATCATCACGCGAGGCAAAGCCGCCAATCGCGTGTTCGGCGACCTTTTGCTCGGGCAATACCCAATAACTGTCGCCCAAATCGGATAGCAACGTCAAAGTATGGAAGATCGGCATCGGAATGGTTTCAGTTTTTGGCGCGCCTTGCGCATCGCGATAGTGAATGATTCGCGAGACGGCATTGAGCGTCGCAAAATCCACAGGCGGCTGCCAGACGGTGAGAATGGTTTCGCCATAGGCGAAACGTGGATCAAGCTTCGCCTGCAAAAGCTGGCGATGGACCACATCCATGCACCAGGTTGGGAAATAGCCGTCGCCCAGATAACTGTCCCCTGCCGCCTCATCGGGCGGCGGCATCCAGTCCGGGCAGGATTCGTGCGAATCGACCCAGAGGTGCTTGTAATAGTCCGGATCGATCTCCAGCGCGATTTCCTTGGCCCGCCTCAGCTTGGCCGCCATCATTTCCGAGCGGTTGTAGGAATGGATCGAGATGAAATCGCACGGCGCGCCTTTTCCATGATGCTCGCCGCACAACGCTTCAACTCGATGCGATCGCTTTCCATCGAGCCGACGATCGGCCATCGCCGCATTCAGCGACAGCGCCCCTTTCGCCTGCGCATTCGGCGAGCAGTGAGCCAGGAATTCTTCCAGTTTCAGATTCGTTCCAAAGACCGCGCCCAGTTCGAGGCCGCCGATGAAGACTTTATTCGAGTCGTAACCGCGGTCTTCGAAGGCGCGGAGAATCGCATCACTCGTGTAATCGTAATAGGTCTGCAGATCGTCCCAGGAGGCGTGCCAGAACAAAATCCACAAGTCCGGCTCGTTGAAGATGCTCCAGGTGAATCCAAGAGCATCTTTGCCATACCGATCGATGATGTGGCCGGCGATGGCGCGGACGGTTTCGTGCCATTCCACGTAGTCCTTGACGGTGCACCAGCTCTTTCCATCGCGCGAAAGATCGCCGGGCGCATCGGCAAAGTTGGGCAGGACTCGCTTTCCGTAACGATGGGCCAAGTCCCATTCCTTATCGAGTCGCCCCCAGTAATAGCAGGGTGTGCCGAAGGGATTGAATTTACGAAGGTAGCAGCCGCCGGGCGGAAAGAGGCCGGGGGCATCGGGGTCTTCGTGCTTGGGCAGGGGACCGTCGTAAGCGATTTTCCAACCCTCGGCGGGTGAATGGAATGAGCCGACAACGACGGTGCTAGCCGCATTGTTCGCCGAAATCACTTTCGCATGCGCGTTGTTTATTCCATCGGCAATGAGAATTTCGTCGCCAGGGTGGTAATCATCGGCAACAGGCCGATTGCTTCGTGTCCCATACTGCTCGTGGCCAAAAAAATCTTCCAGATGAAGTTCGACGCCGCCTTTGACATTTTTCATCGCGGCGATGCGGCGCGTTTCGTGCTCGCGGACGATGTTGGGCAGATTGCTGGGGAAAAAGCCGTTGGGCGGCCGGTCTTCGGTTCCGGTGAGCCAGAAATCGCGCTGCAGGCTCCAGGCGCGCGGATGCTGCTTGCGTGCCTCGGCCATCAGCTCGAAGGTCGGTCCGTAGTTTGAAGCCTGCGTGCAGAAGATGACGTCGCAGATGCCATCGAAGAATCGGCCGTGCCATTGGACAGGCGAGCTTTTCAGGTCGAGTTGATAATTAATGGCATGAACAGCAGACGCCGGCTCTGTAGTAAAACTCCACGAGCCCAGTTCTGAGCCTGCGCCGGTGGATGCAGCAGAAACGTGTACCGTGTAGTGCGCTTCTGGATTAAGCTTGCGCCCGGTTTCGAGATAGACCGAGATGGATTTGTCCGACAGGCGCAGCCAGCCCTTTGCGCTGTTTTCAAAATGCTGGCCGGGTTTGAGAAGATCGACCGCGGCGCCGTCCGCCGGTTGAAGAGAAACAGCAATCGATTGCGCGATGGACTTGCCAGTCTTCGTACCGGCCGGCAACTCGATCTCAAAATACAGACTGGTTTGCAGCGGCACATTCGTGGCATCCCGTGCCGGCCGCGGACTGCCGTGCGGATCCGGGGCACGCTGAATGAGCTTGAGCGATTGCCCATGCGCTACGGCGACAACCGACATCATCGCTAAAAACATCCCCAGAACCGATTCGCGAAGATTGGGAATCATTGGTTTATGAGAGCGCGGTTAAGCAGAGCACTCATCTCGCCGATTCCGCTGCCCACATCGCTTGCGCCTTCGCGAACGGATGCGCTCCGGCGCGAAGGCGCAAGCGACAAGGCAGCAGTTACCGGCAATACGGAGCCCATGCGCGTAAGAATTAACTCATGCCCGCTCGCCCTTGTCCAATCACGCTGCCTGCGCACCGCAGCATTTCTTGTACTTTTTGCCACTCCCGCAGGGGCAGGGATCGTTTCTGCCGACCTTCGGCGTTTCGCGGACGATCGTCGCCGCCTTGGCGGGCGCGCTGGTTTGCGTCTTGGCATGAGCGTCCTCGACGGTCTCGCCCTTCTCGACGCCCTGCGTGGCGGCCAGATTCTCTGCCACACCGTACCCGCCGGTGTCTTCGTGAACGGCTTCCGTTTCGCGATAAGCGCTCCGCGACTGGACTTGGCCGACCACGCGGGCACGGAAGATCAAATCGGTGACCTTGTCGCGAATGCCTTCCATCATCTGACGGAAGTATTCGTAGCCTTCCTTCTTGAAGACGATGCGCGGGTCCTGCTCGGCAAAACCCGCCAGGCCCACGCCGCCGCGCAAGATGTCCATCGCATACAGATGATCTTTCCAGGTCTGATCGAAAATCTGGATCAGCACGAACTGCTCCAGATCGGTCAGCTCCTGGCGAAGCGCCTGCCGGGCGCGGGTAATCAGCTTGTCGCGCAGCGATGGTTCATCCGCGCCATGCGGGAGATCCGCCAGCGACGTCTTGCGATTCTGCACTTCCTCCGGGCGAAGCAGCGGGCCAAACCGATTTTTGAAAGCTTCCTCGGCCTTCTCAGGTTCTGGATTGGCGTTGAGCAGCGCGTCGATCTCTTTCTCGAGCTGGCCGTCCTTGAGGAATTTTTCCTGATAGCCCAGCAGCTCATCGCGAATCCGCCGGACGGGCGTGGTCTGGACATGTTCCAGCGGAATCTCCGCGCCGAACTTGGCCCTGGCCCAGCCGCGCAGGTAATCGGCGGCATAGGGATTGGAAACCATTTCGCCTTCGGGCGTCTGGCCATAGACCAGTGCCAGCACATGATCGACCGGATATTCCAGCTCGCGTTTGGCGTATGCCTCGCGGGCGCGAACTTCGATCAAATCTGCGATTTCTTCGACGCTCTTGCGCTCCTTATCGCGCCCAACCTGCACCACCATTTCGTCCGGCTTTATCTCAACCCCGAACTTTTCCTTGGCCCATGCCGAAAGCTCTCGCTCGGCATAGAGCGGCTCGAGGAATTTGAGCAATCCATTCACGTCCCGCTGCTCGATCTGCTCGACCGCCGCGGTTCGCAATCGCTGCTCCACCTCATCGCGCGACATCTTGCGAATCTGCGACTGCGGCAGGTTCACCTGAAATCGGCTCATCGCCCAGCTCGACAAGCCGCGCGTGTCCCACGATTCGGTATCATCCGTATCCTCGCCGGTGAATTCATCGAGCGTGGCGGTGATGGTCGTCTCGGCCTCGGCCTTGGCCTGGTCCTTGATGAACATTTCCAGGTCTTCGATGTTCTTTCGGCCGCGGAATTCTTCCGCATCGACGGTGGTTTCAAAATTATTCCGCGTCCATTCGCTCACCGTGGCAGCGACGTAATCGCGGCCAATATATTTATCGACGGCGTCGCGAATCGAATCGCCGATCATCTTCCAGATGATCTGATCGACGTTGCGCCCTTCGAGCACCTGCTGGCGCATGCCATAGAAGCTGGTGCGCTGGTAATCCATCACTTCGTCGTAATCGAGCAGGTTTTTGCGGGCCAGGAAGTTGCGCTCTTCGACCTTCTTCTGGGCGCGGACGATGCCCTTGGTGATGCGCTTGTCCTCGATGGCCATGCCTTCTTCCATGCCCAGCCAGCCGAGCACTTTGATGGTCCATTCGCCGGCGAACATCTTCATCAGCTCGTCTTCAAGGCTGACGTAGAACCGGCTGGAGCCGGGATCGCCCTGACGTCCGCCGCGACCGCGAAGCTGGTTGTCGATTCGGCGGGCGGTGTGGCGCTCGGTGCCAATTACATGCAGGCCGCCGGACGAATGCGCTTCGGGCGAAAGTTTAATGTCGGTCCCGCGCCCGGCCATGTTCGTGGCGATCGTCACGTTGCCGACGTTTTCACCATGCGCGTTGACGTGCTGCTGTCCGGCCTTGACGATGATGTGCGCCTCGCGCTCATGCTGCTTGGCGTTGAGCACTTCATGTTCGATGCCATGCTTGCGCGTCAGATGGCGCGAGAGCATTTCGCTCTTTTCGACGCTGGTGGTGCCGACGAGGACAGGCCGACCCTTGTCGCTGATCTCCTTGATCTCGTCGATGATCGATTCCCACTTTTCGTTTTCTTTACGATAAATGCGATCTTCGTTGTCCTGGCGGATGACCGGCCGATTGGTGGGGATGGTCACCACATCGAGCTTATAGATCTTCCCGAATTCCTCGGCTTCAGTCTGTGCGGTGCCGGTCATGCCCGCCAGGGCCTTGTAGAGCTTGAAGAAATTCTGCAGCGTGATGGTCGCCAGAGTCTGCGATTCCTGCTTGATTGGCACGCGCTCCTTGGCTTCGACCGCCTGGTGCAGGCCGTCGCTCCACTGCCGGCCGACCATTTTTCGGCCGGTGTATTCATCGACGATGATGACTTCCAACTCGCCGCGCTGACCACGCTCGACGACGTAATCCTTATCGCGCTCGTAGACGACATGCGCGCGCATGGCCTGTTCCATCAGATGCGGCCATTCCATGTTATTGCCGACGTAAAAGCTGCCGACACCGGCGGCGTCCTGCGCCGCGGCGATTCCTTCATGCGTGAGGTGGACGCTCTTTCGGTCCCACTCCACTTCGTAATATTGCGTGCGCCCTTCCTTGAGCTTCTCGGCCTCGGCCAGGGCGGCTTCGCCCTGCTCGCGCCGTTTTTTCGCCGCTTCCTTCTCATCGCGACCCTTGGCTTTATCCAGATCGCCCTCGGCAGCCTTAATGGCGCGCTTGGCCGAATCGACGGCCTTTTCCGCCTCATCCCACGGCTTGTTCAACACCATCACTTTCCTGGCCACGTCGTCGGCAGCGCGATATTTCGGGGCGTCGTCGCGGGCGAATCCGCTGATGATCAAAGGCGTGCGCGCCTCGTCGATCAGGATCGAGTCGACTTCATCGACGATGGCAAAATCGAGCGGCCCCTGTACCTGCAAATCGACGCGCTCCTTCATGTTGTCGCGGAGATAATCGAAGCCAAATTCGCTGTTGGTGCCGTAGGCGATGTCGCACTCATATTGCTTGCGACGCGCCTCGCCACCGGGCTCCAGATCGGATTGAATGAAGCCGACAGAAATGCCCAGCGCCTCGAAGGCGGGCCGCACCCAACTGGCATCGCGCTTCACAAGGTAATCGTTGACCGTCACCACGTGACAGTGATTGCCTTCCAAGACCTTCATGAAGCAGGCGAGCGGAGCGACGAAGGTTTTGCCTTCGCCCGTGGCCATTTCGGCAATCTTGCCTTCATACAGTACGAGGCCGCCGATGAGCTGAACGTCGAAACAGCGGGCCCGGAATGGCGGGCGGGATTCTGGATAAATCTTCCGCACGGCGTTGTACAGCTCGACGGGAACCGGGACATGAAGATACGACTCGCCTGTAGCAATCAGCCGCTGGGCGACTTCGTCGTACATCTTGCGGACATCGGGCTCCAGCTTCGACGGATCGAACTTGGTGCCCATTTCATTCCCCTCGGGATTGAAAATCTGGCGGATGCCGATGTTGCGGTCCATCGCCTCGCGCATGATGGCAAAGGCTTCGTAGATCACCTGCGATTTCTGAAGCTTGCCGTCCAGCAATCCTTCGTGCAGCTCGACGGTGCGCTGACGAAGCTGCTCATCGCTCATCGCCTGCACTTTGCTTTCCTGCCCGTTGATCTGTTCGACGAGCCGTCGATACCGCTTGATCAGGCGATCGTTGCGGCTGCCAAATACCATCGTGAGAACTTTTCCAACTGATGACATGTCTGCCTCGAATCCAGCCCCTTGCTAAACCGGCTGGGATGCAAAATCAGGATTGCTGACTTTTAAAGAAAACGAATGGGCGAGCCGCCGCAATGGGCGGACGAGAATCCGGCGCTGCGGCAAATGGAACTTCTGCCGCAATGAATCAGGCCATCGGAGGCGGCAGGCGGAACTGGAAGGGTGTGGTCGGAGGATGAGCAGCAGTCTCTTGCGACTGAAGCTGCAAGTGCAACTGCGGCGCGACGGGCTGATGATCGAACCGGACCGGCGTCGAAACCATCGCCAGCGATCGGCCGCGCAGGCCCTCGTTGAGCCGCTCGACGAGCCGATGCGCGATCTCGGCAATCTCAGCCGGGCGGGCACAGGCGGTTGGCGTTGCGAAGACCATTTGATCGGCGCACAGCGCCGTGGTCATCGCCACCACCACCAGCATTCGTCTTGTCTGAGACATGCTCACTGTAAATAAAACGTTCTAAAACCTAATGCGTTCGGCGCGCGATTGTCGCGGGACCGGCCCTGCCGTCAAGCGCCGGTCGCGCGGTGATTGTAGGATCGGCTGCAACCGGCCGTCATCATTGAAGTAATGAAACCCTTGTAAAAATGCCCATAAAAATCGCTCTGCATATCAAAATAATGCGGTTGCGCCTGCCTGGACATTGCGAAGAATTGCGAAGTTGAAGCGGATGCTGACATGTGGCACCGCAGTTGCAAAATGGTTTTCATATGTTGATGTGGTACACGAAAAACACCGAATGCGAGCTGGACCACGAGCAGCGGTCCCAGGAAATCAAGGGGAAATTGATGCTATTCTCGAAACGCTCCATCGCCGCCTGCGTGGCGAGCTCCCCGCGCCACGCCCCCGCGGACAAACGGACCGGCCGAATTAATCGCTCCCTATTAAATAGATCGAACTACCCGCCGCCGACGAACGTGACGATTTCGACTTCGTCGCCGTCTTTGAGCGCGGTTTCATATTTGTCGCCGCGCAGGAGTCGGCGATTTAGCTCGATCGCAACCTTTTCAGGCGAAAGCTTATAGCGCTCGATCAGCTCGCGCACGCTCAGTGAATCGGGCAGATCTTCACGCACTTCGCCATTAACGGTCAGCTTCATTGGAAGCTCATCTTCTACAAAAATCGGGCTCGATTCCAGAATCTTCGCCTCGTAGTGCGCCTTGACCATTGAAGCACTACACGCCATAAGAATGCCGCGGCGGTGGGAGAAAAGTTCAATCGCCCTTTAGGAGATGCGCGAATGTCCTGGATTCAGATCAACGATTACGATTATCCTCAGGGATGGGGACAGTTGCCGGATGCTCAAGAGCGGGCGCGGAACTATTGCCGGCAATTGGAAGAGGGCGGAATTCTTTACTTTGACCATCCGCCATTCGATCTTCCGCAGGCGGATCGGGAATTTCTGCTGTCGCGCAAGCAGAGCGGCCTGCGGATTCACAAGAACGTCTCCTATCGCCCAAAGAGCGATATGCTCCGCGGGGCGGCCAATGATGACCCGGAGGCCAATCAGCGCCTTCAGGAGATCATGCGCAATTATTCGAAGAATGTGATCAACTTTATCGATCAATTCCTCTCGCCCTATGCCGGCAAGAGGCAGATCGACTTCGCCAGCTTTCGGCCCGTCGAGGAACAAAACCGCGGGCTCCCGCTGCACAAGCGAAATGACTTGATGCACGTTGATTCATTCCCCACGCGCCCCACCAATGGTGGCCGGATCCTGCGCGTCTTCACCAACGTCAATCCCAGCCAGAATCGCGTCTGGCATGTGACTGAGCCGTTTGAGGGAATCGCAAAGCGCATGGCGAACGATGCGGGTCTTTCACGCTATGCGGCGGGAGCTCATTCGCCGGTGCGCGTACTCCGCCGAACGATCGCGCCGATCTTCCGGACGATAGGCGTGAAGACGATCGATCGATCCCCCTACGACCAGTTCATGCTCCATTTCCACGACTGGCTCAAGGAAAACAACGACTATCAGGAAAAATACGAGAAGACGCGAATCGAATTCCCGCCGTATTCAACCTGGATGGTCTACACCGACACGGTGCCGCACGCGGTGATGTCGGGTCAGTTTGCGATGGAGCAGACGTTCATCGTGCCTGTCGAGGCGATGGTCGCGCCGCAGAAGTCGCCGTTGAAATTGCTGGAAGCCATGTGCGGAACGGCGCTGGCGAACTAGATTGTTTCAGTGCGCCGTTTAGCGGTCGCGCTTGCGCGACGTTGACCGCGCCGTTGATTTCGCTTGAGGAAGGGCGCGCAACGGCTCGCAAGCGAGCCCGCTAAACGTTCGCTTCAAGTTATCGCAAAACCACATTCGCCTTAAACCGATCTTCCAGCGTCGCGCCTTTTCCTGAGGTTCCCGCACGCACGATCTGATTCCCCACGCGCTTCACGCGATCCTTGATGCCCGGGTGGGTGCCGAAGGGATGGCCGCTGCTGCCTTGTTCGGATTGGATCCGCTGGAGGAATTGCAGATATCCATCGGGGTTGTAACCCGCAGCCGTCATGAAGATGACGCCCTGCTCGTCGGCCTGCTCTTCCTGCGGCTGCGAGAAGCCGGTGTTGAGGATGATGTCGCCGAGATTATCCGCGCCCTGCGTGAACACCGCCGCATGCTGCTCGCTTCGCGCCATGGTCTTAAAGGCTTCCGCAGTGCCGGCCGCGTGGACTGCATCGAGGCCATGATGCTTGCACACGTGGCCGATCTCATGCCCAAGCACGCCGGCCAGCTCCGATTCATTATGCATCATTTTCAGCGCGCCGCGGGTGATCATGATATAGCCGTGCGGCCCGGAGAACGCATTCACCTGATCGGTATCGAGCACCGCAAAGTAGTATTTGACGTTCGGCATAGTCGAAGCCGCACCGACCGTCCGCCCCACCAGCGTCACATAGCGCGTCAACGCCTTATCCCGGGAAATCGGATATCGGTTGGTCACCTGAATCGCCACCGCTTCGCCCAGCGACGGCTCATCTTTTTCAGTAATGCTTGCCGTCTGGACCAGCTTTCCGCCGCCTTGAACGAGCGTGGCGACATCCAGATTCGTCGCGGAACAGCCACCCATATTGAAGGGAATGACCGACAAAATCAGCGCTGCCGTGGTAATCGAACCGGCAGCCAAAAGTGTTTTGCGAGGGGTCAACAGTTTCATGTCTGCTTCCGTAGTTGGCGTGTTTGAAGAGGAAACTCACTGCGCCGCATGTTTGCGACGCACCGCATCGAGAACGCTCACTTGCGATATTTCCGCAGCCCGACATTCCCGGCCTTAGCGAATTCGCGAAGGTCGCGTGCCGATACTTCGTTGCCCCAGCGGATCATCAAATTGACGCCTTCCGTGGACATATGCTTTTGCCCGGCATAATGCTCGGTGTCATCCTGAAGGCCGCGCCCCGCTGCTGCGGAGCTGACGCCGTTGACGTTCCCGCTTCCGCTTAGGCCGGTCACGTCGGTGTTGGAAGCCAGATCATCCTGCGAGACGAAGCCTTCCTTGCCGTCAGGCGTCTTCACGCGCACCCATCCGCCATCGCGGCTGAGCACCTGAAGTTGCGTATTCGCTGTCACCGATTCCACCGGGTCGGCCAGCGGATTCTTATCGCTCTTCACGTCCACATCCTGGTGAACCACGACCTGCTCTGCCGTCGCGATCGCAGTCAGCCCCGCCACGACCGCAATCAGCACGCCCCGCCGAAACCGCGGAGCCTTTGCTCCCGAAATGCGCTTCATGGATGATCTCCTGTTTTCAAATTGCCCGAGTGATAGCCAATTTCTACCACTATCGACCCAAGATGCCAGATCGCGGCACTTTCTGATGCCAGCCGCCTGTCGAAACTCGCTGGGCTTATCTTCGTGGTCCGAACGGGTTAACAAGCATCCTCGATTAATGCGGCTTCGAGAATTGCAGGATTTCTAATCCCTTTCTCGCCACAGGCTGCGAAGCCCAAAGCTGATGAATTGATCCATTGCGCGCGTTCCACCAGTTGATGGCGAAGCTACCAAGGTCGATGGAGAGGAGTTCGGCCGCGATCCAGTTGCGGTCGATGGAGAAAGGGCTCAGGCCATAGGGGCCGCGCACGCGGGGCCACCAGGGGCTTTTCTTCCAACTATTGAGATCTTCTGAGAGTTCGGCGAATACCCAGGGGAATGATCCGAGCGCCGCGGTGGGCCAGACTGTGCCGGTGTGGTCTCCCGCAAGCGGGTCGGGGACGACGTAGCCGGCGGGGCTATCGCCGGCGCTAAGGCCCCACCAGGCGCCGTTTTCGGGGCGATAGGTCGAAAATGATTTTGAGAAAAACTCTCGACAAATAGCACGGTTGAAGATCGCGGCCCGTCGGGCGTTGGCCCAGAGATCGACGCCATCCGGGTCATGCAGGCCGGCGAGGTTCATCCAGGCCAGGCCGTAGTAGGAAGTGAACAGGCCGTGATGGGCGTTGAGCAGGCCATGCGTCTCGGCCGGCGGTGTCCAGTCATGAATGCGCGCGGGGAGATCGGAAACGATCGACATGTTCTCCCAACACCAGGGGCCGATGGCATGCCCGTGCGATCCGCAGGCCAGGACGCAAGGCATCAGGTTTTCGCTGGATCGAACATTCGCGCCTGCGCGGAGAAGCCGGCGGGTTGCGCCATCGAATCCGTAGGGCAGAATAGATTTTCTGCTGCGGGAATCACTTATCTTTAGATTCTCCCAACGAACGCGGTCGAGCAATTGATCGGCCAGCGTGGCAACTGCGCCGCCAAATCTTTGGGCGACGACGATGCAGCTGTGAAGGAAAATCGAAGTGTCCAGAAGCGAGTATTCAGAGTTTCCCGCGCGTCGTCCGCTCGTCCAGTCCACAAAATGGAGCATGATTCCATCGACGTGATCGATGGAATCCAGCGCGAATCGCATCGTGCGCTCCGCCCGCTGAGATGCTGCCTTCTCTTCCAGGCGTCCTCGTTCGACCGCGACGGGCAGCAGGCCGAGATAGAAGCCCGTGCCGGCCAAAGATGCGACGGATCGTTGTTTTCCGCGCGAACCATTAGCCGCGCGATCCAGCGTCAGCCCCGTAACCGGATGCGTATTGACCACAAACCAGGACCAGGCGCTATCGGCAAGCCTGTCCATCTCGTCAGCGATCGCTTCATCCACTTCGACGGGCATTTAACTTTTCCATCTCACGAGCCTGATGATGTTGCAAGGGCAACGTGGCGGTATTATTCCTTTCGCAGATATATAGTTTGACATTCAGGAGCTTGCCCGGAATGACTTATTGCCTGGGAATTGTCACGAAATTTGGCCTGGTGATGGCGTCCGACTCGCGAACCAACGCAGGATACGACCAAATCAACACCACGCGCAAGATGCACACGTTCATCGCGGCCGGCGAGCGCGTGTTCGTGCTGCTGCCCAGCGGGAGCCTGTCGCTGACGCAGTCGATTCTGACGCTGCTTCGTCGCGACTGGGAGGAGGGAAAGGGTCTGGCTGCCGCGCCATCACTGTATGACGCGGCGCGCGTCATTGGGGAACAGATCCGCAGGGTTTCCGATCTGGATCGGGCAGCGCTGGAGCGCGATCATTACAACTTCAACGTCAATTTCATCCTCGGCGGGCAAGTTCGCGGCGAAGCGCCGGACTTGATGCTGATTTATCCCCAGGGGAACCCGCTGCAGGCGACGGAGGATTCACCTTACCTTCAGATCGGCGAAACCAAGTATGGCCGGCCGATCCTCGACCGCGGCATCCGCTTCAATCACACCACACTCGAGGAAGCGGCCAAGTATGCGCTGCTCTCGCTGGATTCGACAATGAAATCGAACGTGACGGTGGGGCCGCCGATCGATTTGCTTGCATATTCTACGGATGAGCTGGATATAACACGGCACCGGAGGTTCATGGAGGATGATCCGGATCTTCTGAAGGTGCGGACCAAGTGGGACCAGAGCATTCGGCAAGCAGTTTTGCGATTACCGAATCTGCGGTTCACGCGGCGCGCTGGCGCCGGGCAGCAACCCGCTCCGGAAACCATCCAGCTTGATGAGGGACCAGGGGAAACAAATCCGTAATCCTCATGTTTAGCGGTCGCGCTTGCGCGACGTTGCGCGCTTCCTGTGTTCGGTGGAAGAGCGCGCAACGGCTCGCAAGCGAGCCCGCTAAACATTTGCGTCGTAAGCACCACTAATTCTAACCCAGTTTCGGACGACGGGTGTGCCACTCAGTGGCGCGCTCGTACATGCGCGCCGCACGCAACAACCGCGGCTCACTGAATGCCGGACCCAAAAGCTGCAACCCGATGGGTAGCGGTTTATCTCCAGAAGTGAATCCGCACGGCAAACTAATCCCCGCGATGCCGGCGATGTTGCAGGTGACGGTGAAGACGTCGCACAAGTACATCTGAAGCGGATCGGCCGTCTTCTCTCCAGCTTTGAAGGCGGGTGTGGGACTGGTGGGGCTGAGAATCACATCGCACTTTTTGAAGGCATCGGTGAAATCCCGCTGAATGAGCGTTCGCATCTTCAGTGCGCGAACGTAATACGCATCGTAATAGCCGCTCGAAAGTGCGTAGGTGCCGATCATGATGCGGCGCTGCACTTCCGGCCCGAATCCCTCGGCTCGACTCTTGGAAAACAGTTCGATGATGTCCTTAACCGGCTCCTTCGTGCGGTGGCCGTAATGGACGCCGTCGTAGCGCGCGAGATTGCTGGAGGCTTCGCACGGCGCGATGACGTAATAGGCGGCGATGCCATACTCGGTATGCGGCAGTGAGACTTCGACAAGTTCGGCGCCCAGAGCCTTGTATTGTTTGACGGCGGCATCGATCGCGGAACTGACCTGCGGGTCCATCCCCGATTCAAGCGTGTATTCTTTGGCAATTCCGATGCGGAGGCCTTTGATAGGCTGATCGAGTTCGGCCAGATGATCGGGCACTTCCGCCGGCACAGAGGTGCTGTCGCGCGGATCGCGGCCGGCGATGACATTCATCAGCAGCGCGACATCCGGCACGTTCCACCCAAACGGCCCAATCTGATCGAGCGAGCTGGCGAATGCGACGAGTCCATATCGACTGACCCGGCCATAAGTGGGCTTGAGACCGACGACGCCACAAAGCGCCGCCGGCTGGCGGATGGAGCCGCCGGTGTCGGAGCCAATCGAAGCGCAGCACATTCCCGAGGCCAGGGCCGCCGCGCTTCCACCGGACGATCCGCCGGGCACCCGGCTGGTGTCCCAGGGATTGCGGGTGGTCTTGAAGGCGCTGTTTTCCGTCGAGCTGCCCATCGCAAATTCATCGAGGTTCGTCTTACCCAGGAAAACCGCGCCGGCCTGCTCGAGCTTTTGGACGATCGTGGCGTCGTAGGGCGCGCGGAAATTCTCCAGCATCTTCGACGAGCAGGTGGTGGTGCCGAAGGTGGTGCACAGATTGTCTTTCAGCGCGATGGGAACGCCCGCAAGAGGACCGCTGCGCCGGCCGGCATCCACCTCGGCGGCCTGCTTGAGCGCAAGCTCGGGATAGGTGCTGTTGTAGGCCAGGATCTGCGGTTCGAGCTTTTCGATGCGCGCGAGGGCCTGGCGGGTCAGCTCGACCGAGGAAATCTTCTTCGAGCGGATCGCGTCACGGGCGGCAACAAGCGTGTCAAAGGCGAGCATGACTTACCAATTTTCTTTAGATGATCTGGAGCGATAGCAAAGTTATTCCGTTCGCGTTCAGCCGGCGGAATCTTCGTCGCCGCCGATGATTTTGGGCACTTTGAAAAACGGGCCATCGGTGTCCGGCGCATTCATGAGCACTTTTTCCACCGGCAGGCTCGGCTCGACCACATCGTCGCGAAGGACGTTATGCAGCGGCAGCGCATGGGCCGTCGGCTCGACGCCGGTCACATCGACTTCGCTGAGTTTATCAACGTATTCGAGGATCGATTCGAGCTGCGCCGCGAGCTTGCGTAGATGATCCTGGTCCAGCGCAAGCCGGGCGAGCTTTGCGACGTTCGCGACCTGATCGAGGTCGATTTGCTGCTTTGCATCGGCCATGGCGGGCACTTGTAACGCAAGCTTCGCTGGGGCTCAAGGTGCGGTCGAAAACGGACTGTTGTGCGCAGATAGAAATGTCACCTCTTAGCTCAAATAGAAGTGTCACCCCAATGGCTGGGTTATTGCAGCCGGGATGGATGAACTTCGGATGTCATTGGATGAACGGATTCGGTTGGAC
>Ga0134128_10002565_pt1 | contig 22394 bp, 24 predicted proteins | sample KB31754_FD_96462 | JGI IMG/M metagenome (GOLD analysis project Ga0134128, IMG submission 96462) | Terrestrial soil microbial communities with excess Nitrogen fertilizer from Kellogg Biological Station, Michigan, USA - KB3-175-4 | ecosystem: Environmental > Terrestrial > Soil > Unclassified ... | reverse complement strand
TTGCGGCAACTCCAACCCTGAACTGAGTTCCCGTTCCGGGAAAGTGTATGGCATACCCCGGCACCCCAATCTGTGACCGCCGTCACACTGGGAGTAACACAAGCGCTCAGACCAGCATGTCAGCCGTGCTGATCAGCTGTCCAACACAAGATGCGTCAGTTTTCCGACGCTTTGGATTCGACGGAAAAGACGGCGCAGGCCTCCGCAGCAGAGAATATCCGCGCCCTCGCGCCAACCTCTGCCAGGAGATTCCGGCGTGCTGAAAGCAAAAGTAGCACAAGAGATGTCAATAGATACCAGGCACGATACAAAAACTGTGGAAATTCCGTATTGTGGGAATCGTGAACTACTGCTGCCGCAGTGCATCGCGGCGAACTTCTTCGCTCACCGCCATGCCCAGGGCGAAGCTTGCGACCAGCAGAACCAGCCAACCGCCCAGCTGCTTTATGCCAGGCCCGCTCTGGATCCATTCCATGGAAGCACGCATGGCCCAAACCGCGGCCGCAAATGCCGCCAGCAGCCGCAGGAACTTGACCCAGGATCTGTGCAATCTTTCCGCCATGAAAAGCTCTGCCTTTTTCAGTAAACACTTTCCCGCTGGATGGCGCACATTACGTTTGTTGGTTCCGCTTATTGACCCGCCGGGTACATGGGCGGCACCGGGAAGGGGCGCAGGGTCTTGAAAAGGGGCGCGGGGGAACTATTTACTTCCGCAGCAGCCGCGGCATCCCAATAGTAAGGGACTCCTTCGGCCAGGTGGGATTGGCTTAGTTTAGCAGCAACCGAGGACATCATGCATATAGACCCTGTATGTGGGAAGGAAGTGGATGAGAACAAAACCGCCCACCAGGGGCCTGAGCAAGCCTAAGTTCCCGCCGTGCTGAGCAGTTGGAAATGGTCCCCTGAAGTCACGGCGCTTCGGGCATGTCCCGCGTTAGCCTTCAGTAATTTGACCCCTATCGTCGCTCGCGGTGTCATAGTGGCGCATGGCATTCCGTCCTGAGCCCCGATATTCGGCGCGGCTGCGTGTGCGCGTCCGCGGAATAGACTCGTTTGGGCATCCTTTTCAACAAGATGCATATACCCGGGACATCAGCCGCCGAGGCGCACGCCTGGACGGCACTCCCTGCGTAATTGATACCACCGCCGTCATTGAGGTGCAGCACCGAGGCCGGCGCGCCCGCTACCGCGTAGTCTGGATCGGCGGTTATGGCACCTCCCTGCACGCCCAGGCCGGGCTGCAATGCCTGGAGCCGGAAGAATGCATTTGGGGACACCTGCCTTCGCCCTCCGCTCCCATGACCGCAAATCCCTAAGCGGCCTCTAGCCTGCTGCTCACTTCACCTCCCAATCACCCTGTAGTTCGTTTGTTACTATGGCGGGCTCACAACTCCGTGAGTCTGGAGGATGAATGCCGGCAGTCACGCGGCGGCGGTCCCACTCGCAGGAGTGGTATGAGCGTGCGCAAAAATACCTGATTGAAGGTGTCAATTCGCCGTCACGTGGCAGTTCGGTCTATGCCTCTGGACCCATCGTGCTGGAGCGCGGGCAGGGTTCGCAGGTCTGGGACATTGACGGCAACCAATACACCGACTTCATGATGTCCTTTGGGGCGCTCATCCATGGGCATGCCCACCCCGTAATTGTGGATGCGGTTTATCAGGCGATGGCCGAGGGGTCGCATTTTGCCGCCGCCACCCCGGCGGAATTGGAGGCGGCCGAACGTTTCTGCCGCATGGTGCCCTCCGCCGATGCGGTGCGCTTCACCAATACAGGCAGCGAAGCCACCATGCTGGCTTTGCGCCTGGCGCGCGGCTTCACCGGGCGCAACAAGTTCCTCAAGTTCGAAGGCCATTACCACGGCTGGTACGATCCGTATCTGCTGAACGCGCACGGCCATCCGCCGGAACAACTGGGCGCGCCGGAGAAGCCGGCGCGTATTCCCGATTCGCAAGGAATTCCCGCGGCTGTTTTTAACGACGTTGTAATTGCTCCCTGGAACGATATTGCCCAGTTCGAACGGGTGATGCGGGAGCACGGCGATGAACTGGCAGCGGTAATCACTGAGCCCATCATGGCCAACATGGGCTGCATTCCTCCCCGCGAAGGCTACCTGCAGCGCCTGCGCCAACTCGCGCAGCAACACGGGGCGCTCTTCATTCTCGACGAAGTGGTCACCGGCTTCCGCTACGCGCCCGGCGGCTGCCAGGAGTTGTGGGCCCTCAAGCCCGACCTGAGCACCTTCGGAAAAGCCCTGGGCGCGGGTTTCCCTGTGGGCGCAGTCACCGGCCGGCGCGAAATCCTGGAACAGATGCGCTGGGGCGAACCCATGGTGCTGCATTACGGTACTTTCAACGGCCACCGCCTGACCATGAAGGTGATCGCCGCCAGCCTTGGCCTGCTCGCCGCCGAGAAAGGCGCCGCCTTCCGCAAACTACGCAGCTTGGGCGACACGGCCATCAGCGGGCTGCGCGACGTTTTTGCCCGGCACAAGATCAAGGCCATCGTGCAGGGCTTCGGGCCTATGTTCCAGATCTACTTCACCGGGCGAGAGGCCATCCACGATTACCGCGATTACTGTTCCTACGTGGACGCCACCCGCTACTCGCGCTTCGTGCAGTTGCTGCTGGGCGAAGGCATCTACATGACGCCCTCCAACGGGCTGCACTGGATCATCAGCACGGCGCATTCCGAAGCTGATATCAAGGCGCTGGTGCGCGCCGCCGATCGGGCCTGCGCGCGGCTCACATGAAGGCCACAGTCTTCCTCGGCGGCGGGCGCATTACCGGCGCGCTGCTCTCCGGGTTGCGCCTGGCCGGCTATAGCCAGCCCATAGTCGTGCATGATCGCCATGCTGCCAAGCTGCGGCAACTGCAGCACGACTTTGGCGTGGAGGTGGAACGCGACCTGCGGCGGGCGGTGGCGAAAGCCGGGCTGCTGGTTATCGCGGTTCGACCGGATACCGTGCGCGAGCTGCTGGGCGACCTCGGCGGGTTGGACCGGCCGCTGATTGCGGTCAGCCTGGCGGCGGGCGTTCCCTTGGCCAGGCTGCAGCGGCGCCTGGGCCCGCCGGTGCGCTGGACGCGGGCCATGCCCAGCCCCACTTGCCGCACTGGACACGGTTTCACCGCGCTAGCGTTTTCCCGAGAAATCTCCCGCGCTGACCGCAAGCGGCTACGCGAATTTTTCGCCCGGGTCGGAACCGTGCTGGAGATTCCAGAAAAGAAGTTTGACGTCTTCACCGCGACTTACTCTTCCAGCCACGGCTACCACGCGCTGGCCGCTCTCTCGAACGCCGGAGAAAAACTGGGTCTGGACCGGAGCACGGCACTGGCGGCCGCGGCCCACGCCCTGGCCGGTGGTGTGATGGCGTTCACCGAGAGCAAGCTGCCTCTGGAAACATTGATCCACGAAGCGGCTACGCCCGGCGGCATCGCATCCACGGTGATGAAGACCATGGATGCCGCGGGCTATCACCGCGCCGTCGAGCGTGGGGTGCGGGCGGGAGTGGCGCGGGCGCGAGCCAACGCGCGCCGGGCTTAGAGCGTTCCTGCCAGGCCGCCGCCATCCACCACTAATGCCGTTCCGGTAACGAAAGACGAGGCGTCGCTGGCCAGATAGAGCGCCGCCTGCGCGATTTCCTCCGGCGTTCCCACCCGCCGCAGAGGGCGCTGCGCCGCTTCCTGAAGAAACTTGTCTGTGGCCGCCCCCAGTTGCTGCGCCTCGCCGCGCAGCATGGGAGTGTCGGTGTCGCCGGGGCAGATGCAGTTGACTCGAATGTTCTGCGGCCCGTGGTCAATAGCCATGGCCTTGGTCAGCAGAACCACCGCGCCTTTGGAGGCACAGTAGGCGACGGCCTTCGGTCCGCCCGCAAGCCCCCATCCTGAAGCCGTGTTGACGATGGAACCGCCGCCGGACTTTTCGATCAGCGGGATGGCGAACTTAGACATCAGGAAAATGGATTTAACGTTCACTTCCATCACCCGATCCCAGTCCGCCTCGCTCAACTCCAGCACCGAGGCGCGGCGGATGATGCCGGCATTGTTGAACAGGATGTGAAGCGCGCCGAATTGCTTAGCCACGGCGCGGACCACTCGCTGGCAATCGGCGGCGCGGGTCACGTCGGCGGGAGCGAAAAAGGCCCTCCCGCCCTGCTCAGTAATCGCCTTCGTGACCTCCTCGCCGGCTTTTTCATTAATGTCCACAACCGCCACCGACGCGCCATCCCCTGCGAACAGCAGGGCGCTGGCGCGCCCGATGCCGGAAGCTGCGCCGGTAACGAGGGCAACCTTGTCCTGCAGGCGGCCTTGGACGGTGGGGCTTGTCGTTGCCTTTCCTTTTGTCAATGGCGCCCCTGGGGTTGCATGATTTCGGAAGGACATGGCTTAGCCATGTCATATCCGGTCGTGGGAAGAGCCGGCTTCAGCCGCTGAGGGAAGTCTTGGATTTTTCCAGAAAAAACAACCCACAGGGGCTAAAGCCCGTTAACTTCGCTTCCCAAACGGCTGGGCTAAAGCCCAGCCCTTCCGAAATCTCCCGCCCGCTGTTTCATCCCAACGGGTGTACGCGATCCTCCCTGCCGTGGGCCCCACCTTGGGGCGGCTTTGTGGCCAAATCTGCTAGCGGCTGGCCAGGCCGCCGGCGGTTTCGGCGCCGTCCATCACATAAACGTGGCCCGTGGCGAAAGCAGCGTCGTCGGAAGCGAGGTAGGCAAACAGCGCCGCGATCTCCTCGGGTTTGGCGTGGCGACCCATGGGGATTTTGCGGTTCACCTCGGCCAGCATCGCGTCCGTATACTCGGCGCGCTGCATAGGAGTGAGCACGTACCCGGGCGCCACCGCGTTCACCCGCACCTTGGGCGCCAGTTCCAGGGCCATGGATTTGGTCAGCTCGATCACTCCCGCCTTGGTGGCGTTGTAATCGGCGTAGTAGGGGTATCCCATCATGCCATTGGTGGAGGCAGTCTGCAGGATCACCCCGCTTCCCTTCTCCATCATGTGCCGGGCCGCGGTCTGGGCCACAAAGAAGACGCCGGTCAAGTTCACCGCCAAAACCTTGTCCCATTCTTGGGGAGTGATCTCGAGGAAGTTGTGGCGGATGCTGATGCCGGCATTGTTGATCACCACGTCCACGGCACCCATCACCTGAATAGCTTGCGCGAAAGCGGTCTTGACCTCATGCAGCCTGGCAACATCGGCATTGACCACCCCCGAAAGCGCCGGCAGTTCGCGCTGGATGCGCTCTCCGGCTTTCGTATCGCGATCGAGCACCACCACGCGCGCCCCCTCCTCCAGGAAGCGGGCGGCGGTGGCGGCTCCAATCCCGCTAGCTCCCCCGGTGATCAGGACACGCTTATCCTTCAGTCCACGCATGAATTGTTCCTGTTAAGTTGCGAGATGCTGAGCCGTTCATGATACAGGGAGGCCTCTATTGGCACCAAGACGCCCGGGAAGCGACATCGCCGCTGGGCATTTGAGCCGCTGTGATATGGTTTTGCGTTCTCGACCGCACGCTGAAACTTCAAAAGCCGCGAGCGATGAGCCCGCCCTGAGCGAAGTCGAAGGGCGCCCGCGCCACAAAAATTTCTATGTTCAGGGAGCGGACAAAAGTGTTTACCACATTCCAGCGCGGTCCCATGCCGCCGCTTCTCATCGCACTTGCTTTTCTTCTTTTTCCTCTAACCGCCCGGGCACAAAAATCCCCGGACTATAGCGACGTATTCCGCAAGCTCGACGTCATGATTCCCATGCGCGACGGCGCTCGCCTGCACACTGAGATCTACATCCCTAAAAACTTGCACGGCGCGCTGCCCTTCATCCTGGAGCGCACTCCTTACGGCCTATCCGACGACAAGAAAGGCTTTAGCCGGGCGCTGGCCAGCTATGACGATCTCATTCGCGAAGGCTATATCTTCGTTCTGCAGGACATTCGCGGGCGCTACAAATCCGAAGGCCGGTTTGTGATGAACCGCCCGCCGCGCGACCCGGGCGATCCCAAGGCCATTGACGAGGGCACCGACACCTACGACACCATCTCCTGGCTGCTCAAGAACGTGCCCCACAACAATGGGCGCGTCGGCATGTTGGGCATCTCCTACGGCGGGTGGCTGACCACCATGGCCATGCTCGAGCCGCATCCGGCGCTCAAGGCGGTTTCCGAGCAGGCCTCGCCGGAAGATCAGTTCCTGGGCGACGACTTCCACCACAACGGCGCCTTCCGCCTCAGCTACGGCTTCGAATACGCCGCGCTGATGGAAACCACGCACGAGAATTTCTCCTTCAAGTTCGACAGGTACGACACCTACGAATGGTATCTTCGCCTGGGCGCGCTCTCCAACGCCGACGCCCGCTACTTCCACGGGAAACTGCCCACCTGGGATGACTTCGTTGCGCACCCCAATTACGACGATTTTTGGAAGAAGCTTGCCTTCTGGCCGTATCTGAAAAATCCTACCGTGCCCGACCTGAACGTGGCCGGCTGGTGGGACCAGGAGGATTTCTACGGGCCGGTAAAAATTTATGAATTGCTTGAGAGAAACGATTCCAAGCACCTGAATTACCTGGTAGTAGGCCCATGGAACCATGGTGGCTGGGCGCGGGGACCAGGTAGCAAACTGGGTCCGATCGATTTCGGCAGCAATACCGGCCAATATTTTCGCGCCAACATCCAGGCGCCATGGTTTGCGTATTGGCTGAAAGATAAGGGACAACTGCCGCTGCACGAGGCTCTTACTTTCGAAACCGGCAGCGACCAGTGGAAGCAGTACGACTCCTGGCCGCCGCGCCAGGCAAGTCCGCGAAACCTGTATCTCCGCGAATCTGGCAAGCTGTCATTCGAGGCGCCCTGGGCAAATTACGACCTGCCCTTCGACAGCTACCTTTCCGATCCCGCCCACCCGGTTCCCTACCGCCACCGGCCCGTTTCCCCCACCTACCCTGGCCCGGGCTGGCCCACGTGGCTGCTCGAAGACCAGCGCTTTGCACAATCGCGGCCCGATGTGGCCACATGGCAAACGGATACGCTCACGCAGGATGTGACCGTGGCGGGCGACATCGTGGCCGACCTGTTCGCCTCCACCTCCGGCACCGACAGCGACTGGGTGGTTAAGCTGATTGATGTTTACCCGGAAAACTACCTGCCCGATCCCAAGCTGGGCGGCTATCAGCTAATAATTGCCGACGAAGTCTTTCGCGGCCGTTTCCGCAACAGCTTCGAAAGGCCGGAGCCCATCGTCCCCAACCAGGTCACCGAATACAAAATTGACCTGCACAGCAACGATCATACTTTTCAGAAGGGACACCGGATCATGGTGCAGGTGCAGAGCACCTGGTTTCCCATCATTGACCGCAACCCGCAGAAATTCGTACCCAACATCTTCCAGGCAACAGATACCGACTACCAGGAGGCCACGCAGCACATTTACCGCTCGCCGCAGTATCCATCGAAAATCGTGCTGCCGGTGATGGGGGCTGGAGCGAGTGGGAAGCAGTAGCCCTTCGCTCTTCGCTCTTCGCTCTTGGCTTTTAGGCGCTTTGGCCGTCCACCATGGACCGTCGACTCAGTTCCAGTGAGAACGGAGGGCCAATTTGTCCCGAGCGAAAGCCGACGGCCGACCACGTGTAATACAATTCCTAAATTTGCTGCCGGCGAACCGTCCTGACCAGCAGCGCGACCATGAACGCCATTGCCGAACCAGCCGCGGCCGTATCCTCCCCCAGTTCCTACCTGGCTAAGGTGCGCGCTGGCCTGCCGGTCTCGCGCGAGATGGCGCTCGCGCTTCTGCGGGTTAATGATCAGCTGCTCCCCGAGCTATTGCGCACCGCCTTGGAACTCAAGAACCGCTTTAAGCCGCAAGCTGTAACTTATTCACGCAAAGTCTTTATTCCTCTAACCACTCTCTGCCGTGATTATTGCGGTTACTGCACCTTTCGCCGCGACCCCGGCCAGTCCGGCGCGCACACCATGTCCCCCGATGAAGTGCTGGCGGTGGCCAGAGCGGGCGAAAAACTGGGCTGCACCGAAGCGTTATTCAGCCTGGGAGACAAACCCGAACTGCTCTTCCCAGAAATGCGCCAGCGGCTGCGCGGGTTAGGCTACGCCTCCACTCTGCAATATCTGGAGGCCATGTGCAAAGTGGTGCTGCGCGAAACGCGTCTGCTGCCCCACGCCAACCCTGGGCTGATGAGCGCGCAATGGCTGAAGCGCCTGGGGGCTTACTCGCCCAGCCTGGGGCTGATGCTGGAAAGCACCAGCGCAGCCCTGCTGGCCGCCGGGGGGGCGCACGACAATGCGCCCGATAAAGTCCCCAGCCGGCGTATGCAGGTGCTGGAGGATGCAGGCAAGCTTGGTATTCCTTTCACGACCGGCCTGCTGATCGGCATTGGCGAAACCCTGGAAGACCGTGTTGACACCCTGCTGGCCATCCGCGAACTCCACAACCGCTACGGCCACATCCAGGAAGTAATCATTCAGAATTTCCGCGTAAAACCTGGCATTCCCATGTGCAACTGGCCCGAACCCAGCCACGGCGATATGCTGCGCACGGTGGCGGTGGCGCGCCTGCTGCTGGGCAACATGAATATCCAGGCGCCGCCCAACCTCACCGCTCCCGGTTACGATTCCCTGCTTGACGCCGGCATCAACGACTGGGGCGGCGTTTCGCCGCTCACCCCGGACTTCATCAATCCGGAAGCGCCCTGGCCTCATCTGCAGGATTTAACGGAGCGCACCCAGGCCAAAGGATATGAACTGCGTCAGCGCCTGCCGGTGTATCCCGAATTCATTCCCGCAGCCATGGCCGGCGGCTCTTCCCTGTTACGGGAGAAGCTCGCGGCCATAGTTGACGACGATGGCTATGCACGGAGGGCTGCATGATGGTCGTTCTTACCGGCGGCACCGGCGGCGCCAAATTCGTGGACGCGCTCAAGCAACTCCTGCCCGCCCGCAAGCTCGCGCTGATCGTTAATACCGGAGACGACCTGGAGTGGTGGGGACTGCACGTTTCCCCGGATCTCGATTCCATCATGTACGTGCTGGCCGGCATGCTCAGCAAGGACCGCGGCTGGGGCATAGATGGCGACACCTTCGAGTGCGTGGAGGCCGTGCGACGCATGGGGGCGCCCGCTTGGTTTCGGGTGGGCGACCGCGACTTGGCCACGCACCTGACGCGCTCGCAACTGCTCGCCTCAGGTCGCACGCTGTCCGAGGCCACCGCCGAGATTGCCGCTGCACTGGAGGTGCAGTCGCGCATCCTGCCCATGAGCGACGCACGCGTGGAAACTCGGGTCACAACTCCGGAGGGCGAGCTCAGCTTTCAAGAATACTTTGTGCGCGAGCGCTACCGGCCGGAAGTGCGCGGCGTGCGCTTTGTAGGCGCGGAACAGGCCAGCCCCGCTCCCGGCGTGCTGGAAGCGATCCAAAGCGCGGAGGCGGTGGTGCTCGCGCCGAGCAATCCCATCACCAGCATCGGGCCGATCCTGGCTGTGCCCGGGATTCGCGAGGCGTTGAAAAAAACGGCCGCGCCAGTTGCCGCGGTCAGCCCCATCGTCGGCGGCGCGGCGGTGTCCGGCCCGGCGGGCGCGCTCATGGCTTCTCAGGGGCTGCCTGTCTCGGTTGCCGGTGTGGCCCAGGCTTATTCCGATTTTCTTGACCTGCTGATTGTGGACGAGCGCGATGCCAAAGCGGCTGAGCAGTTGCGCCTTTCCGGCCTGCAGGTGCATTGTGCCCAAACCATTATGAAGACGACTGACGACAAGGCCGCGCTGGCCGCCACCGTGCTCCAACTCGTAACCCGCTCCGCGGCGCGCGCCGGGTAGGCTCATGATTCTTGTTCCCGTAAAAAATCTCGAAAATGCCAAAGAGCGGCTGTCGTCCGTGCTCAGCCGCGCGGAGCGGCGTGCTTTGGCCGAAGCCATGCTGCAGGATGTGCTCGCCACCCTGGCCGACGTGGATCACCACGCGCGCGTGGGAGTGGTGAGCAGCGATACCCTAGCCGTCGGCCTGGCTGGGCGTTATGGATTCGCCGTCATCCCTGACCCGGCCAACCTTGGCGAGAGCGATGCCATTGCTCATGCCACGCAGCACTGCATTGCGCGCGGGGAAGACAGCACCCTGGTGATTCCCGGCGACATTCCCCTGGTGCAGGCGGAGGATATCGAGCGGGTGCTGGCCGCGGCTCCGGCGCAAGGTTCGGTGCTGGTGCCGGGCTGGGATGGGCGCGGCAGCAACGCGGTGTTGCGGCGCCCCGCTGACCTGTTCCCTCTGCGTTTCGGCAACGATAGTTTTCAACCCCACCTCCGGGCGGCGCAGGCCACCGGCATGCCCTGTGTTGTGCTGCGCCTGCCGCGTGTCGGCCTGGATGTGGACAGTCCCGCCGACCTGGCCCAGTTGCTGGCGGCCGAGGGCAATAGCCGGGCGCAACAACTTTTGCGCAGCTGGAATCTTGAGCCGCAGGCGCTTGCCGCGCATGACTGAAGCCAGCACGGAAATCCGCGTTCTCCCCATTCCCGGCATCGGCGAAGTCCGCGCCGGCGATGACGTTGCCGCACTGCTGCTTGAGGCGCTGCCACGCGCCGGCATGCAGTTGGGTGAAGGCGACGTTCTGGTCATCAAGCACAAGGTTATTTCCAAAGCCGAGGGGCGAATCGTTCCTCTGAACAGCGTGCAACCTTCCGCGCAGGCGAAGGAGTGGGCGGCGCGCTATAAGCTGGATGCCCGTGTGGTCGAATTGGCGCTGCGCGAGAGCAGCCGCGTGGTGCGCCAGCAAAACGGCATCCTTATCACCCAGACCCGGCACGGCCTGGTTTGTGCCAACAGCGGCGTGGACCTTTCCAACGTGGACGGCGGTCACAGCGCAGTCCTTCTGCCCGAGGACCCCGACCACTCCGCCGCCGAGTTGCGCCGCCGCCTGCGACAAGGGCTGCAAGTCTCGCCGGCCGTGATCATCAGCGACAGCTTCGGGCGCCCCTGGCGGGAAGGCTTATGCGAGGTGGCTATCGGCGTCGCCGGCCTGCTTCCGCTGCTCGATTACCGAGGCGGGCACGATAGCAATGGATATAAGCTGCACGCCAGCGTGGAGGCCGTGGCCGACGAGCTGGCTTGCGCCGCCGGCCTGGTCTGCGGCAAGCTGACTGATACGCCCGCGTGTATCATTCGAGGGTTCAGTTTTTCGCCGGGAGAGGGACGGGCAACTCAGCTGGTCCGCCCGGCCTCACGCGACTTATTCCGCTAGGGGGAGCTAGATGTCGCGAAGTCTGACCACCTTAGAGTTGGAGCATTTCCGCCAACAGGAGTGGGCGGAGGTTTCGCCACGGCTGTCGTCTGCCGTTCACCAAGCCTTGGAACGCGTGCTCCAGGCGCGCGATGGCGGGGTGCTCAGCCGCGAACAGTGCCTGCTGCTGGCCCACGCCGAAGGCGACGTCCTGCTGGGGCTCCTGCTGGCCGCCGATGACCTGCGCCGCGCGCTGGTGGGTGACGTGGTCACCTACGTGGTGAACCGCAACATCAACTTCACCAACGTCTGCTTCGTGGGCTGCAAATTCTGCGCCTTCAGTCGCGGCCCGCGCGAGGCCGACGCTTACTTCTTGAGCCTGGAGCAGGTGGCCGCCAAAGCCGCGGAAGCCTGGACGCTGGGCGCCACCGAGGTCTGCATTCAGGGTGGGCTACCGCACGGCCTGCCACCGTTCTATTATCGCGACATCCTGCTGGCGGTGAAGCGCGCCGTTCCCGGCATGCACATCCATGCCTTTTCTCCCATGGAGATTGTTCACGGGGTGGAGCTCACCGGCATTCCCCTGCCCGGCTATCTGGCGATGCTCCGCGATTCCGGCTTGGACACGCTGCCCGGCACGGCGGCGGAAATCCTGGATGACGACGTGCGCTTTGTGCTCTCCCGCAACAAGCTTTCCACCCGGCAATGGCGCGAGGTGATTACCACCGCTCATGGCTGCGGCATTCGCACCACCTCCACTCTCATGTATGGCCATGTGGAGGCCCCAGAACACTGGGTCAACCAACTGCTTATGTTCCGCGAAATTCAGGGCGAGACCGGCGGCTTCACCGAGTTTGTGCCCCTCGGGTTTGTGCACTACAACACCCTGCTTTACCAGCAAGGCATTGCCCGGCCGGGACCCACTCTGGCCGAGCACCTGAAGATTCACGCCCTGGCGCGCATTCTGCTGGCCGGCTCGATTCAGAACGTACAGGTCTCCTGGGTGAAGCTGAACCGCGGCCTGTCGCAGCTCTGCCTGCAGGCCGGGGCCAACGATTACGGCGGCACTTTGATGGAGGAGAATATTTCCCGTGAAGCCGGCGCTACCGCCGGACAGTACACCAGCCCGCGCGAGTTCCAGGACCTGATTCGCCAGATAGCAAGAGTTCCCGCGGAGCGCAACACCACCTATACGAAGATCATGCCGCAAGCAGCCTCAGCCACGGAGCCGGCGCAGGTCGTCTCCGCATGAGCCGCAAAATCGCGGTGCTGGGGGGCACGGGGCCGGCGGGAATGGGGCTGGCGCTGCGCTGGGCCCGCGCCGGCGAAGCCGTCATCATCGGCTCGCGCGACGGAACGCGCGCTCAGAAGTCGGCTGCCGAAATCGCCGCCCGCGCCGGAGCCGGCGCCAAAATCGAAGGCATGGAGAACGCCGCCGCCTGCGAGGCCACCGACCTGCTGGTGCTCACCGTTCCCTTTGAAGGCCACGCGCTGCTGATCAAAAGCCTGGCCCGGTACATGCGACCGGGTTCAGTCCTGATTGACGCCACTGTAGCCCTGGCGGCCGCGGTGGGCGGTCGTCCCACGCGTACCTTGGGAGTGTGGCAGGGTTCGTGCGCGGAGCAGGCCGCCGAACTGGTGCCCGACGGAGTCACAGTGGCCGCCGCTTTTCACAATATCTCTGCCGACGCTTCCAACGGCGACGCGCCCATTGATTCCGACGTAATCGTGTGCAGTGACGACAAGCGCGCCCGCGAACTGGCTGCCGGGCTGGCGGAAAAGATTCCTGGCGTTCGCTCCGTGGACGGCGGGAAGCTGGAAAATTCTCGCATCCTGGAGCAGATTACCGCCCTGCTCATCGGCATCAACATCCGCTATAAGGCCCACGCCACCGGCATTCGCATCACCGGCCTGCCGGCAAGGACCACTGGTCAGTAGTCCGTTGTCAGCTACCGGCTTAGTCTGGGCTTCGCAGCGGCACGTCGCCGGCCGTCACCATGTTGGCTGGCTGCGGAATGGGAATGGGATAAATGTGCAGGGCGCGCGCGGCGGCCACGTCCACCATCAGCACCTGGTTGGGCGGGGTTTTCTTCAGCCAGTGCTCGGCCCTCTCTAACCCCTGCTGAAACGTCCCCCGGGGCAAAACCGTGAGATCCAGGAACAACCAGTCGGCTGACTCCGGCCCCAACCGCACGCCGGCGAAGGCGTGGCCGGGCACGAGCACAATCGAGGGATCCATCCCCAGGTTCTCCACCGCCGAGGCGAAAGCCACCGAGACGTCAATGCAGTTGGCGGTGTCCAGAGTCAGGGTCTCCTCCGGCAAACGTATGCGCTGCGCGTCGCCGGTGAAATCTCCAAAGGTATAAATGCTGGTGACGTAGCTGACTCCCGAATGCCTGAGCGCCTGAAAAATGGCCTTGAGCTGGGCGCGCACCTGGGGTTGAACCTCATTTTTCCGGTTGCCGCCGTATCCCGGCAACCGGCCGTTACGAATGTAGCGCCGTGCGTCCGCCACCAGGCGCAACACCGCCGGATCGTGGGGCGTTACCCAGCGGGCGATGAACTGCGCATTGCTGAAGCTCTTTCCCCAGTAGAGGTCATTAGCGGAGTGCAGGAACACCGTGCGCTGCTGGAAATAGTGGTCCGGGTCCACCGGGCTGCTGACCCGCACCTCCAGCGTCCCCCGCCGGAATTCCTGGTTGGCGAAGGCGCGCGGCAGAAGTTCCGGGCTGATCCGCAGATCCTGGGTGCTGTGCGGCCCTACAATCAGACTGTGTTGCGCGCGCGTGCTCCATCCCGGTATTTGCGCGGAGACGGTCTGCGCCACCGGGCGATCGCCGGCATTGCTGATGGTGAGGATGGCCACCGGCCAATAGTCCGCCGGACGCCCTGCGGTCAGCGCGGGAAAGATTTCGCCGCGTCCCGGCAGTTCCAGCTTGTAATTCACCTGCAGAGGCGAAACTGCGCCTGCCACCGGGCGCAGCGTTTGCAGAAGCGGAGGAGGCGGTGGACTGCCTTCCCGGCTTACATAGCTATAGACATACAGCCAACTGCCCGCCAGGGCCGCTGCCAGCAGAAACGTGGTGAGAGCGAACAAGCCCGCCAGCAGGCGCGCTGTTCGCATAGAAACAGAGCGGAACAGCATTACTTCCATGATACAACGGGCTTCCTCGGCCTGTGTTCCTCACCATGTGAATAGCAGCCTGCGCTTGCGCCAACGCCTCTCCGGCTGCGAGAATCGCCGCACGCGGGCAGCAGCCCGCTTTGTAATTTATGCCGGCGGATGCACACCCCGATGTGGCCGTGGAGTTCCGCGATGTATCCTACCGCCTCGACCACGGCGGCACTCTTCTTCAGGCCCTTAACCTGGGGGTGCGGCGCGGCGAATTGCTGGTGCTGCTGGGGCGCAGCGGCTCGGGCAAGACCACAACCTTAAAGCTAGTCAACCGCCTGCTTGACCCCACTTCCGGCCAGGTTCTTGTGGAAGACCGTGCTTCCACGCAGTGGGACGCCATTCAACTGCGGCGCCACATTGGCTACGCCATTCAGGAGGTCGGGTTGTTCCCTCACTTCACGGTGGAGCGCAACATCGGCCTGGTGCCCTCGCTGGAAGGGTGGCCGCGAGAGCGCATTCAGCAGCGGGTGCGTGAACTTCTGCAGTTGGTGGGCCTGGAGCCACAGGTTGCCGCGCGCCATCCACGCCAGCTTTCGGGAGGCCAGCGGCAGCGCGTGGGCGTGGCCCGAGCGCTGGCGGCGGACCCGCCTATCCTGCTCATGGACGAACCCTTCGGCGCGCTGGACGCTCTTACCCGCGCCGAATTGCAGCGTGAGTTTCTCAGCCTGCAGCAGCGCTTGCGCAAGACCACTATCTTCGTCACCCACGACCTGCGCGAAGCCTTGCTGCTGGGCTCCCGCATTGCCCTGCTCGAAGCCGGGCGCCTGCTGGCAACCTACACCCCCGAAGAATTTCTGCGCGCCAAAGAGCCGCTGGCGGCGGCTTACCTGGCCGCGTTTCTGGCTGACAACAAGCCGCAAGGAGGAGCATGAGCCTCTGGCAATTTCTCGCGCAAAACCGCGCCGAAGTGTGGCAGCTCACGCTGGAGCATCTGTGGATGGTGGGCATTTCCATGGCGATTGCGGTGGCCATCGGCGTGCCCGTGGGCATCTGGCTCACCCGACGCCAGGTGCTGGAGAAGCCCGTGCTGGGCGTGGCCAATGTCATTCAGACTATTCCCAGCCTGGCCCTCTTCGGATTCCTTCTGCCCGCGCCCTGGATTGGCGCCCGCGCCGAGCGCATTGCCATTCTGGCGCTGGTTCTTTACGCCCTGCTGCCGGTAATTCGCAACACTTACGTCGGCATCATGGGAGTTGACCGCTCCGTGGTGGAGGCCGGCCGCGGCATGGGAATGACCAGCCGTCAACTGCTGTTGCAGGTGGAATTGCCGCTGGCGCTAAGCGTAATCATCGCCGGAGTGCGCGTGGCCACCGTCATTTCGGTGGGCCTGGCCACCATCGCCGCCGCCATCGGAGCCGGCGGCCTGGGCGAGTTCATCTTCCGCGGCCTGGCTATGGTGAATAACGTGGTGATTCTGGCCGGCGCCATTCCCGCAGCCATTCTCGCGCTGCTCGCCGATTTCGGCCTGGGGCTGCTGGAAAAACGCCTGCGTCCCGCATGAACCGCGTTTTCACTTCCGTGCTTGCGCTCGCCCTCATCTTGATGGGCTGCGGTCCTTCGCGCCAGAACGTGGTGGTGGTCGGCTCCAAAAATTTTCCTGAGCAGCTCATTTTGGGGGAACTGATCGCGCAGCAGATTGAAGCCAAGGCTCACCTCAAAGTCGAGCGCCGCTTCTACCTCGCCGGCACCTATATCTGCCAGCAGGCCATGCTGGCGGGAAGGATTGACGTGTACCCGGAGTACACGGGCACGGCGCTCACCGCCATCCTCAAGGAACCGCCGCTAAAAGATCCTGATACGGTGTTTCAGAAAGTGAAAGACCAGTACGAGCAGAGGTTTCACTTCGCGGTTCTGCCCTCTTTCGGCTTCAACGACACTTTTGCCATCGAAATTCGGGGCGCGGACGCCCGCCGCCTGCGCCTGACCACTATCTCCCAGGCCGCGCCGTACACGCCGCAGTGGCGTGCCGGCTTCGGCTACGAATTCATGGAGCGCCCCGACGGCTACAAGGGTCTGGTGGCGGCTTACGGGCTCAGATTCGCCAAGCCGCCCGTGATCATGGACCTGGGCCTGCTCGGCCGCGCTCTGGCCGACAAACAAGTTGACCTGGCAGCAGGAAACTCCACCGACGGCCTCATTCCGGTGCTCGACCTGGCTGTCCTCGAAGACGACAAGCACTACTTTCCCCCCTACTACGCCGTATCCATCGTGCGCGAGGAAGCTCTGGCCCGCCATCCCCAACTGCGCGCCGCCCTGGCCGAACTGGCGGGCAAAGTTTCTGATGAGGACATGCGCGCCCTGAACTACGCCGTGGATGGCCAGCATCGCTCGGTCACGGATGTGGTTCGCGAGTTCCGGCAGAAAAAAGACCTGGACTAGGAGAGATAGGTTGGACCAGCAAGCGGGCACTGGCTAATGGGTACCGCGAAGTGGACTCCCTTCGTCCTTTCTCATGTCCGGGCGTTTGGCTGAGTGCTGATTGCTGAGTGCTGACGGCTGCTCTTCCCCTGTGCTCTACCTCACCTCTCTTCGTGACCTGCATCACACCACTCCGGAACAGGCAAATCCATAATGGCTTTTGAGTTTGAGCCGCCCGGCGCGGCGAGTGGGGAATCATGGCCAAAGGCGCGGTCAAAATCGTGGTCGAGCGCTGCAAGGCATGCGGCTTCTGCGTGGAATTTTGTCCCACCAAAGTGCTGGCGCTCTCTTCCGCCTTCAACTCCAAGGGCTACCACCCGCCGCACGTGGTGGCGGCGGAAAAGTGCAGCGGCTGCGACCTGTGCGGCATGTACTGTCCCGATTTCGCAATTTTCGGTTACCGCCTGCCGCAACCCCAGGCAACACCCGCCAAGGAGACTGCCGATGCACGCTGACCCGGCCGGCGTCCTTACCGGTGTGCACTTTCTCGATGGCGACCACGCCTGCTGCGAAGGCGCGCTGGCTGCGGGCGCCCGCTTCGCCTCCGGCTATCCCATCACCCCTTCCACGGAAGTTGTGGAGCGCTTTGCCGCGCGCGTCCCTACCCTGGGCGGCATTTTTATCCAGATGGAAGACGAACTGGCTGCCTCCATTGCCCTGCAGGGCGCGGTGTGGGGCGGAGCCAAGGCCTTCACCGTCACCTCCGGCCCCGGCTTCTCCCTGATGATGGAGCACATCGGCTACGCCGCCATGACGGAAACACCATGCGTCTTCGTGAACGTTCAGCGCGGCGGACCCTCGACCGGCCTGCCCACCCTGCCGGCGCAGGCGGACATGATGCAGGCCCGCTGGGGCTCGCACGGCGACTACGAAATCATCGCCCTCTGCCCCAATTCGCCGCAGGAGTGCTTTGATCTCACCATCAAGGCTTTCAACTTCGCCGAGCAGTTTCGCGTTCCGGTGATGCTGATGATGGACGAAGTGGTCGGTCACATGACGGAAAAAGTCGTGATTCCGCCCGCCGAGCAGATTGCAATTCAGCCTCGGCGGCACACCGGCAAACGTCCCCCCGACTACCTGCCCTACGAAACCAACGGCGACATGGTGCCGGAAATGGCCCACGCCGGCGAAGGCTACAAGTTCCACATCACCGGCCTGACTCATGACCAACGCGGTTACCCGGTGATGACCGTGCCTGCCCAGGACAAGCTGGTGCGGCGCCTGCAGCAGAAAATCCAACGCGCGGCCGAAGAGATCTCCCTGTTTGAAGAAGGGAACATGGACGATGCCGATGTGGTGGTGGTCTCCTACGGCATTACTTCGCGGGTGGCCCAACGCGCCATCGAACTGGCACGGTCCGATGGCCGGCGCATCGGCAAACTCCGCCTCATCACCGCCTGGCCCTTCCCCGAGCATCGCATCCGCGCCCTGGCGCAGAAGGCCAAGGCCTTCGTCGTACCCGAGCTGAACCTGGGACAGATGGTGCGGGAAGTGGAACGCGCGGCCGGCGGCAGGGCTCGCGTCGCGCCGGTTTCCCACGCCGGCGGCGGCGTGCACCGCCCGGAGGACATCCTGCGGGCCATCGTGGAGGCGGCATGAGCAGCGAAATTCGCAATCCCGTTGAGCCTTTCCTGCGCATGGACCGCATGCCCCACATCTGGTGTCCGGGCTGCGGCATCGGCACCACGGTCAACTGTTTTACCCGCGCCCTGATTGAATCCAAGGTGGACCTGGAAAATGTGGCCATCGTTTCCGGCATCGGCTGCACCGGCCGCGTCGCCGGCTACGTGAAGCTGGATTCTTTCCATACCACCCACGGCCGAGCCATTCCCTTCGCCACTGGGCTCAAGCTGGCCAACCCCAAGCTGAACGTGGTGGTGTACTCGGGCGATGGCGATCTTTCGGCCATCGGCGGCAATCACCTGATCCACGCCGCCCGCCGCAACATTGATCTGAAGGTGATCTGCGTCAACAACCTGATTTACGCCATGACCGGCGGTCAGACCGCGCCAACTACGCCCAATGACGCCATCACTTCCACCGCGCCTTATGGCAGCTACGAACCGGCCTTCAATCTGCCCCACCTGGTCGAGGCCGCGGGTGCGGTGTACGTGGCCCGCTGGACCACCTACCACGTGCGCCAGTTGGCGCGTTCCATGCAGGAGGCCTTCGCGAAAAAGGGATTCTGCTTTATAGAGGTGCTCTCCCCCTGCCCCACCCTCTACCAGCGCCGCAACAAGCTGGGCGACGGTCTGGAGACCATGAAGTACTACAAAGAGAAGAGCAAGGTGCGCAACGGAGCGCCCACCAGCGAGTTGGGCCTGAGCATGCAGGGAGAAATAATAGTAGGCAAGTTCGTGGACCGCGACCGCCCCGATTATCGCGAACTGATGCGCCACCGCCTGGCGGAAACTTTGGGCGAGCGCTACGTGGAATGCGAGGAACTGGTATGCAGTTAACCGAAATTCGCGTTGCCGGCTTCGGCGGCCAGGGCGTGATTCTCTCCGCCATCGTGATCGGCAAGGCAGCCTGCATTTATCAGGGCGCCTACGCCACCATGACCCAGAGCTTTGGCCCGGAAGCGCGCGGCGGCGCCTGCAGCGCGCAGGTGATTTTGTCCCACCAGCCCATCCTCTATCCCTACGTGACCCGGCCGGACATTCTAGTGGTGATGTCGCAGGAGGCCTACACCCGTTTTGCTCCGGAGCTGAAAGATAACGGCCTGCTCATCATCGAGCGCGACCTGGTGCGGGTTTCCGAACTGCAGGAAGGCACGCGCCTGTTCAGCGTGCCCGCCACCCGCCTGGCGGAGGAATTGGGCAAGCGCATGGTGCTGAATTCGGTGATGGTGGGCTTTTTCGGCGCCGTCACCGGCCTGCTCGATCCCGAGTCGTTGCGCAAAGCGATTGACGATTCCGTGCCCGCCGGCTTCCGCGAACTCAACCTGCGGGCGTTTGACCGGGGCTTTGATTACGGCACGGCCGCCGTGCCCCTGCTGTCAGAAAATTCCGAGCACGAACACGAGCACGCCGCCAAATATCTGGATGGCGCGTGAGAAAAACTTTTCACCACAGAGGACACAGAGAGCACGGAGAAAGGATCCTAAACAGCCATTACCACAAAGGGCACCAAGGCCCGCCAAGGATTTATTTTGATCCGGGCCAACCGTGCTCATGAAGGTGTTGCTGTCTTTCAACTGGCCTTCGTTCTTATCTCTTCGTGATCCTTTGTGACCTTTGTGGTGTAGAGGTTTTTGAAAAATCTTTTTCTCTGTGTCCCCTGTGTCCTCTGTGGTTAAAAAGATGGAAGTTCAGGAGATGGAACGCGCCGTGGTCTGCTCCGCCGGTTCTCCCCCGCCGGCTGCCTGGGCAATGATCAACTGCCGCGCTTCTACCCGCAGGGCCGGCAGCCGCTGCCAGAACACCGCCGCTCCCGCCAGGCAGGCTACCGCGCCGATGCTCAAAGTAAGTGGCGCTCCCAGCCGATCTGCCAGCACGCCGGCAAACAGCGCCCCCAGCGGCGCCATGCCCATGAACATCATGGAATAGACCGCCATCACCCGCCCCCGCAATTCGTCCGGCACCATGGCCTGGATAAGAGTGTTGGAAGACGCCATTTGCACCATCATTGCCAGGCCCACCGGCACCAGCATAAGACTGGACAGCCACAGCAAATGGGACCAGGAGAACAGAATCAGGGTAACGCCAAAGGCCGCCGTCGAAACCGCCACCCATCGTCCCAGGCCGCGAACACCTGACTTCGCGGCCAGCATGAGCGCGCCAATCAGCGCGCCTACCCCGCTCGCGCCCATCAAAATGCCCAGGCCACGCGCGCCACTGTGCAGGATTTTGTCGGCAAAAATCGGCATCAGCACCGAGTAGGGCATGCCCACCAGGCTCACCAACCCCAGCAGCAGCAGCAGGTCGCGGATGGGCATGGTCCGGCGCACGAAGCGAAAGCCCTCGATGATGTGCTCCAATGGCGAACTCTCGAGCACCCGGCGCACCCGTTCCACGTGCATCAGCAGCAGCCCCACAATCACCGCGATGTAGCTCACGGCATTGGCGAAAAAGCACCAGCCTTCGCCGATGCTGGCCACCAGCACACCCGCGATCGCGGGGCCGATAATGCGCGCCCCGTTAAACATGGAGGAGTTGAGAGCGATGGCGTTCATCAAATCTTCTTTGCCCACCATTTCCACGATGAACGCCTGCCGCGCTGGAATGTCGAAGGCGTTCACCACCCCCAGTAGCGCCGCTAGCACCATGATGTGCCAGACTTGCACCACCCGCCCCAGGGTCAAAGCGGCAAGGATAAACGCCAGCACCATGGATGCCGTCTGCGTGCCAATGACCACCCGATGTCGGTTATGCCGGTCGGCCACAGCGCCCCCAATCGGGGCCAGGATGAACACCGGTATCTGCGAAGCGAAGCCCACTATGCCCAGCAGCAGGGACGACCCCGTCAGCCGGTAGACCAGCCAGGCTTGTGCAATGTTTTGCATCCAGGTGCCGATCAATGAAATGAGCTGCCCGCTAAAAAACAGGCGAAAGTTGCGGTGGCGCAGCGAACGCATGGCCAGACGCAGGCGCGAGGCCGAGCGGACCGCCGCCTCGCCGGCAGGTTGACCGCTGCTATCGTTTGCGTTCCCGGAAGACGGCATCGTATTTGCTCGTAGCGACCTATCTTAAATGTGAACGGGTGTGGCCAAGCGGCAATTCCCCTTCTCGGGCAACCAGCTCAGCTGAACGTGACTTGAGACACCCGCGGCGGGCGAACCCTGGCTGCCCGTAACCGTGTAGTCAATGCCCGGTTCGCTTCATTTTGTTGCTTTTCTTCTCTGCGGGATGAGGGTAAGCTGATGCTGCCTGACGCCCCAGTTGGGTTCCGTGCCAGTAAGGGAGAGTGCCGATGAGTTCTTCTCCAGTTCAGCACGAACGTCGCGCCGCGCAACGCTTTCCTTTCCAGATTCCGGTTACCCTTCGCCTCTCCGGCGAGGTGGAATGCCGGGGCGTAACCCAGGATGTGAGCGCCCGGGGCGCGTTCATTTTGACGGACACGAAGGCGCCCGAATCCGGTTGCGTTGAGTTTACCCTGGTGCTGCCGCCGGAGATTACCCTCACCGAAAGCATGCGCGTGCGCTGCCGGGGCAAAGCCGTGCGCGTGGAAGGCCCGGGCCTGGGCGCCAATTTCGGAGTGGCCGTGGTGGTCGAGCGCTACGAGTTTTTGTCCGAACCGACAACGGAGCCGCGTTCTGTGGAACGCGCGGCCGTGGCCGGCGTGGATGATTCCGAACCCGGCCGCAACTACGACAGGTATCCCTGGCGGGCCTGAACACCGTCGGTGTTACTTAGCTAAAGTCCTCCGGGCCCTCGCCGGGCGAGAAAGGACTTCTCATCCACATTCGTCGCCAATGCAAGTTGTCTCAGTGCAGGGGTCCGCTGGACAATATACACTGCGTCACGCTGACTTGAAGCTTTTCCTTCATTCCATTGAAAGGCCTAATGCTTAGATGGCAAGATGTCCCGTTGGACACACTTCAGGCAAGCTATCCAGGTCCACGCCGTTGAGCGCCAGGATGGCTTTGTATGC
>Ga0134128_10002564_pt1 | contig 22403 bp, 19 predicted proteins | sample KB31754_FD_96462 | JGI IMG/M metagenome (GOLD analysis project Ga0134128, IMG submission 96462) | Terrestrial soil microbial communities with excess Nitrogen fertilizer from Kellogg Biological Station, Michigan, USA - KB3-175-4 | ecosystem: Environmental > Terrestrial > Soil > Unclassified ... | reverse complement strand
CTGTCACCAGGGATCATATGGTCATGCTGGAAAATAACCCTGAGCGGATAAAATCCTATTTCCAGGACCCGCGCGTCAAGTATGCCGCTTAATACTATTTGTTCACCGGGTCAATAATAAGACCTTCATTTACCGCAAATAGCGGAATCTGATTAGTCGGACGCCATTTTGCGTGATACGCGTGAACTCCGATGCTTGCACCCCAGTTACCTTTGTCGACACTGTACTTGAGTATGCCATTGAATTTGAGAGCATGTTCAGGCAATACCCAAGGACCGTTATACGTATTTACGTCGATGGCGTAGAGCACATCGCCACCTCCTATCCTATTTGAATTTGCCGCCACCCCTCGGTAAAAGCCGAAAGAACCGCCGGTGAACTTGGCAAAACCTTGGGGAAGCGAGTTGAAGGTAGTAATCTTGGCATGGCCAGCCGCGGAAAAATCTCCCTGATCTGCATAATAGGGTCCCTTTCCATATTGAACATTATCTATCAATTCCGGGATCAGGCCATTGAGATCCATATAACCCTGGCCATGAGCATGACTGGGCAGATTGATTGGTACTCCGTCAATAAATGTGGCGAAATCGGTGCCATGATCAAGGTTAAATCCGCGCAGAAAATATTGGTTGGCTTTTCCATCGCCGCTATGCTGAGTGGCAATCATGCCGGGAATGAATTCCACCACTTCGGCGACGCGTGACAGTGCACGATTTCTAATCTGCGCCTGACCAATGAATCCTTGAGACGCAGATTGAGCTTCGCCAACAAGGCTGGTGCCGCGCTCTTTGCCTAGTACCACCACTTCCTTGAGCTTGACCACAGGTTCCGCAATTGCCTGGTTGTTTCGCGGTTTACCCAGACGCATGGCATCCTGCGAGACGGTATCGGCGAATTGAACGGTAGCAGATGAATCCTGTTTCTCTACTGGATCAACGCGCTCAGGCGGCATGTTGAGTTTTACCGATGCATCTGGAACTTCTTGTGCATAAACGTTGGTTCTGCTCGGGGGAAAAACCAGCAATGGTACGAGGATAGGCAGGGTTGATATCCCGGTGTTACGCCAGGATATTCGCGACATTCTGTTCAGAGCAGAGACATATTTCATTTCTTATAAACAGGAATTGCTCAGTATTTTCTGTTTTCATTATTTGAGAATATCGCTCTGGACCTGGACACCTACCCAGGTTTCTTGCTTGATTTCCTTATTAATGGAGTTCAAGCCACCATAAAGAAAATGGTAGGAAATATCCGATCTGCATGAATTCCTATTCGAGCAGCTTATGCTCCGCCACGTAGCGGATCAGTTGCGCGTTGTTCTGCATGCCCATTTTTTCGAGGACGCGAGCACGGTAAGTACTGATCGTTTTCGCACTTAGTTTCAGCTTCTGGGAGATTTCGGTCAGGGATATTCCGACGGCGATGAGCTTGAGGACGTCAAACTCACGATTGGAAAGGGTGGAGTGGCGTGGCAGGGTGGAGGAGGGGCCCAGGCCGAACAGAAGTTTCTCGGCCAGTTTCGGATCTATGTATCTTCCCCCGTGTGCCAGCCGGCGGATAACCGATATTAGCAGGTCAGTCGGACTGTTTTTTGTCAGATAGGCGGAAGTGCCGGCGCGTATCGCACGAATGGCGTACTCGTCCTCATGATATGTGCTGAGCATCAGTACGCGATGCTTTGGATCCTCGTCCATGATCCGTTTGAGTACTTCGAGCCCGCTCATTCCGGGCATGCTGACGTCAAGCAAGGCGACATCCCATCCCCCGAGGCGCATTTTTTTCAAAGCATCAAGTCCATCGGTAGCCTCGCCTACGACCATGATATCGGCTGTTTCGGCAAGAATGCGTCTCAATCCGTCACGGAAAAGCCGATGATCGTCAGCCAGAAAAGTCTTGATGATCAAGCATCCTCTCCTGAAAACGGGTACTCACCGATGCTCATGAAACGGATATTCCATTATTTTGTGAAGATACGGGCGGCTCGTGGTACTCCGCAACAATGGAATGAAGAAGGGATGCGCTATTTGTAATGCCAGAGGGAGTACAATCAAAATGCTCGTTTCGCCTCACCGGAATTGATACACGAACTAAGGCACCTTGGCTTGGCTCACTTGTGATAGCGATATAGCCCCGAAGTGCTGCAGCTCGTTCGCGCATTCCAACCAATCCAAATGACTTTCCTTTTTTTGCACTCTCGGGATCGAATCCTCTGCCATTGTCGCAAATCTCGACAATGACATCATCCTTTTCCCGAGATAGCCGGATTTCCACACGGTTTGCCCCTGAATGCCGTGTCACATTTGTTAGTGACTCCTGGACGATACGGAATATTGCAACAGTCTGGTCTTCGTCCAGGTTCACCGGTTCCTCGGTTAGCCGCAGCTCGCAGTATATGCCGGTATGTTTTTTGAACTCGCTGGTCAGTTTTGTAAGAGCCGATTCGATTCCCAGTCCCAGTGAAGCAGGACGTAAATGTTCCGCCACATTGCGCACGCTCTGGCCTGCTTTCTCGACAAGTTCGGACATGTTGTGCCTGATGGTTTCGAGCCGCTCGCTTCCATGATCTTTCGCGCCTCTTAGCAGTGAGATTTCCAGGTGCAGCGCTGCCAGAAGCTGACCAAGCTCATCATGGATCTCGCGTGCAATATATTTGCGATCTTCTTCTCGCATTCGCTCGAGGTGAGCGGCAAATTCTCGTATCGCTGTGTCACGCACCCGGAGTTCCTGCTCTACCAGAACCCGTGCCTCGGTCTGCTGATACTCCAGCCAGCGTCCCAGGTCATCCCCGATTACATCGATCAGATTCTGCTCCTCTGGCAGCAGAAAGAACCGATCCCCGCGATAAAACAGTTTTATCCAGCCACGTGTCTCGCCGTGGACGGTGATCTGTTTTTGCAATTCATGCTTGTGATTTCCGGGGCATGGATCGGATACAAATTCCTTGCCATCCAGTTCGATCTTGACGCTGGCAAGATGCGGAAACTGCATCGCTGTGATGAGTTCAGTCGAGATTGTGCTGCATATTTCCTTCAGCGATGAGGATTCCATACTCCGCCTGATCGAATAAAAGCAGTTTATTTCCTTCAGACGCTCGCGCAGCGATTCCTCGACTTGCCTGAGCTTGGTAACCTCGTGTTCAATGGCTTCTGCCATGGAATTGAAGCCCGTCCCCAGTTCGGCGATTTCGTTGCGGGTGGAAATATCACAACGGGTTGAATAATTGCCTTGCGCAATGCCGCTTACCTGGCGCCTGAGAGAATCGAGCGGGCGCAGAATATTGCGGCGTGTATAAAAAGTTGCAAGAACCGCAAAGAACAGCGCAATGCATAGCACGACCAGTATCAGCAGGATTTGCTGCTCGAACTTGAGCTGCAGATTGCCGAGCGTGGCACGGGTGCGCGTGTCCAACTCGAGCATGAACTGGTTGATGGGCGCCATGATTCTGATTTTCTCAGCCTCATAACGCTTGCCGAACAAGAGATCGATTGCAAAATTGCGCCGGGGAGGGCATGGCACATTGAAATTCCCCTGCTGATCTTCGCACAGCCCTTTCACGGCAGCGAATGCCTGTTTTTCCAGGTTGACGAGGTTGTCCGAGCTTTCCTGCGACTGCCGCAGCAGATTGAGTTCCCGCTCACTGAAACCTTCGCGGCGCATCAGTTCCATGAGGGAAATCGCACTTCCCTTTGCCCCCGTGGCATCGGCATTTTCCAGGTGCGCATAGGCAATCGGGTAATCCCGGGGGCGCGGTCGTATGCCATTCCGGATGTCAAGTATTGCAAAAAAATTGTGTTCGTAGGCAGGGTCACCCGTTACCGCGTAGGTGCGAGCCATCCTGGTCAGATCCTCGGAACTTCGAAACAGCTCATTTGCCAGTTGTAGCGACCGATGCTTCTGGCGCTCTGCCTCGGTAACGTCATCCAGCGTGTTTAACGCCCGAGAAGAAAGAAGTATGAGGACGGTGAGCACGAACAGGATGGAGGCGAGATAAAAATTCGTGAAAAGGCCGATCTTCATGTTTTTTCTATATGCTCTGGCTTATCAAATCGAGTTTTTCCTCTCTCACTTCTCATCAATCCTGATCTGCTTCGAAACCTGCCCGCACTGCTGCACTTGAAGACAGCTTTGAGTTGTAATAAATATCAGGAAATCTTCATACACGAAATTGAAGGACTGTGGATATTTTCTAATGATCAATACTAAAAATTCCCGCATGATTGTGCAACTCGATTCTTATCGAGTGACGATCATAAAAAGAAATTTTTGGTAATGGGGAACTTGAAGGAAAGAACAGACAGGGTACGGAGCGATGAATGGGCGCCCGTCAGGGAGCGTCCGGGCAAAACCGACCGCAAGCAACGGAAGTTTCTCGTTCATGTTTGCAGCGTATCGCTTGCGATACTGGCGCTGATTATGGATTCCCTGTTTCTATCCTCGTTGGCGCAGGCAGCAGAAGTCACGCTTCCAAAAGGGCCAAAGTATGCAATCGACGAAACTAAATGGGTGACACTTGGAATGGGGTTCCGTGGAACCGGCCTATGGGTGGAAAATCCCGCCACAGGTAATCTCAGGAGCGGTGATTTCAGCATCGATAATGCTCGTTTTTACTTGAATGGGCAGATACATCGGTACCTCAAGTTCGAAGTCAATACGGAATGTTTTTTCTGCAACAACACCCATCCCGGTGATAATCCGAAGATGTCGTACAACGTACTCGATGCGATTGGAAAATTTGAGCTCAACCGTTATTTCAACATCTGGGGTGGCCGTATGCTGGTGCCGACCGAACGGGGCGAACTGAGCGGTCCTTTTTTTCAATCAACACATGACGCTTTCAAGACACCGTTTTTCTCGCAGGATTTCAGCACCAAATTCGGCAGCGGTGGAGCAGGGCGCTATGGACGCGACGATGGAGGCACATTCTGGGGAAGCCTTGAACCGGGCTTCATCAGGGGTACCCTGGGATATGCCGTCGGTGTCTACCGCGGAGTCCAGTCATCCCGTAGCGTCGGCCCCAATCAGGGCGACGACGTGTTATGGGCCGGTCGCTTCACTTATAACTTCCTGAATCCAGAAAAGAATCCAGGTTACTATACCAGCAGCACATATTTTGGCAAGGCAGGGGATATTCTCGCGCTTGCTTTCGGCGCTTCGTATCAGAAGAATGGGGCCGGCTCCTTTGCCCACCGAAGTGATTTCCTGGGGCTGGTCGGTGATGCACTTTTTGAGAAAGTGCTGCCGCGAAACATGGGTGTTCTCACCGCAAATGGTGAGTACAAGCAGTTTTATGCCAACTATTCGCCCGCTGCATTTCGTGATCCGGACTGTTTCTGTATGTTCGATGGCAAATCATGGACCGTTACCGGACTTTATCTTTTGCCCATGAGGATCGGGATTGGCCAGTTTCAACCGTACGGCCGATTTACGAGTATTCAGCCAAACAACAGCAGCAATCGGGAAGAGATCGAGGCGGGCGTCAACTATATCATCGACGGTTTCAACGCTCGAATTTCCGCATACTACCAGCACGGCGATCTTTTCACTAAACGGCTGAATTATGCGCCCGATGCGGCTGGCGAGAAGGTCGATGTATTCAAGCTGTCATTTCAATTGCAAATGTAGGCATTGCAGGTTGGTTCGGGCAATCGGCTGTATTCGATTTTTCCAGATGAGGCTTGAGGTAAGGGGAAGGAGATCCGTTTGGATTATTCCGGGAGCACTGCTTTGAAATCAGGCACAAAAACGCATCCAGGCTCATGTGACGAGGATTCGATATCTTCGCCTGCCAGTATCGCTGCTCTGCACCGGCTGTCCGCTCCTGACAATCCGCTGGATCTGAAGATGAATCAGACTCCCGATTCCGCATCGAGGGCGCGTCTGTGGCTGAAGTTTGCGGAGAATTCCGGAACCACCCGCATGGTGGAGCGGGATCATCATGGCCCCCTGGTGGTGCAAAAACCTCTTTATCCCGAGGGGCATGGGGTATGCCAAGCGGTTGTCATACATCCGCCGGGAGGCGTGGTCGCAGGGGATGAGTTGGAAATACGAGTGCATGCCGGTCCGTCTGCTCATGGCCAGATCACCTCTCCTGGCGCGACAAAATGGTACAAGTCCACCGGTCGTACTGCGCGCCAGGACGTTCATCTGCATGTGGAAGCGGGCGGCGCGCTGGAGTGGATGCCGCAGGAAACGATTTTTTTCAATAGTGCAAAAGTCATGCTCGATCATCAGATCGTGCTGGAGAAGGATTCAGTTTACATAGGTTGCGAGATTTTATGCTTTGGCCGTACGGCATTCGGGGAATCGTTCGATAGCGGCGAGGTGAGGCAGCGCACGAGTATCCGCCGCGAAGGGAAGTTGGCGTGGTTTGAGCAGCTCCGCCTGGCGGGCGGAAGCAGGGCTATGAATGGAAGGCTTGCGCTTGCCGGCCATACTGTTTGCGCCACTTTTATCATGAGTGGCAAGCCCCTTCCAGCGCAGGCGATCGATCTTGTACGGGAAGAGGCGGCGCGCATCGGTGGAGAATCGGGACGAGTGGGTATTTCCCAATTCAAATCGCTGCTGGTAGCACGTTTTCTGGGAGATTCGAGCGAAGTGGCGAGACATGTGATGCTTTGCATCTGGCGTGCCGTCCGCCCCATCACGCTCAACCGGCCTGCGATCGTGCCGCGCAGCTGGAATACCTGATGCTGTCCTGTTCTGCAAGTTTTTAGAGGATGGGGCTTGGAAAATCGCTGGAGGTATTTTTCAGCACCATTTGAGATTTTTAATGAGGAGATACAATGGATCTGACACCGAGAGAGAAAGACAAACTCCAGATATTCACTGCTGGATTGCTCGCGGAAAGACGAAAGGCGCGTGGCCTCCGGCTTAATTATCCCGAAGCGGTTGCCCTGATTACCTGTGCGATCCTGGAGGGCGCGCGTGATGGCAATACGGTGGCAGAACTGATGTCGGAGGGGCGAAAAGTTCTGACACGGGCCGATGTGATGGAAGGCGTGCCGGAAATGATTCCCGATATTCAGGTCGAGGCCACTTTCCCGGATGGCACTAAACTCGTGACCGTCCATAATCCGATTGTCTGAAAGAATATGGGAGATCAATGATGGCAAGAACACCTATGGTGCCAGGTGAAGTGTTTGTACAACCCGGCGAGATCGAGCTCAATGCCGGCAGAAGAACGACAACGTTGAAGGTTGCAAATGGGGGAGATCGCCCGATTCAAATTGGTTCCCATTTTCATTTTTACGAAGTGAACCCGGCGATGAAATTCGATCGTGAGGAAGCCTACGGCATGCGCCTGAATATCATGGCAGGCACAGCGGTGCGCTTTGAGCCAGGACAGGAACGGACGGTCGAACTGGTGGAATTGGCCGGCAACCGGACCGTATATGGGTTCAATCAGAAAGTGATGGGCAAGCTTAAATAGAGACCCTCCGGATCGAACAAGAAAGGAGCTAGAGAATGAGTTTAAAGATTTCCCGCCAGACTTACGCCGAATTGATAGGTCCCACCACCGGAGATCGTATTCGCCTGGCCGATACGGAATTGATGATCGAAATCGAGAAGGATTTCACCACTTATGGTGAGGAAGTGAAGTTCGGGGGCGGCAAGGTGATACGCGACGGCATGGGGCAGTCGCAGCACAATCACGCCCAGGTGATGGATACGGTCATCACCAACGCGGTAATCGTCGACCACTGGGGCATCGTCAAGGCTGACGTCGGTTTAAAGGATGGGAAGATCGCAGGGATCGGCAAAGCAGGTAATCCCGACATCCAGTCAAATGTCACGATGTCGATCGGTGCGGCGACGGAAATCATAGCTGGCGAGAACATGATTCTGACCGCGGGCGGAATCGATGCCCATATCCACTTCATTTCACCGCAGCAGGCGGAAGATGCGATGATGAATGGCATCACTACGATGCTGGGAGGAGGCACTGGCCCGGCAGCGGGAACGGCAGCCACGACCTGCACACCCGGCCCCTGGCACATCCATTCCATGCTGCGAGCCTCGGACGGCCTGGTGATGAATACCGGTTTTTATGGCAAGGGGAATGTAAGCCTTCCAACCCCGCTCGAGGAGCAGATTCTTGCCGGCGCATGCGGCATGAAGCTTCACGAAGACTGGGGCTCGACCTACGCGGCCATCGACAACTGCCTGAACGTGGCGGACAAGTATGACGTTCAGGTTGCAATTCATACCGATACCATCAATGAGGGCGGGTATCTGGAAAATACCATTGCTGCCATGAAGGACCGAACCATACACACTTTCCACACGGAGGGAGCCGGGGGAGGGCACGCGCCGGATATCATCGCCGTGGTGGGCCAGGAAAACGTATTGCCCTCATCCACCAATCCCACCCGGCCCTATACGATCAACACACTGGACGAACACCTCGACATGTTGATGGTATGCCATCACCTCCATGCGAATATCCCCGAAGATCTGGCTTTCGCCGAATCGCGCATTCGCAAGGAGACCATCGCGGCAGAGGACATTCTCCAGGACATGGGCGCAATTTCCATGATGTCCTCTGATTCGCAGGCCATGGGACGCGTCGGGGAAGTGGTGCTGCGTACCTGGCAAACCGCGCACAAGATGAAAATACAACGCGGGACGCTGCAGGAAGATACATCGAGGAACGATAATTTCCGTGTCAAACGCTACATTGCCAAATATACGATCAACCCCGCGATCACGCACGGCATCTCGCATGTCATCGGCTCAGTGGAAGTGGGCAAATATGCAGACCTGGTGTTGTGGCGGCCTGCCTTCTTCGGCGTCAAGCCGTCAGTGGTCCTGAAAGGTGGAATGATTGCAGCCGCCCTGATGGGTGATCCGAACGCTTCGATTCCCACCCCGCAGCCCGTCCATTACCGTTACATGTTCGGAGGATATGGCGGCGGCATCAAGACCTCGTGCTTTACCTTTGTCTCACAGGCAGCGCTGGCTGCAGGCCTGGTCGATCAACTGAAGCTGGACAAGAACCTGATCGGAGTCAAAGACACGCGCAATCTGCGCAAGAAGGACATGATCCACAATTCGGCAACACCCAGGATGGAGGTCGATCCTGAAACCTACGAAGTGCGCGCTGATGGACAACTGCTGACTTGCGGGGCGGAGGATGTTCTGCCCATGGCGCAACGGTATTTCCTTTTTTAGGAGCCACACATGCTCACCTTGAACACCAGGATAAGCACCGCGGACAAGATTTCCGCGCAACTCGTGTTACCGTACGAACAGCGCGAGAACAGCCGCCTGCGCACTGCGCTCTCCTCGGGAGAGGAAGTTGCCATCTTCATGCCGCGGGGTACAGTGCTGCGGAACAACGATTTGCTCATGGGGGACGACGGGCGCGTGGTTCGGATCGTGGCCGCCCAGGAATCCACCTACCGCATCACATGTGCAAACCCACATGACTTGCTGCGTTGTGCCTTCCATCTGGGCAATCGCCATACCCAGACTCAAGTGGGCGAAGGGTTCCTGCGTATTGCCGGGGATAAGGTGCTGAAGGAAATGCTGGAGGGGCTCGGGGCGACAGTCGTCGAGGAAGACGCGCAGTTCGAGCCAGAGGCGGGGGCCTATAGCAGCGGAGGGCACCACCATCATGGGGAGTCGGGCCATGGACATGCTCATGGTCCTCTCGCTCCGATCCCTGTGCACCAGAAGATCCATCGTCCCTCCGATACTTCTTCCCAGCGATGAAGGAATACCGCGCTCTGCTGTCCCTGCTGCAACTCTCCAGTCCTTCGCTTCCGATCGGAGCTTATACATATTCCCAGGGACTGGAGTCGGCCATCGAGCAAGGTCTGGTTCGGGACGAGGCTTCCGCACGCGATTGGATCCTCGAGGCGATCGGTATCGTTGCGGACTTCGAATTGCCGATCCTGTGGCGCTTGCTGAAGGCGTTTTCGGCAAAGGACGGGATCCAGGTGGCGGACTGGACCGAACGTTTCGTTGCTTCACGTGATACTGCGGAGTTCCGTGCGGAAACGATTCAAATGGGTTATTCGTTGGCAAAGCTCGTTACTGATCTCAAGATCGGGGACTCTTCGCTGCGCGCGATACTGGAGAGTCAGCCGGAGATACCGCTTCCCACCGCATTTGCCTGCGCAGCGGAGGGGCTGGGTGTGTCTCATGAGGATGCCTTGCTGGGGATGCTGTTTTCCATGGTCGAAAATCAGGTGCTGGTCTGCGTCAAGTCCGTTCCGCTCGGCCAGCTTTCCGGACAGCGCTTGCTCCTGTCGCTCCATGGCGCTATCGGGACCGCCTCACGCCGCAGTCGTGAGTTGGCGGACGATGAATTATCCAGCTGGTCACCCGGTTTGTCGCTGCTGTCGATGCAGCACGAGGTGCAATACAGCCGCATCTATCGATCATAGTTCTTGATGGGAACAGAAAAATGAACGAACAACCTAATCCTCTTCGTGTCGGAATCGGCGGTCCCGTGGGTTCCGGAAAAACCGCCTTATGCGAAGCACTCAGCAAGAGAATGCGCGATCATTATGAAATGGCTGTCATCACCAATGACATCTATACCAAGGAAGACATGGAAATCCTCCTGCGCGCCGATGCGCTGCCTCCAGAGCGGCTGATGGGGGTAGAAACGGGCGGCTGCCCCCATACAGCCATCAGGGAGGATGCTTCCATCAACCTCGAGGCCGTAGCGCGCATGACTGCTGACTTCCCGGAACTCGATCTTATTCTCATTGAATCAGGTGGTGACAATCTCGCTTCCACCTTTAGTCCGGAGCTTTCCGATCTCACGATCTATGTCATCGACGTAGCCGGGGGCGAAAAAGTGCCGCGCAAGGGCGGCCCCGGCATTACCCGCGCTGCATTGCTCATCATCAACAAGATCGATCTCGCTCCTCATGTCGGCGCAAATCTGGAGATCATGGCGCGTGACGCCAGGAGAATGCGCGGAGACCGCCCTTTCGTCTTTACCAACCTGCATACAGGAGAAGGAGTCGACCAGGTAATCGACTTCATCGTGAAGCAGGGACTGCTGGATGAGGTCCGGTCGCAGCAGCACCATGCCTGATTCTCTTTTACGGCGGCTCGGCAAAAGCGCGCTACTGCATCTTTCATACATAGTTTTCTAAGGGTTTCCACATCATGGACTGGGCATCCCGAGTGGATAGCGCGTTCCCCCAACCCCTGCGGGTGATTCTGAGAGGTGTTGGGCAGGTATTTTTCTGCTGTAACGCCTTGACAGGACTTATTTTTATGATAGCTCTCTTTATTGGCGGAGTGGCTGCCGGGGCAGCGGCAACCGCAGGAGTAGTCACGAGTACAGTGACTGCTCGTCTGCTGGGATTCTCGAAAAAGGATATCGACGCCGGCCTGTATGGTTTCAATGGGACGCTGGTAGGCCCCTGTCTGTTCCTGTTTTTGGAGCATTCTCCACAGTTATGGCTGTACGTCATCCTTGCATCGATATTATCGAGCGTCGTGCTGGCTGCTCTCATGCGAATCCTTCGCCCCTACCAGGTTCCAGCCTCGACCGCGCCGTTTGTTCTGACCTCGTGGATGTTCCTGGTCGCGGTCTATGGTTTTGAAAGCTTCACCCGCAGTCCCGTTTTGCCGGCTGCCGGTATTCCTGCTGCTGTTCCCGGCGCGGGCAGCCTGTCCATCGAAAACTGGCCCGTCGCGCTGCTCAAGGGAGTGGGTGAGGTCATGTTCGCGGACAGCGTGACAGTCGGTATTCTGTTTCTGGCCGGCATCGCCATTGTTTCCTTGCGTGGCGCCCTGATGGCAATAAGCGGTGCCTTCGTCGGGATCATCTTCCCGACCCTTCTGAACGCAAACCTGAATGCGATCGAAATGGGCCTGTACGCATTCAATCCGGTTTTGACGATGATGGCCATTGGCTGGGTATTTCTCAAGCCCAGCGGGAAAAGTGCCACTCTCGCCGTTCTGGCGGGCGTCATGACAGTTATATGCCAGGCAGGCCTTGCCAGCTTTCTGACCCCCATAGGCCTGCCGACTCTAACGTTCCCGTTTGTTCTGGTCATGTGGATGTTCCTGTTTGCTGCGGGAATGTCCAGATACTGGGTCGATCCGGATGCTGAAGAAGGGTGAGCAGGGGAGAGTGTCGGCCCGCCCTATAGTTGATGGCCCGGAGTTGACAGTCCGGAAAAATAAACTTTTGCCTGCTTCTGCCGTTGCTGTCCCGAATTGGCTCGGACTATCGCCATAGCCCATTGCCCATAGCCCATTGGCAATCGGTTTGCTGTGAACATGGAGAAGCCGGAGACCGGAGGGACCTTAGATTCCTTGGAGTGGGCTGTATCTGACCGATGAAAGAGAATCGGATCCATCGGTTCCAGCAAGATTCAGCAAATGTTTCCGTAAAGGGTCCGACGGTTGAAGAGAGTTGAGGAGTTGATCGATTTCATCCTGTTTTTTTGATCGGTAGTAACCCATCCTTTTCACGTCATCCCGCCGATAATGCAGTTTTTCTCCAGTCGCGTAGACCTTCCAGGCGGCAAGGGGAATTTCCGCATTTTCCACGATTTCGAGCGCCTCCGTAATATGCGAATGTGCTTCGTCCCAGCTCTCTTCCACTATCGCAATCTCGGCAAACAAGCGATGGCTGAGTGCAAGATAGGTGCGTTCAGACGGACCACTGGAAAGATCATACAAGCGCTGCGCATAGCGACGCGCTTTATCCAATTTTCCCAGCGCAAGCCATGTTTCTCCCACTCCAAAGCAGGCAGGGAAGAAATAGTTGGAGAATATCGGGAGAGCATTGTTCTTTTCCGCCTGAAAAAAAGCGTCAAAGCATCGAATGGCCCCCGCATAATCTTTCAGTCCGTGCAAGGCCTTTCCCAGGATTGCGGAACAATGAACCGAAACGAAGTCAGCCCAGGCACCAACGCCTTCTGACAGCGCTTCCTCGCAATACGCTTTAGCACGCGAAAAATCACCACTTACCACATGCAACCATCCCATCAGGATGTGACGATGCAATCGAAGCAGCAAGCCAGCGTCATGCCCTTCGAATGCGCGCCTGCTTTGCTCTGCGGTCTCGCGCAATCTGCCCCATTCACCCTTATGCAGCAGCGTCAGGCCATAGTAATAATGGCCCGCAATGAACATGTAGCCATCTCCCATTATGCGTGATAACGCCAGAGCTTCGACTGCTGTCGTGGCAGCAGCCTGGTAATTCGAGGCGAGCAGTTCAACGTAAATATGCTGAGTCAAACGCGAGTGAAGAGCCAGGGGGTTTCCCGTTGCGCGCACCGCAGCCATAGACTCGTGACAGGCGGCAGAATAATCCTCCCGCCATGGCCGGAGCAACAGATTCAGGCCACCCCACATGCCCTTGACAATTGAATGAAAAACCTTGTCTTCAAGCGCTGTGGAAGCAGAGACTGCCTGCTCCGCGAACTCGAGACATTCAAGACGGTTCAACAAAACAAGGACGCGGCTTAATTCGAGGAGTCCCACAGCCTGTTCCCGGCCATCTCCCAGAGCTTTGGCGACCGCCAGCATTTTCTCCAGATCAGTTTTTGCTCCCGCCATATCCCCCATTGAGCGCCTTACAGCCGCTGATTGCTTGAGGAGGCTTATGCTTGTTTTTACCTGTTGCTCATCAGGCAAGCGTTCTATCATCCGAACAGCACGCTTCAGATAGTCGTGCGCCTGCCGATTGGCAAAGCGCCTGGTGCTGTTGTCAGCGGCCTGCACGAGATAGCGGATGGCGCGGAGCCAATCCCATCCGTTTTCAAAGTGCAGGGCGAGTTCTCCTGCATGCTCCACGTTTTGCTCGCCATATGCTTCTTCAAGGCATTCTCCGATGCGAAGGTGCATTCGTATCGTTTCAGAGGGAGAAAGCCGTTGGTAAAAGACTTCGAGGTACAAGGCATGGCGGAATGCATAGTAGCCCGCGACAACTCCTTTCGCGCTTTGCTCCATTCCATCGGGTACCAATATCTGGCCTCGTCTAGCCAGGGCATTGCAGCAACGGTCTGCTTCGGCGATTTCCATACCCAGAACATTGCAAAGCAGGCTCACGCTAAACCGCATTCCCGCCACACTCGCCACAGTCAGCACCCGCTGTTCATCTGGACTGAGCCGTTCGATTTCGCGCTCGATAACGCGGCGGATCGTTTCCGGCAGCGCTGTATCGATCACGATCTGCTGTGATAACGGTGACCATTGATGCTGGTCTATCAAGTATTCGATCAGATTGGATATGAACAAGGGATGTCCACCGGTTCTTATGAAAAGTGACTGGCTGATCGAATCGGGAATGTTTATGCCTGGAGAACGTCGAGTGAGGTAATGCTTGACTTCATTGCGGGAAAACGGCTCAAGGGCGACTTCAGAACAGAATCCCCTCAACTGCAAATCCCGATAGACTTCTGTAACCGGGTGCACCTGCTGACTTGCATCGACGGGGCGATAGGTGGCGAGCACCATCAGGTATGCCGTCACATGGCGCTGCGCAAGCAAGCTTAAAAAGTCGAGAGTCGCATGATCACTCCAATGGAGATCCTCAAGCACGAGAATCAGGGGCGCTTTGCTCAAGGTTTCCAGCAGTTCACAACCTTCCCGCACCATGCGTTCCCGGCTTGCGCCAAAAATTTCCTGCTGGAGCGCCACGCGCTCCTCAGGTCGAAGCACAGACGGCAATTGCGCAAGCCAAACCGGTGCGTGACGATATAACAGTTCAACCAGTTTTCTTCCCTCTGGTGCATTGCAACGTTTTTCAATTGCCTCGATCATCGGGAGCAGGGCTTCACCCTGGCCAAAGCGCTCTATGCAACGCATGCGCAAGACTCCCGGGTTTTGACTGGATATTGCGGAGAGAAACATCTCGATCAGCGTGCTCTTGCCGATTCCACTTTCCCCGGTGACAAAAACGACCTGGCGCGAACCCTCCAGTGATTTCTGCCAGCTTGCCAGCAAACGAGCTTGTGGAGAGGCGCGATCTATCCAGTATGCGGCCTTGTCAGATCGCTGGTTCTTGGGGAAAACAGCGCAGATCACTTCTTCCGCTTCCTCTGACGACTTGACTTCAGTAACCGGTGCAATGAAACGGTAGCCCCGCCTGGGGACGGTTAAAAGGTAGCGTGGAGCGGAAACATTGTCCCCGAGAGCCCGACGCACTTCGTTGATACATACTTTCAGCACTGCTTCTCCAACGAAGCGGCGCTGCCATACCGCGTCAAGCAACTCATCCTTGGTCACCAAGGTGCCGGATCGCTCCGCCAGATAACACAACATGGCGAAATTTTTCGGACGTAACGGCACTACCTGATCGTTGCGCCATAGGATCGCGTTGGTCTTATCCAGCCTGAAAGGATGGAATTCCAGGTAAGTTGTCTGCATTCCATTGCTCCTGGCACATCTTAAGTCTTATGGATGAGGTTGAGAAAAATAAGCTGAGCAATATTTAACCGATATTTAACCGAATTTTTATGACTTTTCCTTTCAATTCCACGATTCTAGTTCGGATAATCAAGAGAAGCGGTGATGAAGAAAGCAAATCTGATAGACATGGTCGGCGTGAGCGGGTCCCCGGAAGAGGATCAGCTGGAGAAGCTGCCTTTTCACCTTGTGTCAGACAAGTTCGATACGTCTGATGCAGGTTGCAGCGCTGCTTGTCTTGTTACCCATAATCAATAACTGCCTCAGAGCAGAGCCGAGAATGTTGTCTGCTTTTCTATCGGGATGACATTCTCAAACTCATGCTCAAGCATTACATTTTATCAATTGTTAGGAAGAAGAGGGAAATATGAAGATGTGGAAAGGAATACCGGTTTTATTCGCTTCGACTGTACTGGCTGGTTGCGCCACCATCATGGGGAACAGTGCTCATGAAACCCTGAATGTTCGAAGCGCGCCTGACCGGGCGACTGTCGTGATTGTGGATGAATCCGGCACCAAAATATTCGAGGGCAAAACGCCTACCTCCTTGCCCCTCGAGAAGAAAAAGGGTTATTTCAGCGGTAAAAAGTACTCGGTAAACATCAAAAAAGAAGGTTTTGCAGAACAAAACATTACTGTGGATACAAAGGTTAACGGCTGGTATGTAGCAGGCAACCTGGTATTTGGAGGAGTTATCGGCTGGCTCATCGTTGATCCTGCAACGGGAGCCATGTGGAAACTGGATACAAATGAAATAGATGTCAAATTGCAGTCTCCAAGGCACGGTGAAGCAGTAGAGAATGCAACTCGCATTGTTCTTTTAGAAGATGTCCCCCCCTCCTTGCGTAGCAGGATGGTCAAAGTCTCTCAATAATAAATTGCGGAGAAGATAGAAATCCCGGCAATCATCATCCTGTCTGATGGTTGCCGGAAATTAAAACCAGGAAAATAATCGGTCGGACAATGAGCTCAACCATAACGGGACAGGCGTTCATTTTGTTGATCCCGCCATACGTTAAAGCCGGGAGTAGCGAGCAGAACGCAAAAGATTTGCGGATCAATCAGCCCGATTCCAGGCTGTATCAATAAATTTTGTACATAAGAGAACAGTGACAGAACGAGGGCCGTGAGTAGCCTCATCGCTTGTTCTTCTCATATATATATGCAGGTTATCAAGACGCCATTCGGGACGCCGACGAATAGGCTTTAGCATTTAACAATCGGCGTAAGTAACAAGAGGGTAAATTTAACTTTTTTGGAGGAAAATAATGAACGTAACAACAAAGTCTCTACTTGTTGCCATAGCTTTTGGAGGAACGGTTACCACCGCAACCGCTTCTTCCGTCGTCACGGATATTACAGCGAGTGGACCAGGGCTGGGCTCATTTTCTCTTGAGGAAAGCCCTCTTAATTTCTCTTATTTGTCAACAACATATGCTAGTTCCTCTCCGATCACCCTGACATTTACCGTTGGTCACGCCGACGGGGAGGATCGCGAACATCAGGTGTATGAAACGATTAATAATGGCACGGCAGCAGCTTTTTCCAACTTTCACTTTCATCTTGATGGATCAGCAAGCGGCCCAGCTAGTAACGTAACCTTCAATCACTTTGATGCAGCAGACAATATCTTTGCGCCTGAGCTGCCTCCGGGCTTCACGCTGGATTCACCATCTAAAGCTCAGCCTGCTCCTTTTGAGCCAACTGGCCCCGGAGATCTTAATTTCACTGGAGAGTTAAAGGCGGGAGTCTCCATTGAGGAAGGATATTTCAGTATGAACATTCCTGATCCTGGTGCTGGGAACACGTATACGTTTTCCTTGGTCCAGACTCCCGTGGCTGGGGTAGTCCCGGAACCTGAAACCTACGCGATGTTTCTTGCCGGCCTTGGCCTGATGGGCTTCATGTCACGGCGAAAACAAAATAAAAACAAGTAGAGTGAAGTAGTGAAGAAACCCGCTTTATGCGGGTTTTTTTATCCAGAAATTTCGACGAGGGGGGCAGGGAGGATTTCCGGAATCCGGACATACCAGCTCAACTGACATCTGCCGGGAACTTGGGCAGAATTCCTCCTTCACCGTTATCCTGGTTCAGTATGAAACCGTTCCATCAATTTCAATTTTTCCTTTCCCGGTCGCGATATCCTGATCTCCTTTCAACTCCGCAATTCCCTTTGCCCCGCGAAAACGTCCCGTTCCGCCGATTATTTCAAATTTCGCGTCCGACAGGCTATATCTGGATCCGTCGTCGGCCGGTACAAATGCACCTTTGTAGCCGCCGGTAACAGCATCACCGTTTGCCGCTGTCAGGGTGAACGTGCCTTCAAAAATAAAATGATCCTCCATCGGGGTAATGCAATCCTCGGCCTTGAGCGAAACCTTACCCATTTGGGTGCTTTTGCCGACACCCGTAGTAGTGCCACCGAATTTGGAGGGACAATCCACCCTGAATCCAGGCTGTTCGTGGGTCTCGACGCTTGCCTTGAGCGGTTTGCTGGCTGCGTCGGCCAGCAACACTGTTGGCAGCATGAGGATTGCAGGCAGGATTGCAGAAATGATGTTGCGCGTTAAAGCCTGAAAAATTACCACAAGTCACACTCCTTCCTGTAGATGATGAAAACAATCATTCAAATGGGACCGGACAGGATCAGGTCCACATTTTTCTCAGCGAGAAAGAAGATTCCCGCTGTTTGCTGTCAATGCGATTCGTTGATGATGCGCCCTTCGAAAGGTTGTAATCGATGTGCCGGACTTGGGGGATGCGTGGAAAGCAGCGCCGGCTTATTCAAGGGATTTTTAACCTGCTGGTGGGATATGTTGAGCAGCACCATGTGCTTTTCCCCCTTGTATATCCTGCGGTAAGCGAGAATTTTCCTGTCGCAGAGATTATGCACGATCTCAAGGCTTCCGACATGCAAGGTTGGCGTTCTGTTGCGGAGCCGGATGATCTTCCTATAAAAATTGAGCAGAGACTGCGGTTCCGAAATCTGTTTTTCCACATTTATTTCCCTGAAGCTGTCCGCTACCGGCAGCCAGGGCTCTGCCGAGTCTTCACAGAAGCCTGCGCTAAGCCTTTCATTCCATAGCATCGGAGTACGGCACTCGTCGCGATTGAGAATTTCGCTGCTGCGATCAACCAGAAACTGCGGTACCCATTTATGCTGGATGGCAATCGCATCTTTTCCGTGTTTCAGGGGAATTCTTACCCTGGGTATGCCAATCTCATCACCGAAATAGGTGAAGGGAATCCCCCGGCAGGTAAACTGGAACAGCGCCAGCAGTTTTGCCTTTTCTATACTCCCTCCCAGGCGGCTGATGACACGGGTACGGTCATGATTGGAAAAGACGAGTGTGGGTATCAGCGGCTCTGGAAAATGCTTCTCGAATGTCATCAGCATTTCTCGGTATTTTTCCGCCTTGAAAGGTGTTGAAATGGCCTTGAAGAGGAAAACAGCATGTAATCCACGCTGACCGTCGTTATGACAGAAGCGCCGGATCAGCGATTCATCTCCGTGCGATTCTCCGATGAGCACTCTTTTCGGGTTATCGAACTCATCCACTACGCGCCGCAATTCGGTGGCGAACTCGAAGCTCTTTTCATGGAGAAAATTGTTTTTCAGGTGCTGGAAAAAGATCGACAGGGATTTATCGGATGGAGTCAAACGGAGACTGAGAGGATTGCTGCGCAACTCGGAGTCTTCATAGATCGCGCTGATAATATCGAGACGAAATCCATCCACCCCTTTGTTCAGCCAGAATCTAATGACGTCGAACATCGCCTGTTTGACTTCCGGATTGTGGTAGTTCAGGTCAGGCTGAAAAGGGAGGAAAGCCGTGTAATAGAATTGCTTCCGTTGCGGGTGGTAAGTCCAGGCTTTGTTACCCGCCATGGCGCGCCAGTTATTCGGAGGCCTCAAACCCTTTCTGCCTTTCCCGTCTTTCCAGATGTACCAGTCGGCCTTGGGATTGTCGCGCGAGCTTGCGGATTCGGTGAACCAGGAATGCTCGCTCGAAGTGTGATTGAGCACCAGGTCGAATATCAGTTTCATGTTGCGGCGGTGTACCTCTTCAACCAGTTTCTCAAAGAGCGGCATATCGCCATATTCGGGAGAGATGGAGAGGTAATCGCTGATGTCGTAGCCGAAGTCTTTTTGGGGGCTTTGCGTGAAGGGCGACACCCAGATCGTTTCATATCCGAGATCGTGCAGATAATCCAGTTTTTCGATGATGCCCTGGATGTCTCCGATTCCATCGCCATTGGAGTCGTAAAAAGAACGCACATAGACATGGTAAGCGGTGGTTTTTTTCCACCACTCGCCTTCGGCATTCGAATCGTCAAGGATAGTGTGACTCATGGAATTAATGGAGCAGGTCGGGAATTGCCGTATCGGTGCTCGAAACGCATGCTGGTCATTTTAATCTGAAAGCACTAACTCGCCTGCTGTTTTCCAAGATGACTGTGCTTGCGGGCATAAGCGAAATAGATAATCAGGCCGATGCCCGCCCATGCAAGGAATAGCCTGATGGTCTCCCATCCCAGGCTGATGAACAGCAGTCCGCAGCCGCCCATCGCCAATGGGCCGACCATCCACAGCATGGGGGTCTTGAAAGGTCGATGGAGATCGGGTTCCCGTCGGCGCAGGACCATCACGCCCAGAGCAACCATGAAGAAGGCGAAGAGCCTGCCGGAATTGGAAATATCTGCCAGCATGCCCACGGGGAACATGGCAGCGAACAGCGCGACGGCCGTTCCGGTGACCAGGGTGACAACATGGGGGGTGTGAAAACGTTTGTGTACATGAGAAAAAACACTGGGCATCAGTCCGTCATGAGACATGGTGAAGAGGACGCGGGTCTGCCCGTAGAGCATCATGAGTACGACAGAGGGCAGGGCGACAATTGCGGCGGAAGCCACCCAATTGCCTATCTTGGGGTAACCGACTTCGCGCAACACAAATGCCAAGGGCTCCTTGGAGAGGGACAAATCACCTCCAGGCTGGGCGCCCACTGCCCCCACCGCAGCGTAAGCTACGACAAGATAAATGATCGTGCAAATTGTAAGTGAAGCTATCAATCCTATCGGCACATTACGGTTGGGATTGTTCGTTTCTTCGGCTGCGGTCGAGACGGCATCGAATCCGACATAGGCAAAAAAGATGGACGCCGCAGCACCCAGGATTCCCACCCCTGAAAGCGGCGTGCCCCATCCGTTGGGCAGCATGGGTTGGAAATTTACGGAATTTACCGCCGGCAGGGCGAGAACGATGAATGCGGCGAGTGCGATCATTTTTATGATAACCAGAATCGCGGTAAACCTGGCGCTTTTCGTAGTGCCGATGATGAGCAGCACGGTGACGAACAGCGACACCAGAAATGCCAGCAGATTGAACGCGCCTGCCGATGATGTACCGTCCGGCTCGGCAATCATGTCCGCCGGTCCTGCCGTTAACGCCAGTGGCAGCCCGTAGCCTATTTCATGCAGGAAGCCATTGATATAACCGGACCATCCGACGGCTACCGCCGCTGCTGCGATGGCATACTCCAGAATGAGCGCCCAGCCGACCATCCATGCAGCGAGTTCGCCGAATATCGCATAAGAATAGGTATAGGCGGATCCTGCTACCGGAACGATGGCTGCAATTTCGGAATAGACGAGGGCGGCCAGTGCGCAGACGAATCCGGCTATGAGGAAGGAAAACATCATGCCTGGGCCTGCCTTGTCCGCGGCAACCGAAGTCAATACAAAGATGCCGGTACCGATGACGGCGCCGATTCCCAGCATGGTCAGATCAAATGCCCCAAGCTGTCGTTTGAGCCCTCGGTTTTCAGCCGACTCCAGGATGTGATCCACAGGTTTGATGCGCTCAAACAGCACAGGGTTTCTCCAGTAATAGATACAAAGGATTTCAGTTGGATTTTGACCGGGTTCGCTCAAGCTCGGCGGTTACGGGCAAGATCGTTATTTTAAACCAGCACGGCACTGCAAACCAAAATGCTGTGGGAAAAGCGGCTTGAATGAGAAAGAATTATCGCAGGAATGCGTGGGGCGGCGGCAATTCGTGGGTCGACAGAGAAGCGAAGCTCATCGTCTGATCAGTCTCCTGAGCACGTCCGCCAGGACAACAGGGAGCGTTTCCGCCTGCTGCAATACGGCGTAGTGCCGCGCGCCAAACACCCGGACAAGATATTGGGGAGCGTGCCGGTCGACGGTAATGCAGAACGGATGAATAGCCTGGAGGCGGGCTTCGGCCACGGCCTGACGCATGTCTTCCACGCCGTAGCGACCCTCGTAGTGATCGACATCATTGGGTTTCCCGTCCGACAGCAGGATAAGCAGGCGATACCGAGCGTTGGTGGCAGTGAGCAGACTGTTGGTGTGGCGAATTGCGGCTCCCGCGCGCGTGTAGAGCTGCGGTTCCAATGCTGCAATGCGGCGCTGGACAAGCATCCGGTCGTTCTCTTCAAAATTCTTCAAGGGCCATAATGAGACATTTCGGGCGCTTTCTCCCGAAAAGGCATAAATGCAGAAAGGATCACCCAGTTTGGTCAGTGCCAGATAAACGAGCAGCAGCGCTTCCTTTTCAACGTCGATGATGCGCAACTCCTGGGAAACCCATCCATCCGTCGAGCCGCTGATATCGATCAGCAATGCAACGGCAATGTCGCGCCGAGCTGCTTTTACTGATTGATACAAGCGATCCTGCGGGGGCAAGCCCGCTTTTCGTTCCGCGAAGGCATTCACGCAGGCGTTGATATCGATCTCCTCTCCTTCCGGCTGGCGGTGGTAGCGAATCCGCCGCGGTCGCAGCCCTTCAAGTCGAAGCTGGACCTGCCGCAGCAGAGCGGGGCGTCTTGCCACCACGGACTCCGCCCAGGCGGCATCTCCCAGCAATGGCGGTTGAAGCCGAACGATGGTGCCCTCCTTGTGATAACGCGAAACGCGGAAATCCCATTCCGGGTAGGCAATGCCGTGCACCGGCCCCTTGCCGGGGAGGACGAGCGCCATCCGCTGAT
>Ga0134128_10002563_pt1 | contig 22407 bp, 23 predicted proteins | sample KB31754_FD_96462 | JGI IMG/M metagenome (GOLD analysis project Ga0134128, IMG submission 96462) | Terrestrial soil microbial communities with excess Nitrogen fertilizer from Kellogg Biological Station, Michigan, USA - KB3-175-4 | ecosystem: Environmental > Terrestrial > Soil > Unclassified ... | reverse complement strand
GACACGCTGACGATCACCGACAACCGCACGGGCAAGTCCTACGAGCTGCCTGTGACCGACGGCACCGTACGCGCGACGGAGCTGCGCCAGATCAAGGTCGATCCCGACGAATTCGGCCTGATGTCCTATGACCCGGCGTACATGAACACCGCCTCGTGTCGCAGCGCGATCACGTACATCGACGGCGACGCCGGCATCCTGCAGCACCGCGGCTACCCGATCGAGCAGCTGTGCGAGCACTCGACCTACCTGGAGGTCGCCTACCTGCTGATCAACGGCGCGCTGCCGACCGCGCGACAGCTCGAGGACTGGATCGCCGAGATCACGATCCACACGTTCGTGCACGAGAACGTCAAGGACTTCATGCAGGGCTTTCGCTACGACGCCAACCCGATGGGCATGCTCGTGGCGTCGGTCGGCGCGCTGTCGACCTTCTACCCCGACGCCAACAAGATCCACGACGAGCGCGTGCGCGCGATCCAGATCATCCGCCTGCTCGCCAAGATGCCCACGCTGGCCGCGTTTGCCTTCCGCCACAACGTCGGCCAGCCCTATGTCTATCCCGACAACGACCTCCAGTACGCGGGCAACTTCCTGGCGATGATGTACAAAATGACCGAGCTCAAGTACGAGCCCGATCCGCGCTTGGCGCGCGCGCTGGACGTGCTGTTCATCCTGCACGCCGACCACGAACAGAACGCCTCCACCAGCGCCGTGCGCTCGGTCGGCTCCACGCAGGTCGACCCCTACACGGCTGTCGCGGCCGGCGTCGCCGCGCTGTACGGGCCGCTGCACGGCGGCGCCAACGAGGCGGCGCTGCGCATGCTCGAGCGGATCGGCAGCGTCGACAACATCCCGAGCTTCCTCGACGGCGTCAAGGAGGGCAAGGAGCGCCTGATGGGCTTCGGCCATCGCGTCTACAAGAACTACGACCCGCGGGCGCGAATCATCAAGAAACACCTCGACGACGTCTTCGAGGTGCGCGGCAAGAGCCCGCTGCTGGACATCGCCACCGAGCTGGAGAAGCGCGCGCTGGACGACGACTACTTCACCTCGCGCAAGCTCTACCCCAATGTCGACTTCTACTCCGGCCTGATCTACGAGGCTCTCGGCCTGCCTGTGGCGATGTTCCCCGTGATGTTCGCCATCGGGCGCACCAGCGGCTGGATCGCGCAGTGGAAGGAGATGGTCGAGGACTCAGAGCAGAAGATCGCGCGCCCGCGCCAGATCTACACCGGCGAGCGCGACCTGGATTACGTTCCGGTCGAGCAGCGCGGCTAAAGGACGAGCGTCGCGCCGTTGACGCGCAGCCACTCGCGGTCCTCGCTATAGTCCGGCCAGCGCTGCTCCAGCAGGGCCCAGTAGCGCGGCGAGTGGTCGAGCACCTGCAGGTGGCAGACCTCGTGCCAGACGACGTAGTCGAGCACGCGCGAGGGCGCCAGCAGCAGGCGCCAGTTGAAGCTCATGCTGCCGTTGGCCGAGCACGACGCCCAGCGCGTGCGCTGCGCGCGGATCGACAGGTCGCGGTAGGGCGTGCCGGCGATCGCCGTCGCGCGATCCAGGCGCGGCGCGATCTCCGCGCGCGCTGCGCGACGGTAGAAGCGCTCGATCGCCGGGCGCGCTTCGCGCTCGGGCACGAGCAGGCGCCCGCCGTCGCGGTGCACGCGCGTGCGTCCCGGCTGCGCCACGAGCGCCAGCGATTCGTCGAGGAAGGGCAGCGTGCCCGCGCGCGCGGCCACGCGCGCCAGCGCCTCGTGCGCCTCGCCCAGGCGCCGCTCGATCCACGGGCGCAGCTCGCGAACAGCCGCCGCAGCGGCGCGCTCGGGGGCGCGCGCGGGCAGCACGACCTCCACGCCGGCGTGCGCGTGCACGTTCACGCGCACGCGCCGCGCGCGCGAGGAGCGGCGCACCGTGTAGGGGATCTCGTTCGTGCTGCGCAGTTCGCTCACCCCGAGCAGAGTACGCGTCGCGTCGGGTGCATAATCCGCTCGCCATGAGCAAATCGCTGGTCAAGCTGCCGCGCGACGTGCGCGAGCCCTATCAGGTGTATCTCAACGGCGTGCCGCAGCAGCTCGGCAGCGACTTCTCCGTGCGCGAAGGCTCACTCGTGTTCGAGCAGGACCTGCGCAAGGACAAGATCAGCGGCTGGCGCTGGCTGCTCGGCGCATGGGGCGTCGGCACCTATCGCCAGAACGACTCCGTGGACGTTCGCTACGAGGCGCCCGACGGCTCGCCGCGCGTGGCCGAGGGCCTGGAGATCGAAGCCGGGTAGATCGCGCGCTCCCACGGCCGCGCCAGCTTCAGCGCACTGACGATCGCGCGCGTCGCCGGCGAGCGGTTGAGCGTGTAGAAGTGAACGCCCGGCGCGCCCGCCGCCAGCAGCTCAGAGCACTGCAGCGTCGCGTGCGCCACGCCGAAGTCCAGCACGGCCTCCGCGTCCTGCTCGCGCGCGTGCAGCTCCGCGCGCAGGCCCTCGGGAATGGCCGAGCCGCACATGCTCGCCATGCGCTCCACCTGACCGACCCGCGTGATCGGCATGACGCCCGGGATGATCGGCACGTCGATTCCCGCAGCGCGCACGCGACCGACGAAGTCGAAATAAAAATCATTGTCGAAGAACATCTGCGTGATCAAAAAGTCCACTCCCGCCCCCACCTTCTCGGCGAGATAGCGCAGGTCGCTCTCGGCGCTCTCGGCGTGGATGTGCGTCTCGGGAAAGCACGCCGCGCCGATCGCGAACTCGTAGTCGGCGCCGATCAGTTGCACCAGCTCGCGCGAGTACTCCAGGCCACCCTCCGTCTTCGTCCAGTCCTCCTGCCCTTCCGGCGGATCGCCGCGCAGGGCCAGCACGTTGTCGATGCCCGCATCGCGCATCTCGTCCAGCGTCTCGCGCAGCTCGGGCACGGTCGCGCCGACGCATGTGAAGTGCGCCATCGCCTCAAGGCCGAACTCCTCCTTGATCCGCTTGACGATCTCGATCGTCTTGGAGCGGCTGGAGCCGCCCGCGCCGTAGGTCACCGACACGAACGACGGCTCCAGCGGCTTGAGCTCGCTCAGCGCCCTGTAGAGGTTCCGCTCGCCCGCCTCCGTCTTCGGCGGGAAGAACTCGAAGGAGAAGACCGGCGTCTGGGCGGTAAGGATCTCGTCGATGCGCATCTATTGATTATGCAGTCCAGCGCTGCGGCTCCCCGGGCACGAGCTGCGCGCGGCCCGTCGCCTGCATGTGCGTCAGGTAACTGAGGATCTCCGAGAGCAGCCACTGGGCGTTCTGCTGGGAGATCGCGTCGCCGTACACCCGCGGCACCAGCTCGAACGCGCTCAGCGGGCCGTCCGCCAGCCCCGCCGCAAGACGCTCCAGGCGTTCGTGCACGAGCCTGCGGTTGCCTTCGATGTGCGCGTGCACGTCTGCGAACGTGCGCCCGTGCCCCGCCAGGCACAGGCGCGCGCCGAGCTTCTGCACGACGTCAAGCGAATGCAGGAACTCGCCGACCGGGTCCGGCGTGTGCCCGTAGTCGAAGTACAGCGAGATGCGACCGAGCAGGTGGTCGCCGGAGATCAGCAGGCGCCGCTCCGCCTGGAACAGGCAGACGTGCGACGGCGCGTGGCCGGGCGTCTCATACGTCGTCCACGGGCCGAGCGCCGTTTCGATCGTCACCCCCGTCAGCAGGTCGCGGTCGGGCTCGATCACCGCCGCGATGCCCGTGCCCGTCGCGCTGGAGCGGCGCTGCTCGGCGTAGCGGCGCAGCGGCTCCTCCGGCACGCCGCTCTGTCGCGCCACCTCCAGGCGTCCCGCCAGCACCGCGCCGGGATCCTCGGCCATGCGCGTCATGTGCGCGTGGTTGGGGTGCATCCACAGCTCACAGCCGGCGCGCTGCACGATCGTCGCCGCCTGTCCGTAGTGATCGGAATGCGCGTGCGTGCACACCACCAGTCGCGTTTCCTCCAGGCGCAGACCGACCATCGCAAGCGCACGTTCCAGGTTCTCCAGCGAGTCCGGCTGGTGCATGCCCGTGTCGAACAGCACGAAGCCGTCCTCCGCGGCGACCGCCCACGCGTTGCAGTGAGGAACACCCGGCCACGGCAAGGGCAGGCGCAGGCGATAGACGCCGCGCAGCACCGTTTCGCCCCTGCCCAGCTCGCGCTTGGCTGCTGAGCGCGACGTCTTCGGCGCGCTCCTGCGATTCCCCGCCTCGGCCACGCGCCGGAGACTAGACTACGCGCTCGGCAGCGACGCAGGGAGGAGCAGCATGGCTGAGCAGCACAGCGACAGCGAGAGCAAGGCCGCCACCAAGGTCCAGGAGGCCGCCGCCAACGTCCGTCAGGCCCGATCCGGGCGCAAGCGCATCACCAAGAGCTCCGCCGAGTCCGTCGCGCGCCACTACTTCGAGGCAATCGGCGCGCGCGACCTCGACGGCGCCGTCGCGCTGTGGGCCGAGGGCGGCCGCGACAACATCCGCGGCCAGATGGACGTGATCGCGCCCGAGGGCGTGCGCGCGTTCCTCGGCGAAATCCTCGACGCCACTCCCGACCTGAGCTTCGAGATCGTCTCCACGACCACGCAGGACGAGCGCTGCGCCGTGCAGTACCGCATCAGCGGCACGTTCGCCGGCCCCGGCTCGCTCGCCGGCATCGAGCCGACCGGCGATCGCTTCACGATCGAGGGCATTGACCTGCTGACCGTCAGAGACAGTCTGATCCAGTCCAACGAGGCCTTCCCCGACTCCATCTCGCTGCCGCGCCAGCTCGGCATGATCCCGCCGCAGGGCTCGCTCGCCGACCAGCGCCTGACCGGCGCCTTCAATGCCAAGACGCGCCTGACCGCGCGCCTGACGGCCGGCGACGCGCAGGCGGTCGCCACCGGCGTGTGGGTCGTGCAGGGGCAGCCCGGGCGCTGCAACGTCTACCTGATCGAGGATGACGGCGGCGTGACCATGTTCGACGCCGGCGCGCGCACGATGACCCGCGCGCTCGCGCGCGCCGGCGCCAAGCTCGGCGGCATCCGCCGCATCGTGCTCGGCCACGGCCACACCGACCACCGCGGCGCCGCGCCGGGCATCGGCGCGCCGGTCTTCTGCCATCCCGCAGAGGTGCAGGACGCCGAAGGCAGCGGCGGCTTTCGCTACTGGCCCGAGGGTCTGAAGGGGCTGCCGTTCCCGCAGCGCCAGATGCACAAACTGATGCACCGCCACGCCTGGGACGCGGGCCCCGTCGACATCGCCGGCACGCTCTCCGAGGGCGACGACGTCGCCGGCTTTCGCGTCGTGGAGATCCCCGGCCACGCTCCCGGGCAGATCGCCCTGTGGCGCGAGTCCGACCGCCTGGCGCTCGTCAGCGACTGCTTCTACACGATCGACATGTGGGGCCGCGACTCAGAGCCGCACCTGCCTCAGGACCTGTACAACTTCGACACCGAGCAGGCGCGCCAGAGCATGCGCAAGCTCGCCGCGCTGGAGCCCGCTGCCGCGTGGCCCGGCCACGCAAAGCCGCTCACCGGCGACGTGCGCTCGCAGCTGCTGCGCGCGGCCGAGCTCTGACCCGCGCGCGAGCGTCGCCGAAACGTCGACGTGGGTAAGCGCGCACGCAACAGAGAGCGGCTGCGCGCGCCGAGCAGCCAGTACGCGGACGCCGACGGCAACGTGCTCATCCTGCGCGGCTCGCTGAAGCCGGCCGCGCGGCGCGAGTACGCCCAGACGCTCGCCGGCGGCTCCGCCGGCCGGGCCGCCAGCACGCAGGAGGACGCCTGGCAGCGCGCCGTCGAGCTGCTGTTCGAGCGCCTGGCCGTGCGCTGGACCATCGCCGGCGCGCCCATCGAGCGCCAGCGCGAGCTGCTGGCGCGCTTTCGCGTCGCCTCGCCGCAGGAGCGAGCCTGGGTGCGCGCGACGTTGCGCCGGCATTGCGCCGAGCACTTCCCCGACGTCAAGGCGCCTTAGGGCAAGGCCCCAGCACGGCGCGCGGCGCCCGGTGCGCAGGCGTTGGCGGGCGGCGCGCGGCCCGGGCGGGGCGTCCGTCGCGTGGCGCTCAGCCGGCGCCGCCGAGCAGCTCCAGGCGCGGGCCCTGGCCGCTGGCGGCCGAGACGAAACGCGCCGTCGCCGGGCTGAGCACGAACTGCAGCGTCTCGCCTCCCTGCGCGAGCACGTCGACGCGCCGGCCCTCGTCGTGCACCGCCACGACCGTGCCGCGTTCGTGGCCACCGCCGAAATGCGCGATGCGCGCCTTTGCGCCGACGCGCGGGAGCGGACGCGTGGGGCCGAGCATGACCCGATGCTAGGGCCCGCACACGCTGGACGCGCAGCCGACGCGACCGTCCTCGTGCCGTGGAGCCTCGGGCCGCCGCGACCGCTACCGTGGCTGCGATGCGCCGCACCAAGATCGTCGCCACCATCGGACCGGCCTCGCGCGAGCCCGAGACGCTGCTGCGCATGGTCGAGGCCGGCATGGACGTGGCGCGGCTGAACTACTCGCACGGCACGCTCGACGAGCACGCCGAGACCGTGCGCCGCGTGCGCGACGCCGCCGGTCGCGCGGGCCGCCCGGTGGCCATCCTGCAGGACCTTCCCGGCCCGAAGCTGCGCATTGGGCCGCTGCGCGAGGACATCGTCGAGCTCAAGCCCGGCGAGCGGCTCACGTTCTCCGCCGACGGCGAGGAGGCGGAGGGCGATGCGACGCGCATGAGCGTGTCCTGGACGGGCCTCGCCGACGCGCTGGAGAAGAATGCCGTGCTCTACCTGGCCGACGGCTCGGTGCGCCTGCGCGTGCTCGACGTGCGCGCGGCCAGCCACGAGGTCGACGTGGAGATCGAGGTCGGCGGCGCCGTCGCCTCGCGCCAGGGCCTGAACATCCCCGGCGAGGTCGAGTCGCTGCCGGCGGTCCCCGAGGAGGACTTCGAGCTGCTGCGCCATGGCGAGTCGATCGGCGTCGACATGGTCGCGCTGTCCTTCGTGCAGCGTCCCGAGGACGTCGAAGCGGTGCGCGAGCACACGCGTCTGCCGCTCGTGGCCAAGATGGAGAAGCCGCAGGCCGTCGAGCGCGCCGCGGAGATCCTCAAAGCGGCCGACTGCGTGATGGTCGCACGCGGCGATCTCGGCATCGAGCTGCCGATCGAGCGCGTTCCGATCGTGCAGAAGCAGCTGCTGGAGCTCGCCGGCTGGATGGCGCGGCCGTCGATCACGGCCACGCAGATGCTCGACTCGATGGTCGTCTCCTCGCGGCCCACGCGCGCCGAGGTGGCCGACGTCGCCAACGCGATCCTCGACGGCACCGACGCCGTGATGCTCTCGCAGGAGACCGCCATCGGCGCCTACCCGGTCGAGGCGATCGCGATGATGGCCGCCGTCGCCGTGCAGGCCGAGGCGATCGCGCCATACGAGCGCTGGAACGACTCGCGCGTGCGCCGCACCGAGTCAGACCCCGCGTACACGATCGCGCACAACCTCAGCCTCGCCGCGCGCGAGCTGCGCCTGGACGCGCTGATCGTGCCGACGCTGTCCGGGCGCTCGGCGCGACTGGTCTCAGCGCACCGCCCGACGGTGCCGATCTACGCGCTTTCGCCGGGCAAAGAGACCGTCCGGCGCTGTGCGCTGATGTGGGGCGTGCAGGCGGCTTCGATGCGCCGCCACGAGACGACAGAGGCGCTGATCGCCGACGCCGCGCGACGCGTCGTCGAGCTCGGCTGGTGTGGGTCCGGGGCGCGCGTCGGCATCACCGCCGGCCTGCCCTCCGGCAAGCCCGGAACGACCAGCCTCGTGCAGATCCAGGAGCTCTAGGCGCGATCGGCGCGGGGCTGGGGCGCGCTGCGCGCGCAAGCGCAAAAGGCGCTCATTGGACGCGCGAGAGCTCGAACCACACTTTCGTGTCGCCTTCGGATTCGACGCCCCAGCGCGCAGCGACTTTCTCCAGCAGGTAGAGCCCGTAGCCGTCGCTCGTGCTGGCGGGATCGCGCGGGCGCGGGACAAAGCCATTGCCGGCGTCGGTCACGCTGACGCGGATCTTCTCCTCATCGAAGCTCGCGACCAGCTCGATCGGCGCCTCCGGGTGCCCGCCGGAGTGACGGACGGCGTTGCTGACGACCTCCGAGACGAGCAGGATCAACGACTGGGCCAGCGATGCGTCGATCCCAAGCGGCTCACAGCGCCGCGAGACCGCCGCGCGTGCACGCGCGGGCGCGTGCACGCTGCGCTCCAGCCTCAGCGTCATCCGCCGCGAGACCGCGCTCTGCCTGGTTCGCGCGTCTTCGGAGGAGCACGAGCTCACGCGACGTTCCTCTTCTGAGCGAACGGCAGATTCTCCTCCAAGCCGCTGACCACGAAGACTTTCATCGCCTGCTCCTGCGGGCGCGTCAAGCTCAGCTTCCAGCCCTCTGAGATGGCGCGCTGGTTGAGCACGACGAACAGCCGCAGACCCGACGAGTCGACGAAGCTCACGTCGCCGAGGTCGAGTACCAGCTTGCGCGCTCCCTGCGCCAAGCTCGCGTCGACGGCCTGCTCGACGCGCGAAACCGACGCCAGATCGAGCTCGCCCGACAGCTTCAGACGCCCCGTGTCCGCGTCCCGCACGCTCTCGATCGCAAACGGCGTGTACGGCACAGTCGTCCCTTACCCGTTTCCCGCCGCGCCCACGCGCGACACTTGTCCGAGTCCCGCGCGACCTGACCCATGGCGATCTGCCGGCTGTCCGGTGAAGCGCATGATCACCACGGCAGTGTCGTCGGCCTGCGCGCCGACCTGCAACTCGTCGAGCGCCCGCACCAGCAGCGAGCGCAGCGCCCCCGGCTCAGCATCCCTCGCGGCCGCGAGCGTCGCGCTCAGGCGCTCGGTGCCCCAGCGCTCGCCCCCGGCCCCGACGGCGTCTGTGACGCCATCGGTGAACGCCACCAGCGTCTGTCCGGGCGACAGCGCGATCTCCGCTTCGGGCCAGCGCGTCCGCTGCAGGGCGCCGAGCAGCGTGCCGTGCTGGCCGACTTCCTCGACGCCGCCCTCGCCGACGCGCAGCGGCAGCGGATGACCTCCGACGGCCAGCGTCGCACCCTCGCGCGAGAAGCGCAGGCACAGCGCCGTGCACAGAGAGACCGAAGGGCGTCGCCGCAGCGCCGCGTCGATGCGCGCGAGGATCTCGCCCGGACGTCCGTCGAATTCCGATGCCGCCCTCGCCGTGTAGCGCACCAGCGAGGTCAGCGCGGCGGCGCCAACGCCCTTGCCGGTGACGTCGCCGATCATCATCAGCCAGTCCCCGTCGACCTCCCAGAAGTCGTAGAAGTCGCCGCCGACCTCGCTCTCGTGACCGGCCGGGCGGTACAGCGCCGCGACGTCCCAGCCGGGGATCTCGGGAATCGCCTCGGGCAGCAGGCTGTTCTGCAGCGTGCGCGCGACCGCCGAGCGCTCGCTGTACAGGCGCGCGCTCTCCACCGCCAGCGCCGCGCGCGAGGCGATCTGCTCGGCGAACTCCACATCGCCCGCGTCGAAGCTGCGCCCCGATTCGGAGTTGACCAGCGTCAGCGCGCCGATCGTGCGCGTGCCGATCGCCAGCGGCACGATCAACACCGCGCGCATGCCCACTTCGCGCAGCAGGCGCAGGTGCTCGTCGTCGACCGCCGCGCCCACCAGCAGCTCGTCGGCGATGTCTGTGTAGAGCAGCGATTCGCCGGTGCGCAGGACCCGGCCGAGGCCCTGCTCCGGGTCCAGGCGCTCGGGTTCGTAGGCGCGCAGGCGCTCGGCCATCTCCAGTTTCTCCGGGCGCGAGTGCGCGATCGCGACGGGTTCGCGCTCGCCGTCCTCGTCGAACAGGTCCACCGCGCACCAGTCGGCGAGCTGCGGCACGGCCAGGCCGGCGACGTTGCGCAGCGTCTGCTGGTAATCCAGCGACGACGCCAGCAGCGCGCCGATACGTGAGAGGAACTGGACTCGCCGCGTGGCCCGCGTGGCCTCGGTGACGTCGGCGATGATCGTCACCGCCGATTCGATCTGTCCCTCGTCGTCGCGCACAGCGGTCGCCTTCAACAGCACCCACGACTCCTCCCCGCTCGCGCGGTCGACCGAGCGCATCAGCAACGGCTCGGGGTTCTCCTCGCCACGCAGCAGCTGCACGGAGGGAAGGTCGTCCATGTGGATCTCGTTGCCGAGCTCGTCGGTCGTGTCATACGGCTCCATGAGCGCCTGCGGATCGGCGGCTCGCAGCGCGGCGACCGTGTCGAAGCCGAGTCGGTCCAGCGCAGCCTGGTTGGCGTACACCAGATGGTTGTTGCGCGCGCGAATCGTCACCGCCTCGGCCAGCGAGTCGAGGATCACGGCGAGGCGCTGGTCGCGAATCGCGCGCTCTGTCTCGCCCCTCATGTCAGCGATTATCCCCGTAATCCGGCTCGATGGGAGCGTTCGTCCGATCTTCGGTACTTCGCGCCATCGCCGTGCGCGCGACTCGCCGCATCAAGCGCGTCCGCTCAGCGCGCGGCGACGCCGCTGCGGCCGTAGAACTCGGCCTCCTGCACGCCCAGCTCGGTGACGGGCGCGTCGCCGTACATCCACTCGCGCGCGATCCTGTGCCAGTTGGCGCTCGCACGAAGCTGCGAGAGCACCGCCAGCGTGAGCATCTCCATGCGCCGGCCGAACAGGTGCTCGGGACGCATGTCCTGGTGGCGCATCTCGCGGAAGTGGCTGGAGCGGGGATCGGAGCTCTCGATCATCACCTGCGTGGCGATCTCCGGCGTGAGCTGCACGGTCTCGTCGGTCGTGTACCACCAGATCGCCGCGTCGATGAACGCCAGCAGGTGGTCGGGATCGACGCGCTCGGGGTCCGGCAGAAAGCCCGACTCGGCCAGCAGCCGATGCAGCGCCCGCGCGTCGCGCTCTACGACCGAGCGCTGCGCGGCCAGCTCCAGGTCGACCGGGCCGGCCTCCAGGCGCTTGAACAGGCCGAAGTCGAGGAACGCCACGCGGCCGTCCTCGAGCAGCAGGAAGTTGCCGGGGTGCGGGTCGCCGGAGAACTGGCGATGGCGGTACAGGCAGCCGAGGAAGAAGCGAAAGACGATCTCGCCGAGGCGGTCGCGCTCGGGCTGGGGGCGGGACTTGAGCTCCTCGAAGCCGACGCCGCGCACGAACTCCGACACGAGCACGCGCTCGCGCGACAGCGAGGTGACGACATCGGGCACGACGATGAACGGATGGCCGGCGAAGATGCGCGCGAGCGAGCGCTGGTTCTGCGCCTCCAGCTCGTAGTCGAGCTCCTCGACGATGCGCTCCCTGATCTCCTCGGCGATCGCCTTGACGTCCAGGCCGGGCGTCATGCGCTTGAGCAGGCGCATGATCATGTCCAGGTTCTGCATGTCCGCGCGCACCGCGCTGGCGACGCCGGGGTACTGCACCTTGACGGCGACCTCGCGCCCGTCGTGCAGCGTGGCGCGGTAGACCTGGCCAATCGACGCCGCCGCGATCGGCTCCTGGTCAAAGGACGCGAAGACCTCGTCGACGGGGTCTTCGAGGTCGTCCTCGATGACCTTGCGCATCTGCTTGAAGGAGACCGTCGGCGCCGCGTCACGCAGCTTGGCCAGCTCGCGCTGGAACTCCTCGCGGTGCTGCTCGGGCACGAGGCCCATGTCCAGAAAGGACATCACCTGGCCGAGCTTCATCGCCGCGCCCTTCATCGTGCCCAGCGCCGCCACGATCTGCTTGGCCGTGTCCAGCTGACGGCGGGCCATCGCTTCCTCGGAGGCCTCCTCGCCACGCGTCACGTTCGCGGCGCGCGTGCCGAACTGCTTGACCGCCTCGCCCGCCGCCAGCGAGGCGACGGTCGCCGTGCGGCGCACGCGCGAGGTTGGGATCTTCTCGCTCTCGCGTGCCATACACCTGCATCCTAGGCGCCGCCGGGCGCCGCGGCCGAAGAGCGGACGCACTCGGGCAGCGCACTGGCTGGGTCGTCTTGCGTATTTGGTGCGCTATTGTATTTACGTTGTATATACGATGGCTACCCGTTCTCGCGGAGAGCCATCACGCCACGCTTGCGCCGACCTGCAGCGGATCGCCCCTGGCAGTCCCACCCGATCGCCCTTGGCATCCGGCCGATTGCCCCTAACGTGGAGTCGATCGCCCCCGGCGTCCAGCCGATCGCCCCGGCGTCCATCCGGTCGCCCTGGCGTCCAGCGATCGTGCCGCTCATGAGCGGCGCCAAACCCGCGCGCAGGCCCCGAGAAGCAGCCGCCGGTTCTGGCTTAGCCCGCGCGCTGCACGCGCGAGCCGGGAACGATGTCGTCGGCGCCGTCGGGCCAGCGGATCCAGGCCTTCGTGCCGCCGTCGTAATCCTCGCCGAGCAGCACCAGCGTCGCCGGCTCGCCGAGCGCGACGCACGGCTCGGCGCCTTCGGCGTCGAGGCCGCGCCAAACGCGGATGAAGCTGTTGGAGTCCCACTCCTGCGCAACGGAGGTCGCCTCGGAGTGGCCGGGATAGATGACGGTCTCGCCCGGAAGCTCCATCAACGTTCCCATGATCGAGTCGCGCAGGTCCGTGTAGGTCGTGTGGCCGGGCGCTTTGACGCCGCCGACGGAGTTCTTGAACAGCGTGTCGCCGGTGAACACGACCGCCTCTCCCCCGCTGAAGCCTCCGGGCGCGGGGCTGGAGCCCGGGCGCCTCGCCCGGCCGGCGCCAGCGGCGGCGCCAGCGGCGGCGCCCGAACGATCGGCGACGAGGAAGGAGAGCATGCCGGCCGTGTGCCCGGGCGTGTGCAGCGGGCACACCTCGAGCGTGCCGAAGCGCAACGTCTCGCCGGCCTGCACCGGCGCCATGCTCTCGGCTGGCGAATCGCCGCCGGAGGCGGCCGCGCCGGCGCGCATCAGATCGCTCTCGATCGGGCTGATCACGACCTCCAGCCGCGGCCAGCGCTTGCGCAGCTTGTCCACGTCGCAGACGTGGTCGTAGTGATGATGCGTGAGCAGCACGTGCGTCGGCTCGAGGCCCAACCGCCCGGCCGCCTCGATCAGGGGCTCCACCGGACCGCCGGCGTCGACGAAGAAGGCCGGCCCGCCCTCGCCGTCGGCGACGAGGTAGGTGTTGGAGAGGAACTGCGGGTTGCTGGCCTTCTCGACGATCACTCGCGTCAATCCTTGCACGATGGCCAGTGTGCCGATCGGTCCAACGCGGCTAAGCCGGGCGCACGAGCGCGCTCAGATCCTGCAGGTAGCGCTCGTCGCCGACCTCGCGGCGCCACTGCAGCACGCCGACCGAGCCGGCGCAGCGCACGACGCGCTCGTGCGCCTCGCGCAGCGCGGGCGCGGTCGTGACGAGCGCGACGGCGCGAGAGGTTCCGACGGTGCGGTAGGTGTTCTCGGCCACCCGCACGGCGGAGGAGAAGAAGACCTGGCACCCGGCGCGCTCCATTGCGGCGACGTCCAACTCGAACTCATACGGCGTCGGCGTCGACCCGCCGCCTGGCAGGGCGTAGTCGGGCGAGACGAGATAGAGCACGAGCGAGGCTTCGCGGCGCAGCGGCACGTCCTGTTGCGTCAGCTCGCCGGCGCAGATGCGCTGCATCACGCGCGGCCAGTCGCCGTCGAACAGCGCCATGATGTTCATGCACTCCGGGTCGCCGAAGCGCGCGTTGAACTCGATCACCTGAACGCCCGAGGCGGTGGCGAAGAAGCCGCTGTTCATCACTCCGCTGAAGCGGCGGCCTTCTTCGGAGAGCCGGGCAATGACCCGCTCGACGATCGCGCACGCCTGCTCGTAGTGCCCACTGGTCATGAAGGGCAGCGTCGGCTCGGGGCTCGACAGCGAGCCCATGCCGCCCGTGCCCGGCCCCTCGTCCCCGTCGAAGCGGTAGGGGTAGTCGTAGGTGGAGTTGGGAAAGACGACCGTCGCGCCGTCGCTGATCGCCTGGATGGTGAACTCCGCGCCGACGATCTTCTCCTCGATCAGCACCGAGTCGCCGTGCGCGCCCGCGGCGAGCAGGCGGCGCGCGTAGCCGGCTGCGTCGGCGTGGCTTGCCAGGTGCGGGCCCATCACCTTTACGCCCTTGCCGCCGGTCAGCCCCGAGGGCTTGACCACGACGGGCGTCGCCCCGAACGAGGCGATCGCCTCGTCCAGCTCCTCGGCCCGCCGCACGACGCGCAGCTGGGGCGTCGCCTCCGGCGCCACGTCGCCCAACAGCGAGCGCGCAAACGCCTTGTTCCACTCGATCTCGGCACCCGCTCGCGTCGGTCCGACGGCGCGTGTGCCCTGCGCGAGCAACGCGTCGACGACGCCGGCCGCAAGCGGCTCGTCGGCACTGACCATCGCCACGTCGATCGCATTGGCCGCCGCGAAGGCGGCGACCGCTTGCGCGTCGCATACGTCGCCGATCTGCACCTTGCCTCCTGACGCCTGCGCGTAGCGCACAAGCGACGGGTTGAGATGCCCGGCGAACGCGTACAGCTCGCTGTGCTCCGCCATGCGGGAGGCGAGGGCGCTCTCTCGCCCGCCGTGACCGACGATCATGGTTCGCACGCGCGCCGAGTATAGGCTCGCGCGGCGCGGCGCACGGGGCCGGGCAAGCCGCTCAGGACGGGGCGGGCCCGTCGCCGTCGGCGACGAACGGCAGCAGCTCGATCAGACCGGTGAGCTCGAAGACCTCATGCACGGACTGCGGCCCACGGATCACCGACAGGCGGCAGTCGCAGCGCTCGCACAGCCTGCTGACGTAGACCATCGCGGCAAGGCCGCTGGAGTCGATGAATGCGAGACGGCTCAGGTCGATGACCAGCTCGCTGCGTCCCTCCGCGACGCACAGGCGCGCGACCGTGTCCTGCAGGCGGTCGGCCGTGGAGATGTCCAGCTCGCCGCCGAGCTCAACTGTGACCGCCGTCTCGCCGGCGCGCTCCTTGACATCGAGCGCCAGCGACTGCGACTCGCTCATCGTGCCGGATGCTAGCGCACGAGCAACCGCGGATGGGCGGCTCGCGCGGTTCGCCGGTCTTCTCCTAGACTCCGCGCATGGCGCTGATCCACACCTGCTATCGCATCACCGACATCGACCGCTCGGTGGCCTTCTACGGCGCGCTCGGTTTCCAGGAGGTCGGGCGCATCCCGATCAAAGACGAGGCCGTCAACGTGTTCCTCAACCAGCCCGGCGACGGCGACATGCCGCGCCTGGAGCTGACGTACAACTTCGGCGTGGACGCCTACGACGTCGGCACCGGATATGGCCACATAGCGATCACCTCCGACGATCTCGACGCGACGCTCGCCCGCCTGGCCGAGCAGGGCATCGAGCCGGAGAAGCCGCCCTACTCGGTGCGCGAGGGTGGGTCGCGGTTGTGCTTCGTCAGAGACCCCGACGGCTATCGCGTGGAGATTTTGGAGACGCCGTAGTGCGTGGGCCGCGCCCCGGCCGCCGGGATCGGCGCGAGACCTGACGTTGGAGTACGGTCACGGCTCCAGGTACGCCAAACCCAAGGGGGAGCCATGAGTGAGCAGAACGTCGAGTTCGTCAAGGGCGTCTATGACGCGCTCGGCCGAGGCGATGTCCCCGCCGTGCTCGGAGCATTTGCTGACGACATCGAATGGTTCGAGGCCGAGGGCATGCCATATGGGGGCCTGCACCGCGGCCCCGACGCCGTGGCGCAGAAGGTGTTTGGCCCGATCACAGAGGACGTTGAGGGCTTCGCGGTCACGCCCGAGGAACTGATTGGATCCGGCACAACCGTCGCGGCGGTCGTCCGCTACACGGGCACCGGCAAGGCAACCGGCAAGGCCCTGGACGTGCCGGTAGTCCACGTCTGGGATATCCGCGACGGCAAGATGGCGCGCTTCCGGCAGTTCATCGACACGGTCAAGTACGCAGAGGTTGTCCCCGCGGCCTGAGTTGCAAACCGTTCGCTACCCCGACGGCTATCGCATCGAGATCATCGAGCAGGCAACGCTCTGACGGCCGCCCTAGCGGGTGTAAATCGAGTCTCAAAAGCTGGCGAATCTGGTACGGCTTGGCAAGAGCTTCCTGGCAACGGCGCAGAAGCGCTATGGGGCTAAGCCGGAGCCCAGCAGTTGACCTGTGAGCGCGCCCCTCACGGTGCGCCCCATACGAACACGCCGCCCGACTTGTTGCCCGCCAGCCCCAGCTCGGCGACCGCCTCGCGCACGCCCGGGTAATCCGGGTGCCCATAGTCATGGAACACGACAACCGCGCCGGGAGCGAGCGCATCGCGCCACGCGCGAAAGGCGCCGAGCACGGGCGCGCGCTCGTGCTCGGAGTCGATGAACAGCAACTGCACGGGCGGATCGCCGTGGTGGGGCCCGCGCGTGTCAGGCTCGGCGCGCAGCTCGATGCGCTCGCGCACGCGTGCGCCGGCGAGCTCGAGGTAGCGCTCGCGCTCGGCGCGCACGCTGGGGTCGTAGCTGACGATGCGCCGTCGCGGGTCGGCGCAGGCAAGCGCGATGGCGCTCCATGCCGTGCCCGTTCCGAGCTCCACCACCTCCTGGCGACCGCGCGCCAGCGCAATCAGCTCACGCAACTCGCCGGGCCGAGCGGCTGACGCCAGGCTGAAGTGATCGCCGCTGCGCAGCGCGTGCCGGCGCGCACGCCAGTAGAAGAGCGCGATGCGCCACGGCAGCACGCGCAGGGACAGCAGCAGGCGGACGTTCGCGCGCATTGCCCGGCTCAGAAGGCGGGCGTCGGCGCGTCGAGTGGTTGGGCGCCGGCCATCGCCTGAATCTACAGCGCTCGCGCGGGCGTTCGCGCGCTACGCTCACGTCAGCGATGTCGAGCACGGGCAAGATCGCCAAGAACATCGAGCGCTTCGCCCAGGCGGTGGCGGCGCACGACCGCGAGAACCCGACGCACACGGCGCACGGCATCGGCATGGCGCACTTCGACATGGAGCGCCTGGGCTTCGACGAGGGCGAGGAGATCCTGCCGGGCATCACGATCCACGCCGACAGCGGCGTGACGGGCAACTTTCGCGTGCTGTGCGACGGCGAGCACGACGAGGAGCTGCAGGAGGCCGAGCAGGAGGTCGTCGAGGCGGTCTCCAGCGAGTCCGTTCCGGTAGTCGCTCCGGCCGCCGCGCCGTTCCCGTTCGAGCGCTAGACGGCGCCGGTCTGCATGCGCGCGCGGATCGTCGCCACCAGGCGCTCGATCGTCGGGCAGTCGATGCCGTGGCGCTCACCCGCCCGCAGCACCGCGCCGGGGATCGCGTCGATCTCGGGCTGGCGCCCGGCGGCAATGTCGCGCTGCATGGAGCTGCCGAGCGTGTCGTGCGCGCGCTGCAGCTCGTCGATCGCCTGCCGCGCGTCGATGTCCTGCGCGCCCTCGGCGCGCGCCACGGCGCTTGCCTGCTCGATCGCCCCGACCAGGTCCGCGCGCAGCTGCGGCGTCGAGCGGATCTCGCCGAGCAGCTTGTCGTAGGCGCTGGTCGTGCACGCAAGCGCATTCAGGCGCACGAGCTTTGACCACATGACCTGCGCTTCTGAGCGCGGCGAGATCGGGTGGGCGGCACGAGCTCTCACGCCGGCGCCCTCCAGCGCGCGCGCCAGCGCTCCCATGCCCTCGCGCGCGGACTCGTAGCGGCTGGCCATTTCCACGAGCAGGAAGCGGCTGGTGTGCACGACGACGCCCGGCTGGGGTCGGTCGGCCTCGACGCGGATCGTTCCCGCCACGACCGTGGCGGCGTCGAAGCGCTCGCGCAGCAGCGCCAGGTGGTCGAGCCCGTTGAGCAGCGGCAGCACAAGCGGCGGCTCGCCGGCGATCCGCTCCAGCGCCTCGGCCAGCCCGGCCGCCTTGGTGGCGACGATCAACGCGTCTACCGGGCGATCCAGGTGCGCGACGGCATCCGGGCGAGCCGTGAAGTCGCCGAGCGTCACGCTGCTCACGCGCACGCCCTGTGCGGCGATCGTCGCAGCGGTCGACTCGCGCGCGACGACCGTGACGTCGTTGCCCGAGCGATCGAGCGCGCCCGCGAGCAGGCCGCCGACGCCGCCGGGACCGAGCACGGCGATGTTCATCGCGCGCTCGCCGCCGCCTCGCCGGGGTCGATCAGCACGCCGGGGTTCATCACGCCCTGCGGGTCGACCGCCGCCTTCGCGCCGGCCAGCGCCGCCGCGAACGGCTGCGGGCGCTGGCGGTCATACCAAGGTCGATGGTCGCGTCCGACGGCGTGGTGGTGGGTGATCGTGCCCCCCTCGGCGATGATCGCGTCAGATACCGCCGCCTTGATCTGCGCCCACTGCTCGACCTCCTCGCCGCGGCGCGCCGGCGCGATCACCGTGAAGTACACCGCCGGCCCGTCGGCGTAGACGTGTGTGAAGCGCGCCGTCACGCGCCCGCCCTCGCCGCACGCTTCACGCACCGCCTGCTCGGCGCTCTGTTTCACGCGCGCGTGAAAGCCTTCGAAGCGCTCCCAGGTGATGGCCGTCTCGAACGTCTCCGCGAGCACGCCCATCGCGACGAGCGCGTCGCGCACGTAGGGCGCGCCGAGGAAGGCCTCGCGCCAGGAGCCGACCGCGTCGCCGCCGCCCGCCGCCGTGCCGGCGGCGCCATCGCCGCCGCCCGCGCGGCCGGCGCGCTTGCCGTCCGGCGCCTCGCCGCCGTGCTCGGCGCAAATCGCCAGGGCGCGCGCCAGCGCCTCGTCGACGGGGTGATCGGTGGACTCGAAGCCGAGCACCAGCAGCGCGCGGGTTCCGTCGCCGGCCATCGTCATGGCCGCCTCGCGCGCGTCGATCAAGCGGCAGTTGGCCGGACTCAGCCCCGACTGGGCAAGCGCGCGCACGCATTGCGCGCCGGCGTAGAGCTCAGAGAAACGGACGCCGACGGAGCGGCGGTGCTCGGGGCGCGGCTGCACGCGCACCCACGCCTCGCTGATCACGCCGAGTGTGCCCTCCGAGCCGGCGAGCATGCGGTCGGGGCTGACGCCCGCGCCCGAGCCGGGCAGCCTGCGCGATTGCCACACGCCGACCGGCGTGATCGCGCGCGCGGACTCGACGAAGTCCTCTATGTGCGTCCACACGGTCGCGAAGTGACCCGCCGCGCGCGTGGCGATCCAGCCGCCGAGCGTCGAGAACTCGAAGGACTGCGGGAAGTGGCGCAGCGTCAGGCCGTGCTCGCCGAGCTGCGCCTCCAGCACGGGACCGCTGGCGCCGCCCTGGATGCGCGCCGAGCGCGACACCGCGTCGACCTCCAGCACGCGGTCCAGCGCGCGCAGGTCGATCGTGACGGCGCCGTTGTAGGAGCCCGGGACGTCCGCCGTCACGCCGCCGACGACGGAGGTGCCGCCGCCGAACGGGATCGCCGCGACACGCTGGGCGGCGCACCACTCGAGCACCCGCTCGACGTCGTGCTCGTCGCGCGGCGTCACAACGAAATCCGGCGGGTGCTCGAAGCGTCCGCGAAAGCCGTTGACGACGTCGCTGTAGGACTTGCCCAGCGCGTGTGAGGCGCGTGCGTGCGCGCCGTCGGCGCACATCTCCGCCAGCGCGTCCGGCGGGCGCACGCGCGCGCTCGCCAGCTCGACGTCCTCCAGCGCAACCGGCGCCTCGATCTCGCCGACCTCGATTCCCAGGTGCTCGGCCGCGAGCGCGGCCGTCTGTCGCAGCTGCTCGGGCGCCGGCTGCTGGTCCTCATAGCCCCAGCCCCAGTGCTTGTAGCGACGAATGTTCACGCGCGCGAGTCTATGCTCACTTAGCGTCAAGCCACGCGAACGGCGCGCCGCGCGAATGTCGACACGACCCGAGCCCACACCGAGCGAACAGGCACACGAGCAGCCACGGATACTCGCGCGGGGACCGTGGGAGCTCGATCGCGTCACGACGCGCTGGCACGCCGAGCCCTTCGAGCCGTCGCCGGCGCACACCGAGGCGGCCGACGAGGCGATCAGGGACCTGCGCGACCGCGGCTCGCCCAGCCACGACGGTGTCGCCGCGCGCCTGGTCGACTTCCGCGCCGACGCCGACGGCATCGCCATCGAGCTGCAGCCGCTGCGCTGGGCGCTGCGGCTGGTCGCGGGCGACGCCTCGCACAGCGTCGCGGCGCTGTGCGTCACGCGCTCGGCCGACGGCCGCTGGCTGGCCGGGCGCCGCGCGCCGTGGGTCGCCTCTTGGGCCGGGCGCTGGGCGCTCGGCGCGGGCGGCGCCGTCGACCTCGGCGAGAGCCCCACGGACACGCTCGTGCGCGAGCTCGACGAGGAGTGGTCTGTCTCGCCCGAGCGCGTGCGCGGCGAGGCATTGATCTCGCTGCCGCAGCAGTTGGTCATGTTCGTCGGCCAGGCGTGGATCGCCGCCGGCCAGGAGCAGGCGGTGACGCCCGACCACGAGCACGACGAGTACGCATGGTGGCCGCGCGACATAGACGAGTGGCCGCCCGAGGCCGGCGATGCGCTGCCGCGCATGGCGCGCTGGCTGTCGGAGTGAGCGCCACGTCCACTTCGGCAAGACGGCACATACCCGCGCGCGAGGGCGCCGGGCCGCTGACGTTCGCGCGCCTGAAGTGGGCCTCCTTCGCGCACTCCTGCATCTACGTGGCGCTGCTCGTCTGCGCGTTCGCCGCCGGCGGCCCGCAGCCGCTGACGTTCGTGCTGGGCCTCGCGCACGGACTGCTGTGGATCTTCATGTCGCTGGCCTGCCTGGCGGCGGCGCGACTGCGCATCGTCTCTCTCCGGCTGGCCGTCGCGGTGGCCGTGCTCGGCGGGATCGGACCGTTCTTCGGCAGCTTGCAGTTCATCCGTGAGCAACGCCAGCGCGCCGCGCTAGAGTAGACAATCAATGGCCACAGGCACCACGGCTGAGCAGATAATCGACGTCGTGACCCCTGCCGCGGGCGAGTCGGTAACCGAGGGAACAATCCTCGAATGGCATGTCAAGGTGGGCGAGTCGATCAAGGTCGACGCGACGATCGTGGAGATCTCCACGGACAAGGTCGACGTGGAGCTGCCGGCGCCGGCGAGCGGCGTCGTCAGCGAGCTGCTCGTGGCCGAGGGCGACACGGTGACAGTCGGTCAGGTGATCGCGCGCATCGCCGTCGGCGCCGACGCGCCGGCGCCCTCGTCGGAGGGCAACGGATCGAGCTCGCCCGCGGCCGAGTCCGCGACGGAGCCCGAAGCTGAAGCGCCTGCCCACGCCGGCGACGACGACGCATCCCACACCGGCAACGGCTCGGGCTCGGGAACCGCAGCGACCCCCGAGGCCGGCGCGAGCGCCCCGCGCTCGGCGAGCGAAGGCGGTGCGGCAAGCGGGCGGCTGATCGACGTCGTCACGCCGGCGGCCGGCGAGTCCGTCACCGAGGGGACGATCCTCGAATGGCGCGTGAAGAGCGGCGATTTCATCAAGGCCGACGCGACGATCGTGGAGATCTCCACCGACAAGGTCGACGTGGAGCTGCCGGCGCCTGCGAGCGGCACCGTCGCCGAGCTGCTGGTGCAGGAGGGCGACACCGTGACGGTAGGTCAGGTGATCGCACGCATCGCCGTCGGCGAGCCCGCCGCCGCCCCCGCGACTGCCGGTGGCGACGCTGCCGCCAAGGCACCGGACGCCGGCGACGGCGCGCCCAGCGCCGGCGCACTGCCCGAGGGGACGAAAGTGTCACCGGTCGCCGCGCGCGCCGCGGCGGCCGAGGGCGTCGACCTCTCGGGCGTCTCGGGCAGCGGTCCGGCGGGGCGCATCGTGAAGTCTGACGTGCTCACGGCGGCCAGCGGCAACGGCGCGGCGCAGGCCACGAGTCCGACCGCCGCCGACGACGCCTCGGCGACGGCCGCGCAGGCGGAGACCAAGCCGATGCGCGGCAGCGCGGCGGCGCTCGCGCGCTACATGGAGCAGTCGCGCTCGATTCCCACGGCGACGAGCTTCCGCACGCTGGCTGTGACGATGCTCGAGGCGCGCCGCAAGGAGCTCAAGGCGGCCGGGCGCAAGGTCTCCTTCACGCATCTGATCGCCTACGCGATCGCGCGCGCCGCCGACGACATGCCGGTGATGGCCGACCACATCGCCGAGATCGACGGCAAGCCCAACCGCGTGCACGACGGCCAGGTCAACCTCGGGCTGGCGGTCGACGTGGAGAAGAAGGACGGCTCACGCACGCTGATGGTGCCCGTGATCGCAGACGCCGGCCGGATGCCCTTCGAGCGCTTCGTCGCCGCCTACGACGCGCTCGTGGAGAAGGCGCGCACGAACACGCTGACCGCCGACGACCTGCAGGGGGGCAACGTCACGCTGACCAATCCCGGCGGCATCGGCACGATCGCCTCGGTGCCGCGCCTGATGACCGGGCAAGGCACGATCGTCGCCACCGGCTCGATCGCCTACCCGCCGGGCCTGCAGAGCATCGGCCAGATGATCGGCGCGGAGAAGGTCATGACGATGACCTCGACGTACGACCACCGGATCATCCAGGGCGCCGAGTCCGGGCGCTTTCTCGCGCGCATCGAGGAATACCTGGTCGGCGAGCGCGGCTTCTACGAGGGCGTGTTCGCCT
>Ga0134128_10002562_pt1 | contig 22409 bp, 23 predicted proteins | sample KB31754_FD_96462 | JGI IMG/M metagenome (GOLD analysis project Ga0134128, IMG submission 96462) | Terrestrial soil microbial communities with excess Nitrogen fertilizer from Kellogg Biological Station, Michigan, USA - KB3-175-4 | ecosystem: Environmental > Terrestrial > Soil > Unclassified ... | reverse complement strand
GCTCAAGCCGTCGGAGTGGACGACGCGGACCGCGCTGTGGCTGGAGTCCGTCGTCTCGTCGACGGGGCTCCTGCCCGAGGGCCTGCTGACGGTCGTGCCGGGCCGCGGCGGCGCCGGCGAGGCCGTGATCGACGCCGCGGACCTGGTGATGTTCACGGGCTCCACGGCGACGGGACGCGCCGTCGCCGCGCGCGCCGGCGCCCAGCTCAAGCCCGCCATCCTGGAGCTCGGCGGCAAGCACCCGATGATCGTCTGCGCCGACGCGCCGCTCGAGCGCGCGGCCGCCGCGGCCGTGTGGGGCGCGCTGTCCAACAACGGCCAGGTCTGCGTCGGCGTCGAGCGCGTCTTCGTCGAGGCCGAGGTCCACGAGGCCTTCACCGCGCTCGTCCGGGCCCGCGTCGCCGCGCTGCGCGTGGAGCCGGGCCCCGACGCGGAGCTCGGCCGCTTCGTCCTGCCGACTCAGATCGACAAGGTGCAGGCCCAGCTCGAGGACGCGCGCCGCAAAGGCGCCCTCGTCAGCGGCGGGGAGATCCTCGACCGCGCGGGCCTGCGCATGGCGCCCGCGGTCGTGCTGAACTGCTCGATGGACATGACGGTCATGACCGAGGAGACCTTCGGCCCGGTGATCCCCGTCATGAAGGTCTCGCGCGCAGAGGACGCCGTCGCGCTCGCCAACGCGGGCTCCGAGGGCCTCGCGGCGAGCGTGTGGACCCGCGACGCGGACCGCGCGGACCGCCTGGTCGCGGCCCTCGAAGCCGGCATGGTCGGCATCAACGAGCCCGGGACCCATTACGCGCTCGGCTCGCTGCCGTTCGGCGGCGTGAAGGCCAGCGGACTCTGGCGGCGCCACGGCGACGAGGGCCTGTTGGCGCTCACGCAGGCTCAATCCGTCATCGAGCACGAGTGGCCCGCGGACGTGCCCGACCCCTGGTGGTTCCCGCGCGAGTCCTGGGTGGCGCCGCTGCTGCGCCGCCTGCTCGGACTGCCGTGATCCTCGGCATCCACGCCTCGGTCGCGGGCGGGTTCCCGCGGACTCTCGAGGAGGCGGAGGCCCTGGGCTGCGAGGCCCTGCAGATCCTGCCCTACCGGCGCCATCACGCCCCGACGGAAGCGGAGCTCGCGGAGTTCCGCGCCGCGCGCGCGTCCTCCGGCGTGCGGCGGCTGCTGATCCACTCGCGCTTCGTGCCAAGCCTCGCCTCCTCCGACGAAAGGCGGCGCCTGCGCTCGGTCGAGCACCTCGCGGAGGAGCTGCGCCTCGGCGCCTCCCTCGGCGGCGAGATGTACGTGCTCCACGCGGGAGCCTACTCGCCGGATTCCGACGAGGCCAAGGGGATCGAGCTGTTCGCCGACTCCGTGCGCCGCGCCGTCGATCGGAGCGCTTACGGCGGCCGACTCGTCTTGGAGAACGTTCCCGGAGGAGGCCGCCGCATGGGCGGGACGTTCGAGGAGCTCGCGCGGCTCATGGACGCGGTGAAGCCGCACGTGCGCGGGCTCGGCGCCTGCCTCGACACGGCCCACGCCTGGGCCGCGGGCTACGACCTCTCCGCCGCGGAGGCCGCGCTCAAGTTCGTCGCGCGCGCCCATCGCTTGCTCGGCGCGCACGGCATCGCGGCGTTCCATCTCAACGACTCGCGCGCCCTGCTCGGCTCGCACCTCGAGAGCCACGAACACTGGGGGAAGGGCCGCCTCGGCCTCGAGGGCCTCAAGGTCTTGCTGCAGCGCGGGGAGTTCGCGGACGTTCCCGGCATCCTCGAGACGCCCAAGGGTCCGGGGGCGGACGCCCTCAACCTCGGCTTGGCGCGCCGCCTCGCTTCCTGAGGTTCGGGCCCGCCCATGGAGGGCCCGCGAGCCTAGCGATTGAGGATCGTCGCGACGATCACGCCGTCGGAGACGCGGCCGGGCGATATGTTCGTGCCGGGCTGGTCGTAAGGCCGCGTCGGGGTGCGATGGGGGTCGAAGAAGCGGACGGTGCCGTCGCCGAGCACGCCGATGTAGGAGTTCACGTCCAGTTTCTTGGCCTCCGCCACGTCGTCCCAGGAGAACATCCGCGAGTCGGGCTCGCTGCTCGGGTGAGTGTGATACAGCGCGACGAGGCGGTCTCCCTTGCGCACGCCGGCGCGGAATCGGATATGGCCCGTCTGCCCGTTGGAGACCGGCTCGGAGTAGAAGAACGAGCCGTCGCGCTCGACGACGACTCCGCCGTTCTCGAAGTTCTCGCTGAGCGGCATGGCGCGTCTCAGCGCGGCGATGGCCGCCTGGTCGGCGGACGCGTAGGACTCGGTCTCCGAGACGACGCTGAGAGGCAGGTCCGCGGCCGCGGCGGCCGCGCTCAGCAGGAGAAGAGGGACTCCCAGGAGCGCCGTGAGCATGCCGGGAGGATAAACGACCGCCGCGATTTTTTCAAGGGGCCGCGGCGGCGTCTGTGAAGAAGTCATCGTAATGGGCGAGGCTTTCGTCGAGGCAGGCCCAGTAGCCCTGCTCGACGTAAGCGTAGCCGGCCTTCTCGAGAGCCTCGCGCACCATCGGCCGCACCGAGGCCAGCAGGCGGTTGGAGAGCGCGGGGAAGAGATGGTGCTCGAGATGGCACTCGACGAAGGCGTTGCCGCCCATCCCGGAGAGGAACCAGTGCGGCTTGAGATTGCGCGTCGTGCGCGTCTGATGCGGCAGCCACTCGCGGCGGGCGCGGGGAAATTCTAAGCCGATGTGATTGAACACCGCCAGGTGCATGAAGACGGGGGCGAACAGGCTGCGCATGACGAAGGCGGCCAGGACGGCGCCCGGAAGGGGCATCAGCCGCGCGAAGAGGGCGATATGGAACGCCCAGCCGGCGGCGGCGAGGAGCAGATAGAGCGAGAGCCCGCGCCCCTTGGCGCGCAGGTAGGCCGCGCTGTTCCAGACGAGCCAGAACGAGACCAGGAACGGCGTCACGAAGAAGTACAGGCGCTTGTCGAGCCAGGGATAGATAAAAAGCGGCGGATCCCGGTCGACGACGTTCGTGTGCACGTGATGAAGGATGACGTGGCGCTCGTGCCACCACTCTCCGCTCTGCGCCGACCAGAAATCCGAGAAGAAGCGCAACCAGAGACGGTTCGCGTCCGTCGAGGCCGCGAAGGCGCGGTGGCTCGACTCGTGCACCCCGGTGATGGCGATGCCGTAGTAGGCGTAGGACATCACGGCGAGACCGGAAGCGAAAACGAGACCGCCTCCGGCCGCGCAGAGCCAATAGCCGCCGAGAAAGAGCAGAGCGCGCGCCGCGAACACCGCGAGCTCGCAGCCGTGCGCCTGCAGCCAGCCTTGCCGGTCCGCGTGCTCCTTCACCCGCCGGGAGAGCTCGGCGAAATCCCGCCGCGGCAAGAGTCCGTTCACGCGGCGCGTCTCGAGAAGCCCGCGAGCCAAGCGGCGCCGCCGCCGAGGAAGGGGAGGACGACGAAGACCGTCAGGAGCAGGAAGACGGCGTCGTTGGCGGGCTCGCCGGTCCGCGCGACGCCGGCGACGTGGAGGAACGACTTCAAGACCGTGATCGCCCAATTGCCGTAGCAGCCGACGATGAACGCCCACCCGAGTCGCCGGAGCCCGCGCTCCCCGTAACGCAGGAAGGGGAACGTCCAGGCCACGCCGAGCAGCAGGAAGCAGCCCATCAGCGCCCCGAGATGGGCGGCCGAGACGGCGTTCCGGTCGGCCGGGGCGGCGCCCGTCATCGCGGCCGCGAGGAGCAGACCCGTGAGCAGGGAAGCGAAAAACAACGCGGCCGCGGCTCGCGCCATCAGCTTCTGCGTCGGATGGGGGGGCTGGTTCAGATCGACAGGCGCAGGCCTTCGCGGCCGAGCGCGACCTTCATCTTGTAGCCGCGCTCCGCGACGCGCGCGTCGGCCGCCTGGGCCATCTTGTCCAGGACGTCGTCGGCGTAGCTGTCGTCCTGATGGACGAGGACCAGCTGCTTGACGCCGTTGCGGCCGGCGAAGTCGACGGCCGCGAGGAAGCTCGAGTGGCCGGTGTTGCGGTGGGTCTTGTAGTCCTCGTCCGTGTAGCGGCCGTCATGGATGAGCAGGTCCGCGCCGCGCGCGAGGCCGCCGAGCTTCTCGTCGTAGTCCTGCAGGGCGGTCGCGGCCTCGCCGTAGACCTCGCTGTCGGGACAGTACACGATCTTGCGCTCCTCGGCCTGCAGGATGTAGCCGAGCGTCGTGCCCGGGTGGTTGGCGTAGAACGCCGTCATGCGCACGCCGGCCATGATCTCGTAGGTCTGCTCCATCATCTCGTAGAGCTCGATGCGGGACGCCGGCGTCTCGGAGCCGAAGCCGGGCTCGAGCGCCTCGGCCAGCATCGTCTCGAGGGGCTTGCCGGGCTCTCCGGAGCCGGCGACGTGCAGCGTGTAGGACGCGTCGCGCGCGCAGGGGAAGCCGGCGAGGCCCTCGACGTGGTCGCGGTGGAAGTGGGTGAGGAAGAGCCAAAGCTCGTGGAACGGCGAGCCTTTCATGAGCTCGTTGCCGAGCAGGCTGATGCCCGAGCCCGCGTCGAAGACGATCAGGCTCGCGGGCAGCTCGACCGACACGCACGAGGTGTGCTTGCCGTAGCGCGTGACCGCCGGCGAGATCGCCGAGGAGGACGAGCGGCAGCCCCAGACCGAGACCTTGACGTCGGCGCGCGGCGCGGGCGCCGGGCCTGACGGCGCGCGCGCGGTCTTCACGGGCTCGACGCCCGCGCTCTTCATGATCGCGGCGACCTGCGGCCCGAAGGCCTCCACGTCGTAGGGCTTCTCGATGAACAGCTCCGCGCCGTACTCCTTCGCGCGGCTCTTCTCGGCCTCGAAGGACTTCCCGGAGACGACGATGGCGCGGATGCCGGCGGTCGAAGGATCGGACTTCAGGCGGTGCAGGAGAGTGAGCCCGTCGATGCCGGGCATCAGGATGTCGAGGACGACGAGCGAGGGCTGGTCGCGCTTGATCTCGTCCTGCGCCTTCAGGCTGTCCTGGATGAGGCGCGCCTCGAAGCCCGCGTCCTTGAGGAGCTCGAGCGTCAAGCTCCCCACGATGGGATCGTCGTCCACCACGATGACCTGGCTCGCCACGGGGCCGCTATTCTATATAATATTGGTCATGCGCATACTCGCCGGCCAGCATCGCGGACGTCCTTTCAAGAGCGTCCCCAAGAGCCTTCCCGTCAAGCCGATCTCCTCGCGGATCAAGAAGTCGCTGTTCGACATCCTGCGCCCGTGGCTGGCCGGCGCCAAGTTCCTCGACCTGTACGCCGGCACCGGCTCCGTCGGCCTGGAGGCCCTCTCGCGCGGCGCGGAGTCCGCGTTCTTCGTGGACCGCGACAAGCGCTGCCTCGCCGTCATCGAGGAGAACCTCAAGGCCCTCGGCGCGTCGGGGAAAGGACGGACCTCGTACGGCGACATCCTGCAGGACCTCTCCTGGATCCCCTACCGGGCCGGCGTTCCGGCCTTCGACATCGTCTTCCTCGGCCCGCCGTACCGCGACGAGGAGGACCGGCCGCTGCAGTACTCGACGCCCTCCCTGGCGCGCGTGATCGAGGCGGGTCTGCCCGCCCCGGAGGCGCTCGTGATCGTCCAGCATCACGTGAAGGAGGACGTCCGGGTCCCCGCCGGGTGGGAGCGCTACCGCCGCGAGAAGTACGGGGACACCTTCGTCGACTTCCACCGCCGCGCGGCGCCGCCCGCGCCCTGAGCCGATGAGACGAAGCGTCCTGGCCCTGGCGCCTCTGCTGCTCCTCGCGGGCGGCTGCGGACCGGACCTCGACATCGTCCGCGATTCGACTTTCCGCGGCCACGTGAAGGTGCGGAATTTCCACGTCGCGCGCGGCGTCGTCGTCACGGTCCCGTCGGACTTCGTCGTCGAGAGCGCGGGTCCCGCGGTCGTCGAGGGCTTCATCCGCGGCGAGGTCGGCAGCGGGGCGAGCATCGAGATCCGCGTCTCCACCGGCGACCTGATCGTCCTCGGCGGCCTGCAGGCCGGCTCCGGCGCGGACGGCGAGGAGCCGGGCGCGGACGGCGGCCCGGGGGGGCGCGTGCTCCTGCGCGCCGACCGCGGCGTGATCCGCGCGCGCGGCCCGCTCGAGGCCGGGGCCGGCGGCGACGGCGCCGGCCGGCGCGAGGAGGGACGCGGAGAGCTCCGCGTCGTCTCGGGCGCCGGCGGCTCCGGCGGCGACGTCTCGCTCGCCGCGCCTTCGGTCCTCATCGACTCCGGCGCGGCGGCCGGCGACGGCGGCGACGGCGGGGCCGCCTGGGCGCGCTGCGTCGCGCTCGCCCCGGGCGCGCCGAACTTGGTCGACAGCGGCGCGGACGCCCCGGAGCGCACCGGCGCGGACGAGCCGCCTGCGCCGACGGGGGTCGCGAGCGCGACGGCCGGGGCCGGCGGGGCCGGCGGCTCCGTGCGGGTCTCGGGCGGCGCGCTGCGCATCGACGGTCCGCTGCGCGCCGGCACGGGCGGCTCCGTCGCGCGCGCGTCCGCGCGCGGCGGGAACGCGGCGTCCGCCGCGCTGTCCAAGCCCGGGACCGGCGGCGACGTCTCCGTGCGCTCCGAGGGGCTGACCGAGCCCGCGAGCTCGTGGACCTTGATCCCGGGCGACGGGGGCGACGCGGGCCTGCCGGCCGACATCATGGCGGAGGCCTCCGCCCGCACCGCGGCGTCGGCGTCCACTCGCGGCGGCGGCGACCCCGGGTCCGTCCTGGTGGGCGCCAAGACCATCGCGGCCGGAGAAGGCGGGGACGGCGGCGGCGTGCTGGCGCAGAGCGACGCGAAGGCGCGCTACGGCCTCGGCGCCCCGGGCCAGGGCTCCGCGCCCGGCCAGCCGGTGTCGAAGCAGGCGCCGTAGCCGGCATGGAGATCTCCTTCACCCGCTACCGGATCTACCGGGAGTGCCCCTGGAAGTACAAGCTGATCTTCGTCGACGGCCGGCGCATCCCGCTGAATCCGAAGTCCTCGTACGGCCTTTCGGTGCATCGCGCGCTCGAGGCCTGGCTCTCGAGCGGCGACGACTCGCTGGAGGCCCTGTTCGGCGCTCTCCAGTCGCGCTGGCTCGCCGAGGGCTACCCCGACGAGGCGACCGAGGCGCGCTGGTACGGGAAGGCCGAGCGCACGCTCGCGCGATTCTTCGATGAAGAATCCTCGAGGCGGTCGAAGCTCATCGGCGTCGAGAAGGAGTTCGTCTGGACGCTCGGCGCGCACGAGGTCCGCGGGATGATCGACCGTATTGATCAAGGCCCCGAAGGGGCCTATGAGCTCGTCGACTATAAGACGGGTCCCGAAGCGCCCGCACCCGAGCGCGTGGCGGCGGACCTGCAGCTGCGCTTCTACGCGCTGGGCGCGCGGCTCGGGCTGGGCCTGCGCGCCGCGACCGTGACGATGGACTGCGTGACGGCGGGCCAGCGGGTCAGCGCGCCGTACGATGCGTCGGGGGAGGACGCCCTTTCCGCCGACATCGCGGCGGCGGCGGCGGGCATCGAGGCGGGCGAATTCTCGCCCGACACGTCCTTCTGCCCGCGCTGCGATTTCAAGAACGACTGCCCGTACTCGGTCGCGAAAGTAATATGATCGCCTCTTGACGGACGCGTGACTCCGAAGGAGACCTCCCGATGAACCTGACCGCCCGCAATTGGCTCGTCGTCGCGTCGTTCGCCCTCAGCGTCGCGCTGGGCTTGACGCTCGCGCGTCGAGGGGGCCCCGGCCCGGCCGCCGCGGCCGACGCCCGCCCTCTGATCGGCTTGTCCCTCGACACCTTGAAAGAGGAGCGCTGGCAGCGCGACAAGGCCGCCTTCGAGGCGAAGGCGAACGAGATGGGCGTGGACCTGCTCATCCAGGCCGCCAACAGCGACGACACGCGCCAGATGCAGGACGTGCAGGCGCTCATCAGCCGGCACGTCGGGGTCATCATCATCGCCCCGCACAACGGCGCCGCGATGGCCAAGGGCGTGACGCTCGCGCACGAGGCGGGCATCCCGGTGATCTCCTACGATCGCCTGATCTCGGGCGCCGACGAGGACCTCTACGTCTCCTTCGACACGATCCGCATCGGCGAGATGCAGGCGCAGGCGCTCCTCACCAAGCTCAAGGGCCGCAGGCCCATCCGCCTCGTGCGCATCCAGGGCGCGAAGACCGATCACAACTCCTTCCTCCTGAAGGAAGGCCAGGACAAGGTTCTGGCGCCGCTGATCGCCAAAGGCGAGGTCAAGGTCCTGCACGAGGACTGGGCGCAGGACTGGAAGCCGGAGAACGCCAAGAAGATCATGAACGCGGCCCTGACGACGCACGGCCACGACCTCGACGCGGTGCTCTGCGCCAACGACGGCACGGCGGGGGGCGCGATCCAGGCGCTCAGCGAGGAGGGCCTCGCGGGCAAGATCGTGGTCGTCGGGCAGGACGCGGAGCTCGCCGCCTGCCAGCGCATCGCGGCGGGCACGCAGGCCGCGACCATCTACAAGCCCACGAGTCTCGAGGTGAACGCCGCGCTCGACGCCGCGGTCAAGATGGCCAAGGGCCGCGCGATCGTCGCGAAGGACGAGATCGACAACGGCTTCGCGAAGATCCCGACCATCCTGCGCGACACCATCGTGGTCACGAAGGAGAACCTGATGGACACGGTCATCAAGGACAAGTACCACCCCTACGACCAGGTCTACAAGGGCGTGCCGGCGGACCAGAGGCCCCCGCGGCCATGAGCGCACCGCTGCTCGAGGCGCGCGGCGTCACCAAGCGCTTCCCCGGGGTCGTCGCCCTGAAGGACGTCGGCTTCGACGTGCGCGCGGGCGAGGTGCACGCCCTGTGCGGGGAGAACGGCGCCGGCAAGTCGACGCTGATCAAGCTCCTCTGCGGCGTGCATCCCTACGGCAGCTACGAGGGCGAGCTGCTCGTCGGCGGCGAGCGCGCGGAGTTCGCGGGCGTGGGCGACGCCCAGCGGGCCGGCATCGCCGCGATCGCGCAGGAGCTGGCGTGCGTGCCGGCGCTCAGCGTCGCCGAGAACGTGCGATTGGGCGATTGGCCCACGACGGGCGCGCTCGTCGATTGGCAGGAGACTCGCCGCGACGCCCGCGAGTGGCTCTCCAAGCTCGGCCTCGACGTCGACCCGGACCTGCCCGTCGAGCGGCTCGGCGCGGGACAGCGCCAGCTCGTCGAGATCGCCAAGGCCCTGCGCAAGAAGGCGCGCGTGCTGATCCTCGACGAGCCGACCGCGGCGCTCGCCGAGGCCGAGGCGCGCCGACTGCTCGAGCTCGTGCGCTCCCTGCGCGCCGAGGGCATCGCGATCGTCTACATCTCGCACCGCCTCGAGGAGATCTTCGAGATCGCCGACCGCGTCACGGTCCTGCGCGACGGCTCCACCGTGTCGACGCGCCTCGCTTCGGACGCCCGGCGCGAGGTCCTCATCCGCGACATGGTCGGCCGCGAGCTCGGCGCCCTTTTCCCGCGCCGCGCGCCCGCGCTCGGCCCCGTCCGCCTCGAGGCGCGCCGCCTGGGCGCGGAAGGCGGGGGCGGGGTCAAGCGCCTGGAGGACGTCTCGTTCTCGGTCCGCGCGGGCGAGGTGCTCGGCATCGGCGGCCTCATGGGCGCGGGCCGCACCGAGCTGCTCAAGCACCTCTTCGGCGCGTGGGGCCGGCGCACGGCCGGCGAGCTCCTTCTCGACGGCCGCCCGCTCCCGGCGCGGACCCCGTGGGACGCGCTCGCCGCGGGCCTGGCCCTGGTCTCCGAGGACCGGCGCCGCGACGGCCTCGTCCTCGAGCAGTCGGTCGGCTTCAACCTGTCGCTGTCGACGGTCGCCTCGCTCATGCGAGGGGGACTCCTCGACGAGCACGAGGAGGCGGTCCTCAACGAGCGCGACCGCGCCGAGCTGCGCATCAAGACGCCGAGCCTCGCCGCGCGCGTGGGCGGCCTGTCGGGCGGCAACCAGCAGAAGGTCTTGTTCGGCCGCGCGCGGCGCTCGGCGCCGAAGGTCCTGCTTCTCGACGAGCCCACGAGAGGCGTCGACGTCGGCGCGAAGGTCGAGATCTACGAGGTCATCAACGGCCTGACGGAGAAAGGGCTCGCCGTCGTCCTGGTCTCGAGCGAGCTGCCGGAGCTGATCGGGATGTCGGACCGCATCGTCATGATGCGCAGCGGCCGCGTCATGGGCGAATTCTCGCGGGCCGAGGCCACCCAGGAGCGGCTCATCGCCGCGGCGCTGGGACACGCGGAGGCGGCATGAGCGAGGAAAAGGCCGGGATGAACGTCCGCGACTGGTCGGAGACGCTGGCGCTGGGCGCGATCGTCGCGGTGTTCGCCGCGCTGTCCCCGGAGTTCCTCGGCGCGCGCAACCTCTCGATGCTGGCCATCGAGCTGTCCATCACCGCGATCCTCGCCCTCGGCATGCTCCTCGTCATGCTGCCGGGGCAGATCGACCTGTCCGCCGGCAGCGGCGTCGGGCTCATCGGCGGCGTCGCGGCGGTCCTCGTCACCCGCTTCAACTGGCCGGCTCCCGCCGCCATGCTCGCGGCCGCCGTGCTGGCGATCCTGATCTGGAACACGATGGGGCGCCTGATCGTGTCGCAGAGGATGCCGTCGTTCATCATCACGCTCGGCGGGCTGCTGGTCTTCAAGGGGCTTTTCTGGCTCGTGATCCAGAACGCGACGGTGCCGGTCTCCCCGGCCGGGGCGGAGAACCTCTTCGCGCGGCTGACGACGACGTATCTGCCGCCGCCGCTGGGCTGGGCTCTGGCCGCCGCGGTGGCGGCCGTCCTGCTCGGCGGCTGGGCGCGGCGCGCGCGCCGCGCGAAGGCGACCGGCGCGCCGTACGACTCCGAGACCGGCTTCCTGAAGGCGTTCCTCGGCGCGCAGGCGGCCGCGCTGTTCGTCGCGGTGACCAACGGCTTCCGCGGCGTGCCGCTGCCGGCCGTCCTGCTGGCCGCCAGCGCGGCCGCGGTTTTCATCCTGACCGAGCACACGGCCTTCGGCCGCCGTTTATACGCGATCGGCGGCAACGCGGAGGCCGCCCTGCTCGCCGGCATAGACGTGGACAAGAACGTCATCGCGGCGTTCGCGATCATGGGCGCCGCCGTGGCGCTGACCGGCTTCATGCAGACGGCGTACGCGGGCGCCTCCACGACGACGGTCGGCGACCTGATGGAGCTCGACGCGATCGCGGCGTGCGTGATCGGCGGCACCAGCCTCAACGGCGGCCGCGGCAACGTGCGCGGCGTGCTGTTCGGCGCGCTGATCATGGCGACCTTGCTCAACGGCATGACGCTGCTGGCCGTCTCGCCGGAGATCAAGTACGTGACGCGCGGTCTCGTTCTGGCGCTTGCTGTCTGGCTCGACACCCGGCTCTCCCGCGTCGCGCGGTAGGGGGAATTTCCCTAAGAGGGCGGTCGTCGAGAGCGGCCGGGCTCTCGACGATCTACTCCCGGATGTCTACGGGGTGACGCTGGCGGCGAAAGTGTCGCGCGTGGCTCGGCGCGCGGCGGGGGCGGCTGAGTATTACGGAACGTGGGCGGGGCAAAACTGGGACTACTGGCGTCCGAAAACAACATCTCCATGAACAAGAAAATCGCGCTCGTCGCGCTCGCATTCATTTGGACCGGCTCGGCCGTTGCCGAGAAGCCACTCCCGACTAACAATAAGGAACAGGCCATGACCACAAAGGAAGATTTCTTTCTGAAGATCGATGCACTCACCAAGGTGAAGGGCATCACTCCGCAGTCCGTTTCGAAAGCGCTCAAGACACGCCTTGAGTTCGCCAAGACTTCGAATATCAACACCGCGGCGCACGGCCCGTCCGGCTCCGGAATCGATCGCGTCGAGATCCGCGGCGAAGGCGGTCGTTTTCTGACAATCGACGTGTCTCCGCGCTTGGGGGTCACCACGGAGGATATCCGCCGACATTTCGGGGAGGAAACCGATGTCGTGCACGAATCCCCCGACCTGCCGGCCTATCTCGTTTATTCCAAGCCCCAGGCGCAGCTGAAGTTCGGGATGAAGCTCGGAAAACCGGATATTCTCATCGTGGTTATCCTTGACCGCACCGAATTCGCGCTGAAAGAAATCAGAGCCAACAGTTCCACGGAGAAGAAATGAATTCCTTCCGCGCCAAACTCGCCCCGTTCCTCCCCGCCGTGAGTTGGAGGCGGGCTACGGGGTGACGCTGGCGGCGAAAGTGTCGCGCGAGGCTCGGCGCGCGGCGGGGGCGGCTGGGCGGGCATGGGCGGCGTGCCTGAGGAAGATCTTCGAGGTGGACCCGGTGAGGTGCGGGAAGTGCACGGGGGAGATGAAGCTGGTGGCGGTGATCCTGGACGACCGGGAGCTGGAGCGGAATCTAGCGCATCAAGGGTGGCCGACGGAGTTCCCGAAGACGAAGGCGCCGCGGGCGCCGTCGGGGCGGGTGGAGAGCGGCTGGGAAGGGGGCCAGGTGGACCCGCGGGCGGAGAAATGGGACGGACGGGACGAGTTCCCTGACGAGGAGCCCGCATAGGCGGGCGAAAGCGCGCCCGAGCGGCGAGGTTTAAGGACGGAGACGGCGACGAAGACGGGATCGGGCCCTCGCGGCGAGCCGCGGGGGCTCTTGCTTTGGCGGGAAAGGCGGGGTACGCTGTGCGGACCGGAGCGACCTCGGCAGAAATGCGGCCTAGAAATTCCTACTTCGTCCCCGCCGGCGTGACCCGCGTCAAGCTCGTCATCGCTTTCGACGGCGGCGCCTACGACGGCTGGCAGCGCCTGCGCCACGGCACCGGCGTCCAGCAGGTCGTCGAGGGCGCGCTGACCAAGCTCTTCCCCGGCGGCCCGCATCTCCTGCAGGGCTCCAGCCGCACCGACGCGGGCGTGCACGCGCTCGGCCTGGCCGCGCACGCGGACCTGCCTCTGCACGCGCGAATGACGCCGCGCAAGCTCCTCGTCTCCCTCAACGCCTTCCTGCCGGAGGACATCCGCGTCCTCTCCTCGACGCGGGCCCCGAAGGATTTCCACGCGCGTTTCCACGCCGTCGGCAAGGAGTACCGCTACACGGTCTGGAACCACGCGGCGATGAACCCGCTCCTGCGCGGGCGCGCCTGGCACGTGTCGACGAAGCTGGACTTTCCCGCCATGAAGCGCGCCGCGCGCCTCTTCGAGGGCCGGCACGACTTCCGCTCCTTTACCGCGAACCGCGGCGGGGGGCTCGAGGACGCCGTGCGGACCCTGAAGCGCTGCCGCGTGACGCGCGGCGGGTCCCAGCTCACGTTCGCGATCGAGGGGAGCGGATTCCTCTACCGGATGTGCCGCGGCATCGTCGGGACCTTGGTCCAGCTGGGCCAGGGCAAGTTCGGTGAAGCGGACATCCGCGCGATGCTGGCCGCCGGGGACCGCCGGACCGGCGGCATGAGCGCTCCCGCCGAGGGGCTGGTCCTCTGGAAAGTGCGCTACGCTAAGGGTTCAGGCGGTAGACGCGCACGTAGTCGACCAGCATGACCGCGGGGTTCGGCGTCGACTCGTTCGGGTCCTTCGGCCAAGAGCCGCCGACGGCCAGGTTCATGATCAGCGTGAAGGGATGGTCGAACACCCAGGCCTTGCCCGGCGGAAGGTCCTCGCGCGACGCGGTGAAGTACGGCTTGGTCCAGTCGTCGACGTAGAACGAGACGCTCCCCGGCGACCAGATCGCCCCATACTCGTGGTAGCCGTCGTCGACGCGGCCGCCGTCGGGGAACGAGAACCTCTTGTCGATCCCCTGCGTGCCCGAGTAGCCCGGGCCGTGGATCGTGGCTTGGACCTTCCCGGCGCCGAGGCCGTTGGGGACGTCGGCCATGACGTTCTCCATGACGTCGATCTCGCCGCAGGCGGGCCACCCCTCCGTCGAGACGCCGATCAGCCAGAACGCGGGCCACAGCCCTGCCGCGGAGGGCAGGCGCATGCGCGCCTCGACGCGGCCGTATTGGACCTGCTTGGTCTTCTCGGTGTTGAGGCGAGCCGACGTCCACTTCCCGGACTTCGTCTTGATGGCCTTGATCACCAGGTGGCCGTAGCCGTCGAGGTAGGCGTTGGGCGACTTCGGGTCGCACGGCGCGGCCTTCGAACCGCCGGCGCAGTAATCCTCGAGCTCCTGGTTGCCGTAGCCGTCGTCGCCGGCCGCGTAGCCCCATTTCCTCGGGTCGGGCAAGGACAAGTGCTTGCCGTCGAACTCGTCCGACCACACGAGCTTCCAGCCGGTCGTGGAGGCCGCGGGCGCCTCCGCCTTGGCGGCGGCGGGAAGAAGAAGGGACAGGGCCAGGAGCAGGTTCATCGGTTTCCTCCTAGAGCACGCCGTGGCGCCGGCGCGGCGCCTCGGGCACGTCGCAGTGGTCGCGGACGCAGTTGCGCCCGTCGTGCTTCGCCTGATAGAGGTTCATGTCCGCGCGATGCAGGAGATCGCCGGGCCGCTCCTTCGCCGACGCGTCGAAGGTGGCCACGCCGATGCTGACGGTCGTCAGGTAGCCGTTCTTGGTGATGCCGGCGCGCACGCGCTCGGCGATGTGGAGCGCCGTCTCCGCGTCGGCGCCCGGCATCACGACGACGAACTCGTCGCCGCCGTAGCGCCCGAGGATGTCGTGGGAGCGCACGTGGGCGGAGATCGTCTCGGCGGTCTCGCGGATGACGCGGTCGCCGAACAGGTGGCCGTGGCTGTCGTTGACCAGCTTGAACTCGTCGATGTCGACGATGATGACCGAGAGGGGCGTCCGCTCGGTCAGCGAGCGCTGGATTTCTATCTCGAGCACTTCATACAAATAGCCGTAGGTGTAGGACCCGGTCAGGGCGTCGGTGACGGACTTGACGTGCAGCTCGTCGACGCGGATCGACAGGCGCCGGTTGCGGACCTTCTGGCGCTCCGAGCGCAGGCCGAGGATCGACCCAAAGACGACGAACGACGCCACGGTGCCGATCGCCATGTAGGCGTAGAACAGGAAGTTGTAGTCGAGCTCGCTGCGCGCCCAGGTCATCTTCAGGACGGGGTCCGCGAGCCAGTACCTCAGGAGGAAGGCGCCGATCGGCGAGCCCAGGCCCAGGACGGCGCCGAGGGCGGGATAGGCGTAGTAGTGCGGGATCGCCAGCCACGGCCCCTGCTGCTCGGCGTCCGAGCGGCGGCGGCGGCGGGTCTTCATCGCTTCAGCCGGCGTCCTCGGGGCTGAGCGACCACAGCGCGCGAGGCTCCGCGCCGCACTCCACGGCGACCATCCCCGCGGGGCGGAACTCGAAGGACCGCCCGGTCAGAAGGGCGGCCAGCTCTCCGATCTGGGGCTGGTGTCCGACCGCGAGCACCTCCTCGACGCCGGCGGCGCGCTTGCGCAGAGCGTCGAGGACTTCCTGCGGCGGCAAGGTGTTGTCGAGCGGGACGAAGGCCTCCGCGGGGGCTTTCAGCGCGGCGGCGGCCGCCGCCGCGGTCTGGACGGCGCGGAGCAAGGGGGAATGGAGGATCAGCGCGGGGCGGCCCCCGCGCTTGAGCACGGCCTCGGCGGCGCGCCGGGCGTCGGCGCGCCCCTTGTCCGAGAGGGGGCGCATGGCGTCGGTCTTGACGCGCGCCTCGGCGCACGTGGGCGAGTGCCCGTGCCGCATCAGATAGAGCGTTTTCACGAAGGGTTCAGCCTATCAAATTCGGCGGCCCGCCCATTAGAAGAAGTAGTCGAAGGACACCCAAAGCCGCTCCTTGAGGCGCTCGAGCGGCGGGCGGCGGCGCCAGTCGGCGAGAGTGATCTCGCGCGAGCCCTTGAGCCCGAGCTCGAACTGGGAGGCGAGCTCCTCCGCGAAGGCGCGGTCGAGGACGTTGAGGTTGACCTCGAGGTTGTGCTGGAGGCTGCGGTGGTCGAGGTTGTAGGTCCCGACCGAGGCCCACAGGCGGTCGACGACGACGGCTTTGGCGTGCATCATGGGCCCCTGCCACTCGAAGACGCGCACGCCGCGCGCGAGCAGGGAGTCGTAGCGCGCGCGCATGGCGTGCCAGACGGCGCCGGAGTCCGAGCGGCCGGGGACCATGACGCGCACGTCCACTCCGCGGCGCGCCGCCTGCGCGAGGGCGCGGCGGATGCGCCAGTCGGGGATGAAGTAGGCGTTGGCGATCGAGACCTGCTCGCGCGCGGCGAGCAGGGCGTTCACGTAGGCCTCGCGGATGACGAAGCGGTTGAGCAGCTCCTGGTTGGCCGCGATCTTCACGCGCGCGGGCCCGCGCGTGGCCGCGTCGCCGGCGGTCTCGAACCAGCGGCCGGTCTGCGCGGACCACACGTCGCGGAACAGCAGGTCGAGGTCGCGCGCGGCGGGGCCCTCGACGCGGACGTGGGCGTCGCGCCAGTCGCCTCCGCCGAGGTCGGCCGGGGCGTTCTCGTCGTTGAGGTTCATGCCGCCGACGAAGCCGACCTTGCCGTCGCAGACCAGGATCTTGCGGTGGTCGCGCCGGTTCCAGGCCCAGCTCGGCCGCCACGGGGCGACGGGGTGGTATTCGAGGATCTGGACCCCGGAGTTCCTCATCATGGTCTCGAGGGTGGGGTCCAGGTCGAGCGAGCCGATCGAGTCGTAGATCAGGCGCACGCGCGCGCCGGTCCTGGCCTTCCGGGCGAGCAGCTCCGCGAAGGCGCGGCCCGTCTGATCGGAGCCGAGGATGTAGGTCTCCAGGTGGACGGAGGCCTCGGCCCTTTCGATGGCGGCCTCCATCGCCGGGAACAGGTCCTTGCCGCGCACGTACAGGGTCAGGGAGTTGCCGGGGACATACTCGTCGTAGTCCCAGGAGAAGTCGCCGGAGGCCGGCACGGGCCGGCGCCTCAGCAGCTTGGGCACTCGCGGCAGTCGGGAAAGCGCCACGGCGACAAGATATCAAACGGCGGGGCAAAGGGTCAGGCCTTTAGTTATTTAAGTTATTGACTCAGGAACGATTGACGCTCGACTCGAAGCGAACGATAATGATCGTGCATGAGCGCGAAAACCTCCCGGATGCCCGTGCTGTTCCTCGGGCACGGCTCGCCGATGAACGCGATCGAGGACAACGACTTCACGCGCGCCCTGAAGAAGCTCGGGGCTCGTCTGCCGCGGCCGAAAGCCGTGCTGTGCGTCTCCGCCCACTGGCTGACGGAAGGCTCCGTGATCGGCGGGATGGAGCGTCCGCGGACCATCCACGACTTCGGCGGCTTCCCCGACGCGCTCTACGGGATCCGCTACCCGGCTCCGGGGAGCCCGTCCCTCGCGGCGCGCGTGCGCGGCCTCCTGGGCGCCGAGGCCAGCGTCGACGACGGCGAATGGGGCCTCGATCACGGCGCGTGGTCGGTGCTGCGTTTCCTGTATCCGGAAGCCGACGTTCCCGTCGTCCAGCTCAGCGTCGACATGATCGCCGAGCCGCGCGAGAAGTTCGACCTCGGCCGCCGGCTGAGGGGGCTGCGGGAGGAAGGGATCCTCATCCTCGGCAGCGGCAACGTCGTGCACAACCTCCGCCGCATCTCGTTCGAGGAGGACGCTCCGGCCGCGCCGTGGGCCGTGGAGTTCGACGCTTGGGTCAAAGGGCGCCTGGAGGCGCGCGACGACGAGGCGCTCCTCGGCGACCTGTCGCGGGCGCCGTCGGGCGACCTCGCGGTCCCGACGCCGGACCACTACGACCCGCTGCTGTACGTCCTCGGCGCCGCGGACGAGGACGAGAAGCCTCGCTTCGAATACGAGGGCATCCAGAACGGCTCGATCTCGATGCGCGCCGTCCGCTTCGGCTGATCCGGGGTCAGGCCTTTAGTTAATTTAGTTATTGGAGCGACTCTCATGAAAATCCTGGTCTTCGCGGGCTCGCTGCGCAAAGGCTCCTACAACAAGCGTTTCGCCCGCGAGGCGATGCGCTTGCTCGCCGGCCGTCCCGGAGTTGAGACGGAGTTCGTCGATCTCCAGCCGCTGGCCATTCCGGTCTACGACGGAGATCTGGAGGAGGCGAGCGGCGTGCCGGCGGGAGTCAAGACGCTGTCGGACAAGATCCTCGCCGCGGACGCGCTGCTCATCTCGACGCCGGAGTACAACGGCTCGATCCCCGGGATCCTCAAGAACACGGTCGACTGGCTGTCGCGCCTGAAGCCCGTGAGCCTCTCCGGAAAGCATCTTCTCATGATCGCCGCCTCGCCGGGCGCGCTGGGCGGCATCCGCAGCCTCTGGCACTCGCGCCAGCCGTTCGAGGTTCTCGGCACGCACGTGTTCCCGGAAGTGCTGGCGCTCCCTCTCGCGCATCAGGCCTTCGACGAGGGCGGCAAGCTCAAGGACCCGAAGCTGGCCGAGCGGCTGAGCGCCTTGCTCGACCGCTACGTGGCCCACGCCCGCAAAGCCTAGCGATGGGGTCAGGCTTTGACGTTTTGACTTGTTCGAACAAGTCAAAAGTCAAAGCCTGACCCTATCGGTGAGTCGAACTGCTAGAATAGCCGCCCCCATGGCCGGCAAAGAGCACTTCGAACGCCTGCAAGTCCTGATCGACCTCGAGCGCGAGGCCGAGAAATCCGAGAACCTCCGCGAGCTGCGCAAGTTCCCGGTGGCGCAGCGCGAGGCGCTGGGCAAGACGGTGACCGGCCTCAACATGGACTCCATCGAGGGCGGGATGGGCGGGATGACGATGATCGCGCTCTCGCGGCCGCCGAAAGGAGAAGAGCTCTCGCCGTTCCACGCGATGAACGCGGGCGACAACGTCCTGCTCTCCATGCCGCCGGGCACGGAGCCGCAGGCGGTCGAGGGGACTCTCTACAAGGTCGAGGAGTACCGGGTCGTCGTGGCTCTCAACGCGCCGGGCCCGGAGAACGAGCCGAGAGGTTCGTGTCAAATCGACTTGCTCGGTTCGGACGCGACGTATCAGCGCATGCGCAAGGCGCTGGTCACGGCGTCGGAGTCGCGGCGCTCGCGGCTCTCCACTTTGCGCGAGATTTTCCTGGGCGAGACGTCGCCGACACGGTCTCGAGTCCCCAAAATCCGGTTTTTCAACGAGGGGCTCAACGAGTTCCAGCAGGACGCGGTGAAAAGCGCGCTGGCGGCCGACGACGTGGCGCTGGTGCACGGGCCTCCCGGCACGGGCAAGACGACGGTGCTCGTCGAGATCATCCGCCAGCACGCGGCGCGCGGCGAGCGGGTGCTGGCGACGGCGCCCTCCAACATCGCGGTGGACAATATCCTCGAGAAGCTCTTGGGCTCCGACCTGCGCGTGGTCCGGCTCGGCCATCCCGCGCGCACGCTCGAGTCCCTGCGGCACGCGAACCTCTCGGCGCAGACGGAAGAGGACCCGGTCTTCGAGCGGGTGCGCGAGCTCGATCAGACGCGCGAGAAGCTGATCCACCGCAAGTCGAGCAGCGGGCGCCGCGAGCGCGCGCAGCTGGGCTGGGACGAGAGGCACTCGCGCGAGCGCGAGGTCGGACGCTTGTGGCGCGAGGCGCGCGACCTGGAGTTCGAGATCCAGCGCCGCATCGTGGCCTCGGCGCATATCGTGCTGGCGACGCACGCGGGGATGTCCAAGCGGCACGTGAAGGGGGATTTCGACCTGGTCGCCCTCGATGAGGCCTCGCAGGCGACGGAGCCTTTGTCCTGGGTGCCGCTGACTTTGGCCAAGAAGGCGATCTTCGCGGGCGACGCGAACCAGCTGCCGCCGACGATCTATTCGAAAGAGGCGGCCGAAGGCGGCCTCACGGTCACGCTGTTCGATCGACTCAAGGAGATTCTCCCAAAAAACGTCCAAACGCTTCTGCGCGTGCAGTACCGGATGCACGAGAACATCATGAAGTTCCCGTCGGAGCAGTTCTACGAGGGCAAGCTCCTGGCCCACGAATCGGTGGCCAAGCACACGGCCGACGAGCTGCCCGGAGTGTCCGCGACGGCGCTGACGAGCAATCCGGTCACGTTCATCGACACGGCGGGGGCGGGCTTCGACGAATCTTGGAACGACCTGTTGGAGAGCCGAGAGAACAAGGGCGAGGCTCAGCTCGCGGTGAAGATCCTCTACGAGCTGCTGGGCTCCGGGATGAAGCCCAAGGACGTGGCCATCCTGACGCCGTACGTGGCGCAGGCGAAGCTGCTCAAGACGATGGCGCGCGAGCCGGGCCTGGAGATCGGCTCGGTCGACGGTTTCCAGGGCCGCGAGAAAGAGGCCGTCATCCTCTCGCTCGTGCGCTCCAACGAAGGCGGCCAGATCGGCTTCCTCGGGGACCTGCGCCGGCTCAACGTGGCGATCACGCGCGCGCGGCGCTGCCTGATCGTGATCGGCGACGGCGTGACCATCGCGCGGCATCCGGTGTACGAGAAGTTCGTCGCGCACGCCGACGCGCTCGACGCGCACCGCTCGTCGTACGAATGGCCTCATGGCTGACGAGGCCGAGCGCCGCCGGGAGTTCGCGGCGCGCGCGCCCGAGCTGCGCGCGGCCGCCGTCCTCGAGCTGCTGGAGCTGACGGCTCGGGCCTCCGACCTCTCCGCCGACGAAGCCGAGGTCCTGCGCCACGTCGCGGCGCGCGCGGGCTACGCTTACGACGGCTTCCACATCCCCGAGTTGGCGGCGCTGTGGGGCGAGGCGGGGGACTCGTATTTCCCGCCGGTGCCGCTGCCGATGGAGCGGGCGAGGCAGGCGGCGCAATTCTTGAGACGGCGCGGGGTTCTGCGTCCCGAGGGCGGCGGCGTGTTCGTCGTGATCGCGTCGCTCGCGCCTTTGGCGGCGCCGGTCGCCCCTATTGCTGGGGCGAAGCGCCCTAAAAAGAAGCCCGCGTCGAAGAAGACGTCAAAGCGCGCAAAGTAATCGCGCCTTGTTCGTTTTCAATAACCAAAGGTAGGGATGATCGGGGTCTCCGATTCATATTTTCGGATGAAGTTCGCGGCGGCTTCTTTGATCTTCGCCATGATGTCTACGTGGACGCTCTCGAGAAGTAATGCCCTCTCAAGACCGTCTATAAAAATAGACAGGTTTGCGGGGGGCCTTCGCGCGCCGCGGTCCTGTTGGCCCTTGGAAGGGACCATTCGACCCTCGTGACGAAACTCGTCCTCGTCTATCCTAAGAATGATGAGACGTCACGCCTTCCTGGCCATCCTGTTGGCCGCCGCGCCGCGCGCGCAGGCGGCTTTGCCGCGCGTCACGCTCGAGGCCGCGCCGGTGACCGCCTCGGCCGGATCGGCGGTCGCCGCCGTACTGGCTCCGTCGCTGTCGCCGGCCGTCTCGCCCTCCGCGCTAACGGCCGCCGCGTTCACCCCGCTCGCTTTCGCGGCGCCGAGCGCCCCGTCGTTCGCGCCCGCAATGGCCGCCGCGCCCGCGCTGGCCGCGTCGCCCGCCGCGCTCGCGCCTGACGCGCCCGCTCCCGCGCCCGTCGAGCCCGCCGCCGAGCCTCGTCGTTGGAGCTTCGGCCGCTGGTCCTTGCCCAAGGAGGACGCCTCCGCCTGGAGCTTCCGCGACTCATGGATTTTTTCCGCGAAGCTGTGGGACGGCGCGGAGCGCGCGCGCTCGCTCGGCGCGGGGGAGATGGGCTCGGTCTTCGTCCACCCCAGCCGCCCCGACGCCGTCGTGAAGGTCGCCCGCCGGGGCTACGCCGAGGCCGCGGGGCAATACATGTCCGACGACGAGACCGAGCTCTCGTTCGAGGACTATGACCTCGCACGGCTCGCCGCGCTCGGCGCCGCGCCCAAGCCGCTCTCCCGCGTGACGGTCTCCGGCCGTCCCGCCAGCGTGCGCGAGAGGATCTACGGCGAGACGGTCCGACAGCTCGCGCGCCGCGGCGCGTTCAAGCCCCGCGAGCGCGATCTCGTCCAAGACCTGCTGAAGCGCATCGCCGACGGCGGCTTCGCCGCGCGCGACCTGAACCTCGGCAACATCATGATCGGCCGCCGCGGCGAGGACTCCGAGGAGCGCGCCTACCTGGTCGACACGCTCGGCCTCCGGATCGATCCGTCGCTCGACGGCGCCGCGCGCCTCGCCGACATGCTGGCTGAGCCCGTCCCGTGGATCGCGTTCAAGGGATTGGGCCTGGCGCGCCCTCTCGGCCGCATGCTCGACGCGAAGGTGAATCGTTTCATCGATCCCGTCCGCGTCGAGCGGACCACGATCCCGTGGTCCAAGCCCAAGCGCTACGCCGCGCTCGCGGGGATCCTCGGCGTCCTGGCCGTCGCCCCGCCGCTCGTGCACGCCGTCCTGCCCGCGCCGTTCACGCCCGGGGTGTTCAATTTCGGCCTCGGCATCCTGCCCTCGGCGAAGGCGCTCGTCGCCGCCGGCGCCGCCATCGGCGTCGCCGGCTACCCGCTGCGCATACTCGCCTATCGCCTTTCTCCGTGGACCATGCGCCGCGCTCCCTCGCAGCAGCCCGCGCTTTTCCGCCAGCATCCGATTCTCGCGGTCCCGAACCTCTTCTTCGTGGCCGGCTGCGAGGAGCTCGTCTTCCGCGCCCTCGTCTTCGGCATGGGCGCCGGCTTCCTTCTCGCGTTCGCGCCCGCGCTCCCCGTGTTCGCCGCGGTCTCGCTCGCCGCCG
>Ga0134128_10002560_pt1 | contig 22422 bp, 20 predicted proteins | sample KB31754_FD_96462 | JGI IMG/M metagenome (GOLD analysis project Ga0134128, IMG submission 96462) | Terrestrial soil microbial communities with excess Nitrogen fertilizer from Kellogg Biological Station, Michigan, USA - KB3-175-4 | ecosystem: Environmental > Terrestrial > Soil > Unclassified ... | reverse complement strand
TAGAACTAACCAATCTTTCTGATAAACCCGTAAAACTTGCAGTCACCATAGGCGATACCAGAATTCAAGAGATTACTTTTCCAGCAGTATTGATATTTGCGGGGGCTTTGATCTTGGTCTTTTCAGGCTATAAAAAATTGAGAAACTACATTACAGAACAACCAGATGAGAACAAATCATAGACAGGTATACACAGCATTGTTGCACCAACCAATAATGATAAATTAAATCCTATCCACGTAGCAGAAAATATTATATTTATAATTGAAAATGGAACTAGTTTTTTTATTTTGCTGTAACCAAACTTTGAAAGCATGAGAAAGCCACCAATTGAGGTTAACAGTAATCCAGATTCTATAGTAAGATGTGATGAGGTTACCAATCCATCAATGCCATATATTTCATGAAAGTTGTAATCGACATATCCACCTCCAAGCTGCATAAGAGATCCAATCAATAGCATAGTTATTCCTAACAGTATCTTTCGATTTTTCATAGAGATTAGGATTCCAAATACGGCAGAAAACGCTACCAGACTTACACCAGAATAGACAGTTACATGCTGTATGGTCCAGAAACCATCTGGGATTTTTAATGCGTGTGATGCAGAATCCCATATGCCACCAATCAATACACTAGTAGTACCCAAGACTGCCAAGACTGAAACAATAAACAACAGATCATTTCGTCTTGATAGAAATGATTTTGATACAATTTGCGGTATTGTCATACTTACACTCGAAATGATCTTGCTATATAGAATGTTGTTATAGAATTTTTAGCATCTTGTTTTATTGATTTTGATTTACGTATCGTAGAAATGACTATTATACCAGTTGTACCAAGAAGAGTACATGAGTCCTGGCATCGGATTAATGAAACGAAGACTCCCTACAGAAAAAGAAGCAATACCTGTTGCAGTATCAGGAATTGTGCAAAAATATGACATCAAGTCAGATGAAATAAAAGCACTAGAGACAAAATTTGACATAGATAGTGGAGATTGGTACGTAGCACTTGGATTTGGAGAGAAAAGAGCCATAGTCAAGATGGATTCTGTACAAGGCACCATAACAGAAATTAAAGAGATCTAAGTTTTATTTTCGGAATTGTACGTTAGATACTTCGGGTTCTTTAATTATTATCAAACCACCGTCTCGTAGTTGTTGAATCAATTGTAAAACCTCTTTTTCCATCTGTCCCCTCTGCAAGCCAACTTGTTGTGCAAATAGATCAACTAGTTCTGTTATTCTTCTTTGGCCGTTGCACAATTTCCAAAATTCTACTATGGCTTGATTTACCATGAAACCTTGTTGATTTTCATTCATCAGTACAATGGAACCGTCTTCTTGTTTTGCTAGAGAGCCTATACCTTGTGGCATGGCAATTTCATAATTAATTGGGGCTACAGTCTTTTGCTTTCCGTAATTTATCATTTTTTTGCCTTCTTCTGACATTTTTTCAGGTGTCCATGCGGGTTCCCATACAATTTCAACGTTAACAGCAGAAACGCCAGGAACCTTGGTCACATATCGTTTTACATCAGTGACTAGTGTATCATGGAGTGGACAACCGCGCGTTGTCATTGTCATTTTAATATCCACTTTATTATCTGGATTTATGTTCACACCATAGATTAATCCCATATCTACCACACTTATTGGAATCTCTGGGTCCATACACTGTTTTAATGAGTCAAGTACTTGTTGTGAAGTTACAGTTGTCATGAGTTGATTTGCTTCCACAATAGAATAAATACTTTACAACTTTGAGTCAAACAATTTTTTGATTGATACATCAAATGGTGGTTCGGCCACACCAGCTTCGGTTATTATACCCGATATGAGTTCTGGAGGTGTCATATCAAAAGCGGGATTTATTACGTTAATATCGTCAGGAGCAGTCTTTTTACCTGCCACTCCAGTCACCTCGCTTGATTTTCGTTGTTCTATTACAACATCTTTAGGAGTGCTTTTCATATCAAATGTAGAAAGCGGTGCAGCTACATAGAATGGTATTCCATGTTGCTTTGCCATCAGTGCAACTTGATATGTTCCAATTTTATTATACACATGTCCAGTAGAAAGTATTCTATCAGCTCCCACAATTACTTTGGATACTAGCCCATTTGCCATTGAATATCCAACAGCAGTATCAGGTATCAAACTGACATCAATTCCATCATGTTTTAGCTCAAATGCAGTAAGCCTAGAGCCTTGCATGACTGGTCTTGTTTCTGTTGCTATTACCTTGATCTTTTTTCCACTTTCTTTTGTTGCTCTTATTACCCCAAGAGCAGTTCCATAAGCAACGGTGGCAAGAGCTCCTGCATTACAATGAGTCATTATTGTATCATTGTTATCAAAAAGATATGAACCATTTTTACCCATGCGCTTGTTTATAGCAACATCTTCTTCTGCCATGGTCTTTGCTTCATTTACAATTGTACTTTTTATTTCAGAAGCATTTGTTCCTGATTTTGCAATATTCATTATTCTTTCTAGTCCCCATGCAAGATTAATTGCAGTGGGCCTTGTCTCAAAGAGAATTTTTTTTGCATACTCTAGATCGTTAATGAGATCATCTTTGTTTGTTGCCTTGCTTTGTAATGAAGCAAGTGCAAGACCAAAGGCGCCAGATACTCCGATAGCAGGAGCACCTCGGACTACAAGATTTCTTATAGCATCTGCAACATCATTGTAATCAGTATATTTTACATAAACTAGTTCATTAGGCAATTTGGTTTGATCAATCATTACAACAGAATTATCTCTCCATTCTACTGTTCTCAGACTAGAGTGAATCTGTGTATCCATACTATTGATTTTTGATATCTATGCTATATATCATTCAAATGATAGAAAACGGTTTAAAAGAAAAGTAAATTTTTCCAGACATGGTAATTAATCAAAAGTAATATTGATTTAGTATTTTTTACCCTGCGATTGTCTCTTTTTTAGAATCTTTGCATAGTCAGAGTTGATTTCTCTTATAATACCAAGAGTATTGTTGCTCATTAGATCAAGATTAGGTATTACACAGTGACCCCCAATGAATCCAGGAAACATCTTGGGTCTGTTTCCTAAATATTTGTGAATCTCATCTGCAAAAGACCACATTTCATGATAATCTACTTTATTTTGGATTGCAATCATGTTACTTAGTTGTGCATAGTTAATCAACCAACCATAGTATGAAGTATCAACAACAATCTTTGCCAATTCCAGTGTGATAGGGCTTGACATTATTTTTGTTTTCACCCCGCATTTTTTCATTAAATTAGAATATGTAGAAGATGCCCACTTTGATCTTGGCGCAGTTGATTCTATAGCTAAAAATTTTACATATCTTTTCAAATCGTGCAACATTCTTTTGTGGACTCCTCTTGTTGCGCTGTATAAAACAGGTATTACAAGTTTAGACTGAATTTTTTTTGTTGTACCAGGGCTGATAGTACTATGAATTACTATTGATTCAGGCATAAATTTTTCATTTAATGAAAATACATGTTCATTGAAATGATTAGTAAACGGAATACAGATGTGCAGAAATCTGGTTGGAAGTTTACCATATTTTTCAAATTGTTTTTTATCCATTAATTTTGGGTTTATATCATAACCTACGACCTTAAATGATTTTGAGATTAATTGTAACAGCGGAGATCCAATTTCTCCCAAACCAGCAACTACGTCTTTTTTGTACACATAGTATCAAGGATTGAACCCCTAAATTAGTCAATTGGAAATAAACTTTGAAATCTTCTATAGTTACACCATATTTCAAATTGATATAAGTTCTAATGCCAAAAATTTTTCCTAACTTTAAATTTTCAGGATCTATCACATTCATGATCTCAGCTTACACATTTTATCTATAAATAAGACCTTCATGAATCCAAAAGGTTTTAGTTGCTTGTATTTTATGAAATAGAATATGTCGGATATAAAACTGAGAAAATCTTTTCAATATTTGAAAATAGCCGAAGAAAGAATTCCCGCACTTACTCAGACCTTTAGTAAATCCGCTTTTACATTTGTTAAAGGAGCATATCCAGTTTATGTTGACCATGCCAAGGGTTGTCACATGTTTGACGTGGATAGAAATGAATTCATAGACTATCTATGCGGCCTTGGACCAATAATTCTAGGTTATCAATATCCCTCAGTTGACAAAGCAATACTTAAACAGTTGAAGAATGGAATTCTTTTTTCACTTCCACACAAATTGGAGCTTGACTTGGCCGAATTGATATGTAAAACAGTACCAAGTGCAGAGATGGTGAAGTACTCTAAAACAGGTTCTGATGCAGTTACATTTGCTGTTAGGGGGGCACGTGCAATAACTAAGAGAGACAAAATTGCTTATTGTGGATCAATGGGCGTACAACACGATTGGCAAACTATACTTACAACAAGAGACAAGGGAATTCCAAAGTGGAATAGAAAACAGATTTACACATTTGAATACAACAAGATCGAGACACTAGAAAAAATTCTTGAAAAAGATGGAAAGAATATAGCTGCAGTATGTATGGAACCAACTATATTTGAGCCCCCAAAAAAAGACTTTCTCAAAAAAGCAAAAAAGTTGACACATGAATATGGTGCGGTTTTGATTTTTGATGAAATCGTAACAGGTTTTAGATTTGCAGTAGGTGGAGGACAAGAAAAGTATGGCGTAAAGCCAGACATTACTTGTCTTGGTAAAGGAATGGCAAATGGAATGCCACTGGGAGCTGTTACAGGGAAAAAAGAGTATATGAAAATTTTTGATGATGTATTTTTCTCATCCACAAATCAAGGTGAAACATTATCACTTGCAGCAAGTATTGCGACTATAGAAGAAGTAAGACAGAAAAACGTTCCAAAATATTTGTGGAATATTGGTTCAAAATTGATGAATGGATATAATAAAATATCAAAAGAAAGTGATGTTGGCGTTAGTTTCATAGGATATCCAATAAGAATGAGACACATCTGTATTGATTCTAAGGGGAAAGATTCTCTGGAAGTAAAGAGCCTAATGCTTCAGGAAATGGTAAAGCGAGGAATTTTCTTACATCCTGCTGGAAGTTACATCAGCTTCTCTCATAAAGAAGAAGATATCAATAAAACACTTGATGCATTTAGAGAAACAATGATGGTAGTAAAAAAAGCGGTAAAAAATAACACGGTAAAAGAACAGATCAAAGGAGAGATAATAAAACCCGTATTTCCTCCCAAGAAAACTAGGTGAGCATAAAATGAAATTTTTGATAATAGGATTAGGAAGTATGGGGAAAAGAAGGATACGCAATCTTAAGTATCTTAACCAAAATGACATCATCGGTTGTGATACCATGGAAGAAAGAAGAAAAGAGGTAGAGTCAAAGTATAGCATATCTACATTTTCCGATTTGAAAGAGGCATTTGAACAAAAACCTGACGCAGTGGTAATTTCAACATCACCTAATACTCATTATGATCTTGCAATACAAACTGCAGAGAAAGGCATTCCATTTTTTATGGAAGCCAATGTAATCCCTACCGGTTTTGATAAGGTCGTTGAAGTATGTAGTAAAAAAAACATATTTTACGCACCTTCTTGTACACTTCGCTTTAATCCAAGTCTTAAGAAAGTTCATGAATTGGTAGATAATAAAACCATAGGCGAAACATTAGAATTCATTTATCACGTAGGTCAATATCTCCCAGACTGGCATCCATACGAAGACTATAGAAAATTTTATGTAAGTAAAAAGGAAACAGGGGCGTGCAGAGAAATTGTTCCATTCGAACTAAACTGGTTAACATGGACATTTGGAAACATCAAAAACCTAGCTGCGATGAAAAGGAAGATATCAAAATTAGAATCTGATATAGACGATATCTATGCAACTATGCTAGAGTTTGATAAAGGAATTATTGGAAACTTGGTAGTTGATGTTTTAAGTCGTGTGCCATACCGTTCGTTAAAAATAATCGGGGAAGATGGTATCATATTATGGGAGTGGACAGAAAAAAAGGTGAAAGTGTTTAGAACATCAACTAGCACATGGGAAGAATTTTTAGAACCTCCTGGAATTAAGATTGAAGGATACGTTGCTGAAGAGGATGCATACATAGAAGAAATGAGCTCATTTATAGCAGGTTTACAAAATCCAAAAAATTACTCTCATACAATTAAAAATGAAGAGATGATATTGGGTTTACTTGAAAAGATTGAAGAAAGCTCTGAAAAAGGAATCCAAATACACGTGGAACATTGAAATGCCAAAAATAGTGAAAGAGGAGAACATATGAAAAAAAATTGGAAGAAGACAATAAAAATAGACAAGTTCACAATAGGAAAAAATCATCCATCGTTTGTTATTGCGGAAGGAGGAATCAACCATAATGGAGATGTTCGTCTAGCTAAAAAATTGATAGATGTAGCAGTAGATGCAAATGCAAACGCCATTAAATTTCAAACTTTCATAACGAACAAAGTTATTTCAAAAAATATTTCACCACAAGTATTCAAGATTATAAAAAAATACGAACTTTCCCCTGAAGATTTTGGAGAGTTAAAAGATTATTCAAGAAAAAGCGACATAGTCTTTTGTTCTACCCCATTTGACACTACAAGTTGTGATCTTCTAACAAAACTTCACGTACCATTATACAAAATAGGCTCAGGAGATCTAGATAACATACCTCTTATTATGCATGCATCTAAGAAGAAAAAACCAATTTTACTTTCTACTGGCATGAGTACAAACCAAGATATTGTTGAAGCCTTAAACTCTGTTGCTCCACATAACAAAGAAATCGTATTATTGCATTGCACCTCAATATACCCTGCTAATTTTAATGAAGCAAATCTGAATCAAATTTCATCACTACGGGAGAAATTCAATATTCTTGTAGGTTACTCTGATCATACCTTAGGATTTGAAGTTAGTCTAGCTGCAGTGTGTCTTGGAGCATGTATAATTGAGAAACACTTGACACTTGATAATAACATGAAAGGTCCTGATCACAAAACTTCTCTCAATCCTTTAGACTTTAAAACAATGGTCAAAAAAATAAGAAATATTGAAGAGTCATTCGGAAGTTATCACAAGCAAATACTTGAAAGAGAACAAGATATACGAAAAGCTGCAAGACGTAGTATAATCTCCGTTCAAGATATTCCAAAAGGTGAGACAATTAACAATACTAACATAGATATCTTAAGACCGGCAGGAGGTATAAAACCAAAATACTTTGACAAAGTGCTAGGTAAAAAAGCCAAAACCACCATAAAAGAAGGAAGTCTAATTCAGTGGAATATGCTGAGCTAAAAGAATAGAGGAATTAGTTCAGTATTCAAAAACTGGCGTGATAATGATTACCTACTCCACCAGTTTGTAAGAGAGATCATTACATTCTAAATAGGTTTACTTGAAAAGCGAAAAGAAAAACATTTTGAAGATCATAATATGGCGGTAGATATGAAAAACGGTCTTGACTCAAAGACTTTAGATTCATAAGAGATTTAACAAACTCTTTGGAAACAAAGTATATGACGAATCAAAACGATATTGTAATCTACGGTTCAGGCGCATTTGGAAGAGAAATTTTGTGGACGTTAGAAGATCTTAAAACATATAACATACTTGGATTTATCGACGAAAACGAAGAGACGTATGGAAAGATAGTTAATAATTATAAAATTTTAGGCGGTATAGAATGGTTTGATCAATATAGTAAAAAAATTGCATGTGTAATTTCCATAGCTAATCCAAAAACAAGAGAAAAAATAGTAAATAAATTAAAGACAAAAAATGTCTATTTTCCACCAATAATTCATCCAAGTACAATCATGTCAAAACATGTAACACTTTCAGAAGGAGTAATTATCCAAGCTGGATGTATTTTAACAGTAAATATAGTAATTGGTGCACATACTCAAATTAATCTTGACTGTACGATAGGTCATGATGACCAAATAGGAAAATTTGTTACCATATCTCCTGGTGTTCACATCAATGGTCGTAATCATATTGGGGATAATGTTTTCATGGGTTCTGGTGCAGTGACAAAAGAGGGGATTAAAATACTGAACAATTGTGTTATTGGAGCAGGCGCAGTAGTCTTAAATGATGTTCCAGAAAATTCTTTATGTGTAGGTGTACCTGCAAAAGTCAAACATTCTCTAGTGTGATAATACAATATGAAATCTAATAAAAAGAAAATTATTGTTACAACAGGAACAAGAGCAGAATATGGGGTTCTAAGACCGTTATTAAAACAAATTAAAAAAAATCCAAAATTCCAACTTTATCTAATTGTTGCAGGAATGCATCTTTCAAAAAAATTTGGTTATTCCATAAATGAAATCATACACGATGGATTTACAATATCAGGAAGAGTGAAAATGGTTCCACTAGGCAATTCGGGGTATGAAATGTCACTTGCATTGTCCGAAGGAATAAAACAATTTTCAAAGATCTTTAAAAAAATAAAACCTGACATTAATGTGATTTTAGGTGATAGAGATGAAGCTTTTGCCTCTGCCCTTGCCGCCATGCACATGAATATTGTTAATATACACATAGCAGGTGGAGACGTTTCAAAAGGTGGAATAGATGAATACATACGACATGCTATTACCAAAATTTCAAACATACATTTTGTATCAACCCAGAGAAGTCAGGCAAATGTAATAAAAATGGGAGAAGATAAAAAATATGTCTTTCTAACTGGCTCACCGACAATTGATGGAATCCCTAAGAAATTTCCATCAAAAAATGACATTTTGAAGAAATACGGTTTACGGGAGGGGTATCTGTTAGTAATACAGCATCCCGTAACCACTGAAGTAGGTAAGTCAGGAGATCAAATGAAAGCAACATTGGAGGCACTGGTGAAAATAGGTAGAGATGCAATAGTCATTGGTCCCAATTCAGATGCCGGTCATCAAGAGATTCTTCGAACAATCAGAAAATATGTGAAAAAATATGATTTTATAAAATTCCATGCTAATCTGCCAAGAGATGAATATCTGTCACTTTTAAAATATTGTAATCTAATTATGGGAAATTCAAGTAGTGGCATTATAGATGCACCAATATTCAAAAAGGCAGCAATAAACATAGGAATAAGACAAGAGGGAAGAGAATCATCCGGATACATTATGAATACTACTCATAACACAAATTCAATCCTTAGAGCTGTAAATCATGTCAGTTCGCAACAATTCAAACACAAACTCAAAAAAAGTAAGAATCTTTACGGTGACGGTAATGCATCATATAGAATAGTCAGAATTCTTGAAAATCTAAAAATTACACCTGAACTTTTACAGAAAAAAATTGCATACAAGTGAAAAAGCACCTATACTACAGACATAAAAGAGAGAACAACATTAAAATGGTCTTTACTAAATTAATTTGAATTATTTTTGTTCCATAAATTCTGCCACTGAATTAGATATCATATCAAGTTGAGATTTTGTCAGACCCGGATACATTGGCAGGGTTAATATTTGATCCGATACTTTTTCAGTAGTTTGTAATTTTTTTATTGTGCCATATGTTTTTTTATAAAATGGACTCAAATGTACAGGATAAAAAAAGACTTTACTCATGATTCCTTTTTTAGCTAAAAATTTCATAAGACCATCACGCATTTTTTTATTTTTCAACCTAATAGAATACAGCTGATAAACATGTTTGTAACCCATAGGTTCTTGTGGTACTTTAATTTCCCGGAACCTTCCTAATTTAGATGATAGATATTGTGCATTTTTTCTTCGCAGGTTTATTAATTTCTCCAACTTGTTAAATTGAGAGATTCCAGGTGCAGCAGTCATGCTGGACATTCTCCAATTATACCCCAATTCCACATATTGTGGTTTTTCCATAGATACGAAATAATTTCTATTTTCCATACGTCCGTGAGAACGAATCAGTTTCAATTTTTCATATAATTTCTTAGAATCTGTAGTTATACATCCACCCTCTCCTGTAGTTAAGACTTTATTTCCAGCAAAGCTAAAGATGGACAAGTCTCCAAATGTTCCAATTTTTTTATTGTTAATATCAGAACCCAAAGATTCTGCCGCATCTTCAATCAAAGGTATTTTTCTTTCTCTTGCAATATCACGTATTTCTTTTATTTTGCATGGCAAGCCTGCATAATGTACAGGCATAATTGCAGTGCATTTACTAGTGATAGAAGAATTGATCAGATCAGGATTCAACCCTAGTGTTTCTTCCTCAATGTCTACAAATTTTGGTCGAGTATTTACCATCAAACACGCATTTGCTGTAGCAATAAACGTAAAGGATGGTACTAGAATCTCATTGCCTTGTTTTACACCCAATGCCAATAATGCTGCATGTAATGCGGAGGTCCCAGAATTAAATGTAAGACAATAAGTTGAACCAATATATCTAGACATCATTCTTTCAAAATTTTCTATTTCAGGACCAATTGCCCAATCTGTTCCACGTTCAATCACCTTATTTACGGATTTGATATCTTCATCATCGACTAGGATCTTATACAGAGGAATCTTCCAATTACCCATAAATTAACTTCACCAAGAGTACTATTTATTCTAAAATATGTCCATTTCAGTCTAAAAGGTTAAGTAATTATCAATATTTTTATTTCAAGTGGCTTGCTCAATTCTAGTAACTGTCAGAACTGCATCTACAAGACTACCCAGAAAAGCATTATTGAAAATCAATGGAACACCGTTCATAAAAATCTTGATCGAGCAGATAAAGAAATCAGATGGGGTCAAGAGAGTAATAATATGTACAACTAAGGAAAAATCAGATGATGAGCTAGTAGAATACCTGAGGAAAAATAAAATCGATGTCTTCAGAGGAGATAATCAAGATATTTTAAAACGACTATATTTAGCAACAAAAAAATACAAATTGAGTAAATTCATAGTAATTGAAGGAGACACTCTTTTTTGCGATTCATCCATAATCAGTAACACATGTAAGAAATTGACTGAATCAGATTATGACTTTATAGCATGGGAAAACTTGCCTTTTGGAGTTTCACCTTTAGGAATAAAAACAAATAAACTGTGCAAGCTTGTAGAGAATAAAAAAACCAAAGATACAGAAAATGGATGGGGAAAAATAATTACTGATAGCGGTTTTTTCAAGGTGGGTCAGTTACATCCTAAGAATAAGAGATTGAATAGACCTGAAATTAGACTTTCAATTGATTATAAAGAAGATTTTGAGCTTGCAAGAAAAATTTATGAAAGTTTATCCAAGAAAACTCCATCATTGATTGATGTGATACAACTCTTGGATGAAAATCAAGAATTGTTAAAAATTAACAAATATGCTCAAAAAAAATATGAGAAGAATCTAGAGAAGAACATATCTAAGATAACAATGAAGAAATCTAAAATACATACTTGATTATTTGCTATTGATTCATTTTTTGTCACATATTAAAAAATATAGGTTTATCTAAGCGTCAAGATCAATGATTTACAATAGTTATGCAAAAACTGGAACGCGGCATTATCAACGAGTTTAAAAATAAAAAAATTCTCATTACTGGTGGTACTGGATCAATAGGTCTGGGTTTAATCAAACAATTGATAAAATGTAAACCAAATGCCATACGAATTTTTTCAAATGATGAAAATTCTATTTTTGAAGTAAAAAAAGCCATAGGTGAAAATCCCATGTTTACCTTCATGGTAGGAGATGTAAGGGACAGGGAACGACTAAATCTTGCAATAAGAGATGTAGACATTGTATTTCATGCAGCAGCTATGAAACACATAGATATTTGTGAACAAAATCCATTTGATGCTGTAAAAACAAACGTAATAGGCACTAGCAATATTCTTGAAGCATCTCTAATTGAGAATGTTTCTAAATTCATACTCATAAGTACAGACAAAGCAACAAATCCAACCAGTACCCTTGGTGCAAGCAAATTATTGGCAGAGCGATTAACATTAAACGCTGGCTCCTACAAAGGACAAGGTAAGACTACTTTTGCCATTGTTAGATTTGGTAATGTCATAGGTTCTAGAGGCTCAGTCTTCCAGATATTTTTGCAACAGATCAAGTCAAGAAAATCACTCACTGTCACTGATTCAAAAATGACTCGTTTTATCATGTCTATATCAGAAGCAGCATCCATGATCTTAAAAGTAACAAATATCGCAAAAGATGGAGAAATTTTCATATTAAAAATGCCTTCAGTTAGGATAGAAGATCTAGCCAAATGTATGACACATGTGTATAAATTAAAATTTAATATGGACTACACACCATCTCTGAAAATTTCAAAGTCAAGAGAAAGAGAGAGACTACAAGAATACTTGATAACACAAGATGAATTAAATTTCTGCCACAAGATAGGAAACATGTATAAAATTTCAAAAGAAAGATCTAAAGAAAAACATCAATTTTTAGAATTTAGTTCATCTACTGCTCCAAAAATTGCAGAAGAAAAGCTACATAAAATAATAAGTGAAGTATTTGAAGAGTACTCCACTAATTAATTTTGTAAGAATTCCACTTATAACCCACATTAAGTAAGTTTACAAACGATCTTTAGAATCTATTTTTTTATAATACATTATTTTATCAATATGAGCTCTAGTAATTTCCTCTAATGGAATTTTATAATTTTCAATAAACTCTATCATTTTTTGTTCAGATATATTTATTCCAAAACCGTTAACAAATTCATTAAAAAAATGATCATAGAAATCTAAATAGAGATCAGCCAGTTTAATTTTCAAAAAAGATTTCTCAGCTAACTGAACGTATTTATTAAGTTCTATAAGATCTACCTGTTTATTTAACATCAATCTTATTGCATGTGGTAGTTCCTCTACATTCTTTACTCTATACACAGAAGAGAGTATAGAATAACTTACGTCTGAAAAAACCAGAGACGGTTTATTATAAAACGCTGCTTCCAGCCCAGTTGTACCAGATATTGTAACTGCCAATGAACATTTGTTTAAGAGATCTTCAGAAGAGACAGAAGGATGTACAAGTCTCACGTTTGGTAATTCTAGAATTTTTTTATAATAACTAATATCTCTCCAAGCGTATTCAAACATACCTGGATGTTCTTTCACATACAGCTTGTATTCCACTGGCAGCGACCTAGATATGTGAGTAATCAGTTCTAGTTGATTAGTATAGAAGGGAGCTACAAGTAATACCGATCTTTCGGGATCTGCATGTAATGGGTAGTATACAAATGGCTCATTAGAAGAGATTTCCCGAATGAAGGTTTTATCAATAAATCGTTTTCTCACCGGTCTCCTAATAAAGAAGAGACGAGATATTATACTAAATTTGGTCTTACCATAATTTGCATAATAGTTTTGAAATTCCTTATTGCCCACTAAAAGAAGATATTGGATATATTTTTTTATCCTAATACCCGGTGTTAATTTAGTGCGTTTTTCTAATGAAGTAACATCTTTTATGGCCTGATAGTTTTTCAAATAATCTTGAAGTTCCTCAAATGTTTTATTTGAAATAATTTTTTCATCTCTTAGAAATGGATCGGTTTTATCATAATCTTCGTAAATATCATATCTATAGGCAAATCTAGTAGGCCCCATCATCAGAACTTTGATGCCTTTTGCTTTACATAATTGGACCATCAAATTACTTTGGTGAGAATCAGTAAGTTTTATTATCAAATAATCTGGTTTTATCTCATTTAATATATTCTCAAATAATTTACATTCTCTTTCAAGTATGCTAAGAATCTCTTTACCGTTGAACTTGTAATATGGATTATATTTATAAAAAAATCTCTCTGCAAATGCTATTTCCCATAAATTGATTTTATAGGTTTTTTCAAAATATTTTAAGTATTCAAGATTAATTTTATGATCCATTGTTGAGATATAATCACGATAAAACCAAGTTTTTTGAAATTTCACTATTTGTTGCTCTTGAAAAAACTTTTTTGACGTATAACGAATATCAATAATTGCAAATAGATCACAATCATACAAATCTTGCATTGTTTTTGCTATACAGAATCTCAACCATTCATTATCGATCCAAAAAAGAATTTTGTCTTTCACTACATTTGCAGCTAAATAAAACTCCCTATTTAACTGATAAGCCAAGAAAAATTAAATTATGATAAGAACATGTTAATTTCAAATTAGTGAATATACCGACATCCAAAATTTACTATTACTTTAGAATAATGGATTTCAAAATCTACACATTTTTCCATTTAATTTTCTTGAATATATCACACATGCATAAATACCCACTAGAGAGGAAGCTTTAACATTAAATCATAGACTTTTACCTCAGATAGTGATATGAGTGGAATACGAGTGACCTATGCAGGTCTCATCTCGTTTGTTACGGGGTTAGTCAGTGTTGTAACAGGAATTATTTTTACATTAATTGTAACAAGACAGTTAACTGCAGTCGAGCTAGGAACGTGGTCTCTCATAGGAGGTTTGGTTTCATATGTAATCATAATAGAATCTACAATTTCATATTGGACTACGAGAGAAATTGCAAGAGGAAAAGAATCAGGCAGAACAGCTCTACTTTCTAGTGGAATCGTATCCATTTTTGCTCTTTTAATATATATTGTAATTATCCATTATGTATCTCCACAATCTAAAATTAATTCCGATGTTCTTCTTTATGGATCTATTTTGATTCCGGTCATGTTTTTGTTCAGAATTCTATCAGCAATTAATTACGGATGGAAACCTCATTCGTTAAGTATTACCAATATCGTATTTGAAATTGTAAAAATTCCAATCGGTTTCTATTTTGTCTACATAGAACACATGAGTGTAATAGGTGCCATAATTTCAATCACCATAGCATATTCTGTAAGTATAGTCATATTAGCTATCTATGCCAAGGATAAATTAAAAAATAAAGTAGATTTACAATTTCTTAAAAAATGGTTCAAACTTTCCTGGTTATCACTTTATCCTGAGATTCCAGGACTATTGAGTAAATTGGACATACTGGTATTCACTTTGGTAACGGGCATGATAATAGGAATATCATATTACACAGCAGCGATTACAATAGCATCTCTTGTAGTACAAGCAGGATCAATATCTAGAGCAGTGTATCCAAAACTACTTGAAGCTGGAAATAAAAATGAATTTTTGAGTGAAAATCTGATACGACTATTTTATTTCATAATTCCCCTTACTGCAATTTCATTCGTTTTTGTAAGACCAGCTCTTTTTGCATTAAATCCCATTTATGAGATTGCTACACAAATAACAATACTTGTTATAATAAAGACGCTTTTCAATACATTGTCAAGTGTATTTTATCCAATACTCACAGGTGCAGAAACAGTAGATGTTAATGAAAATTCAAAATTCAGAGATTATGCAAAAAGTAAACTATTCTCATTACCTACTTTTCAAATATGGCAATACAGTGTTTACATAGTATCATTATTTGTAGGACTGATTTTGTTGAAACCGAATTCCCAGTTAGAACAAACCACGTTTTGGGCTGTAATCATGTTGATTTGTGAAATACCGCTTACTGTTTATTTGTATAAAACACTTAGAAAAAATTTTACAATAAAACTAGATAAAAAAGTATTAGTAAAATATCTAGTGACAGGCATATTCGTATTTGGTACTATGTACATTGTTACAGATCATTTTCTAGAATACAAAAAAAGCATATTTGTATTTCTGCCGAATTTATTACTATTTGTAATGATTGGAGTTTTTTCATACATTATAATCACTTATTTTATTGATAATAGAACAAAAAGCTTGTTTAATGCAATAATGAAAGAATTTCTAAATAGAACGTAGTATAAAAAAATCTTATTCGGACAGTATTTTTTCTAGATCTGATGCTAACTTGTTCCAGTTAAAGTTAGTTTTAACATAGTTTGCAAAATTTTCTCCCATTGTTTTACAAAGATCTTTAGAGCCAAGTAATTCAATTATACGCATAGAAAATTCAACAGGAATTTTTGGATCAACTAAAAATCCATAAATTTCATTTTTGATAATTCTATTTGTTTCTTCTACCTTTGTAGCTACAACTGGTTTTCCACATGCTCCGTATTCAAGTAGTTTTATAGGATGAGCAGCTGCATAGTATGGCTCATCGGGAAAACAGTCAACACACACATCTGCAGATAGAAGATATCTAGGAATTTCCTCATGTGGTTTTCGTCCTAGAAATACAAAATGATCACCTAATCCTTTTTCGTTTACTTTTTTTTCCCAAATAGATTTTGATTTGGCAGGATTTCTATGATCTCCCAGTATGACAAACTTTGTTTTTGGCATATTTTGTATTACTTGTGGAGCAGAATCTATTATCAGATTCAAATCTTGCAATGCTCCGGAAAATACTACAAGTTTATCAGCATCAAACGATTTACGCAATTTTTCAATTTCTGACAAATTATAGTTATCAGGATTAAATAGTTCCAGGTTTACGCCATTTGGGATAATGTGTATTTTTTTTGGATCTATTCCCCTGTTTACTAGATCATTTCGTAGATAGTTTGTTATTGCAATAATGATATCCGCATTTTTGAAAGACCTGTCTGCAATAATTTTTGGTCTGACAAATACATGCAAATCAGCAAAATCCAAAACATGTTTGATTCCATATCTTAATTTTAAAATCATTGCAGGCAGAGAACTTCCTATACCTGGCATGTAAGAATACACAAAGTTAATTTTGTCTTTTTTATGTAATAGTGAAAATTCTTTTAAAATTATTGGAATGCATAGAAGATAGTTAACATATTTACCTATTCCTCTTTTGCCAGAAAAAATTGTAAATCTAGGATGAATTTCTACCACATTCAAAAAATTTTCTTTAATGGATACAATTGCAGGATATTTTTTTTCGGGTCGGATTACAAAAATCGATATGTTATGTCCTCTTTTTGCAAGAGAATTCATAAGTGAAAAAACTCTAGTATAGTCACCCCATTTCTGAGATAGATCTACATTACACAGTACAACGAGATTGATTCCAATCACCTATTGAGGAACCATTCATATGTTTTTGCAAGACCCATTTCTATTTTTACAACAGGTTTATAATTTAAGAGTCGTCGAGTTTTTGATATATCCATTCTTCTCCTTTTAATGTGATCAAATGTCCTCATTGGTCTGTAAACTATCTTTGATCTGTGCTGAGTTAGATCTAGTATAATATCAGCAATTTTTTTAATTGTTGTCTCTTTTCCAGTACCCAAGTTAAAGACTTGATTTTTATGATGATGTGCTGAAGCTGCAAGAAGAATTCCATCTACACAATCATCAACATAAGTAAAATCTCTAGTTTCTTTTCCAGTGCCAAATATGATCAAATCTTTCCCATTTACTGCATTAAGCATGAAATTCGGAATCACATTTCTGAATTTTCCCGGCGGATCAAATGGACCATATGAATTTGATAGCCGTACAATGGAATAATCCAGTCCATACAATTCATGTATGGCATTACAGTAATGCTCGCCGCTAAGTTTACTTGATGCATATGGAGTAGACGGTAGTGGAATAGTTTTTTCACTAAATGTAGTGGTTTTTTGGTGTCCATAAATAGAGGAGGAGGAAGTGTACACAAATCTCTCAGGATTTTGCCGCGATGCTTTAAGCAATACTTGCATGGTTCCCTGGATGTTTATTCGCAGATCTTCCATCGGGTCATTAACTGACATTTCATTTGCAAATCGCGCAGCTAAATGGAAAACAAAGTCATATTTTTTGTTAAACACTTTATCTAGAATTTTTGGATTTATGATATTTCCATGAACAATATCTAACTTTTTATTGACAGGCAAATTTCCTCTAACAGACTGTGAAAAATCATCTAAAACTACAACTTTTGCATTTAAATCTAATAGTTTTCTGACTAGATTAGATCCGACAGCTCCATTTCCTCCAGTTACTAGTACCTGACAACCAGAAAAATTATTCACAGTATCAGCAACAGATTGCAGTCATTTATGTTTTTGATCTATTAGAATAACCAACCGCTACATAGTGTATACCTAAATCCTTGGCTTTATTTTTATCAAATATTCTTTTGGTATCAACTAAAATTGGATTTTCCTTCATATGTTTTTTAATTTCGCTCAAATTCAGTTTTCTAAATTCATCATGATCAGTCAAAACCACCAACATGTCAGATCCAGACATTGCCTTCCACATATCAGATGTGGTTGTTCCACCAAAGTTTTCAGTAGTATTCGGATCAAAGACTTGAACAGTATAACCATTTTTTACTAGTTGTGAAATTATTTCTTTAGCAGGTGAGAATCTAGTATCACTAACATTTGCCTTGTATGCAGTTCCAAGAATCAAGACTGTTGTTTTACTAGGGATTTTATGTTGCAGGTTCAATGTCTCGTTGATTAAATTTACAACATGGTATGGCATGTTATCATTTATCTTGCGTGATTCTAAAATTATTTTTGAAGATATAGATTTCTTACCTTGTGGATTCAGTAAAAGATATGGATCTTTAGGCAAGCAAGGCCCTCCCACTCCAGGTCCGGGAGATAATAATTTTACTCGTGGATGAGAATTACATATTTTGATCAACTCGGACACATCTATACCGTACTCGTCGCAGATTATGCTGATCTCATTTGCAAGTGCAACATTGACGTCTCGATATGTATTTTCAACTAATTTCGAAATTTCTACAATTTGCACAGGTGCTAAGAGTACTTCATTTTTTACAATTTTTTCATACAATTTTTTTGCAAGATTTCCAGAATTTATATCGACATATCCTATGACTCGTGGAGTTGTCTGTATCTCAGACAAAGCATGTCCAGGAGCTAGTCTTTCAGGAACAAATGCGACCCAGAACTCGGTGCCAAGTTTATTGTTTTTGGTAAGAATTGGAATTACAATTTTTTCAAATGTACCAGGAGGTATAGAACTTTCCACTATTACCAATTTATTTACTAATGAAAATTCCGATATAGATTTGCATACATTTTGAAGATAAGAAAGATCCGGTAAGACATCCGTAGTAATTGGAGTCGCTACGCATATTATTAGAACATCAGAATTATTAACTGCATAAGAAAGATTTTCTGTCAGCATGAGCTTTTTTGAATCAATGCATTCGGTCAATAAATTATCAAGACCCGATTCATGAAAAGGGGGTTTTTTTGATTTGAGATTAGAAAGTAACAGATTATTGATATCATGACCGATTACAACACAACCAGATTTACAAAAAGTCAAAGCTGTTGGAAGCCCAACTTGACCTAGTCCAATTACACAAATTTTTATATCATTTCCTTTTATTTTTGCAGAAAGAATGTCATTCATGTTGATATTGTCTTTGAGTAACTCTCGAATTAATATATCATAGTCCTTCAATAAAAGTCAGCCATGAGGTAGATAGAAAATTACAGATTTTTTCTAAGAAGATTAATTATTTTCTCTCCTGAATTTCCATTGCCATACGGGTTTGAGTGACATGAAATTTTCAAATCACCAGTCTTTCGTATGGCTTTAACTATTGCATCAGTGTTAGTCCCAACAAGTTCTGAATATCCATCATGTATAGATTCAATCCTATCAGTAGTCTTTCGAACTACTAGCACTTTCTTTCTTATTTTTGGAGATGTGGCCTCCTCTTGTATACCACCTGAATCAGATATTATGAATCTCGATTTTTTCATGAGATAAAGCATGTCAAAGTACCCCATTGTTGGAAGAATAGTAATTCTTGATGTCTTGATTTTTTCATACAGACCAAATTGCTTTAATCTTTTCATAGTACGAGGGTGAATGGGAAAAACTAGATCAATGTCAGATTTTAACAAAGCATTGATTATAGATGATAATGATTCTTTAACATCCACGTTTTCTCCTCGATGTAAAGTTACAAGCGCAAAATCATCAACGTCTAGGTTCACAGTTTTTTTATTCTCTATGTTTTGAATATTTTCTTCTACTGCATCAATAGAAGTATTTCCAGTCACAAATATTTTGCCATGAACCTTTTCATTTTGTAAAATCTTTTTAGAATTTAATGTGGGGGCAAAAAGAAATTCAGATATATGATCCACTGCTATCCTGTTGTGTTCTTCAGGCATTCTCCAATCATAACTTCGTAAACCCGCTTCAACATGACTAACAGGTATTCCACACTTTAGTCCAGTAATTGCACCTGCAAGTACAGTATTTGTGTCACCCTGCACCAAAACTGTGTCTGGCTTGGTAGATGACATTATTTTTGCGAGTTTTAGAACAATTTCTCCAATCTGCGTTGCTCTATCAGTTGTTGTATTTTCTAGTTTTGTGAGTTTCATAGAATAATCAGGCTTGCGTAATCCTAGGTCTTCTATAAAACGAAGACTCATGTCATAATCATAATGTTGTCCCGTAAACACAATGACGCTGTTCTTATAATTGAGTCGCTTTATTATTGAAGAGAGTTTTATTATTTCAGGTCTAGTACCCATTACAATAGCAACTTTCATGAAATCTAGAAACAAGTTCAGTGATTGAGTATATTTTGATTGCTATCAGAGATTTAGCAGTAAAACCATAGATACTCTACTTGAGTAATTCAATGTAATCGGTTATTTTTTTCTTAAATGATGTCTTGTCATATTTCTTAGATGATTCCTTTAGAGATTCCACGTATTTGTCATAATCACCCAACAGAGCTTTTCGTACCTTATCCTTGGCATCTTGGATATCATTCTGTTTGAATCTAAGTTCTTCGATTGGGACTGTTTCCACATGAGCAGAATTATTGGGAACTATTGGGATACATCCAGATGCCATACTTTCTATTACGGATATTCCAAAGGTTTCTGGAGATGCATGAAAATAGATTTTTGACTCTAAAAATTCATTTACAATTTTCTTTCGAGTTATATTTTTTAGCAATGCAATAGTTTTATTTTGTTGTTCAGATATTTTCCTTGTCAACTGTTCATAGTAAATTTCATTTGTACGTGTTTTAGTATTACCCATAACAGTGTAATTGACATCAAGATCTTTCATAACATCAATAGCAAATTCAAGATGTTTTTCCTGTGAATAGCGAGAGAGAGTAATTACTTTTTTCTTCTTCTGTACAGATTGAGTAAATTCAGACAGTTCAACAGGAGGGTGAATTATTGTAGAATCTTTCGCAAATTTTTTCTGAAGTGATTCATTGATGTATTTGGAATTGGCTATGAGATGTATATTCTTGTTTTTTATTTTATCAAGGAATTTTTGACTTAATTTGTAATATGGTTTATAGTACCATGCCCACATTCCCTTGTATTTTGTCACAGCTTTGCTTGTTTCATTTGGAAAATCATGGTGACAGTAAATTATGACTTTTTGATCAGATCTATTGGGTATAACCAGACCACCTGATGCTTGAAATACAATATCATCATTTTTTGCTTTTTCAATTAATTTTGATTCCAAATAGCGTTGATACAGACCAAAGAAGGGAAAATGAAAAGGCAGCATAGAATGAATCATTATGCCTGGAATTTTGATCGATGGTTTTGAGACAGTATACAAATTTACAGTGTGATTTTTTTCTACCAGTGCTTCAATTAATGCTAAAAGTGTTTTTTCTGTACCTCCACCGCCACCTACAAAGCCATGTATTATTCCAATTTTCAATTATAATTCTACATAGCCAGACAATTAATCTTTAGAATTAAACATTTAGAATTCTAAATGATTTGAATCAAAATAGTAAACAGAGAGAAAGCAGATTGACTTACATCAATGATTGTGATGCTTCATGCATCATCTGGCTCTTTGCACAACCAGCTGCAAGCTCATCACCGGAACCTCTTCTCATGATTCCTCTATAGAGACCATCTTCGAGTTTTACTCCAACTCTCTTCTCCCACTCTTCTACAGATATAGAATATTTCTTTTGGATTCTGTCTCTGTACCATTCTGGAATTACATTAAATGCACAGAATGGAACAATTCTCAAATCTGGTGTAAGATAGTGAATATCACATCTTTGGAGTCTTTCAAGATCTTCGTTGTATTTGTCTTGGAAATGCATCATGCCCAAGAACAAGCCTTTGACATGCCATGAACCTACAGAGTTAAATGATCTTTTCATTAAGATGCTACCGAACATTTTTGCAAGGTCAAGACCTGCTGGCTGTTTCTTTTTATCGATAAAGCTTGAAAGTTTTCTTACAACTTCGAGCATTGTGAAATACTTGTTCTTTCCAGACTTGATCTCTTCTGCCTTATCTTCGAAGAGTTCTAACATTCCTTGAATGTCAGCAAATCTTGTCAGTGGAACAAACTTCTTTGTCTCTGCATCTTCAAAGATGTATGTACCTGCACCACATGCAAAGTGGATTGAGAGTTCATACTTTGGTTTGCTAGAGAATGCTTCGATTACGTTTGTTAGAGGCATGCAACTTGGAACTGGGAACCAGTCATCTACGGTTA
>Ga0134128_10002559_pt1 | contig 22423 bp, 22 predicted proteins | sample KB31754_FD_96462 | JGI IMG/M metagenome (GOLD analysis project Ga0134128, IMG submission 96462) | Terrestrial soil microbial communities with excess Nitrogen fertilizer from Kellogg Biological Station, Michigan, USA - KB3-175-4 | ecosystem: Environmental > Terrestrial > Soil > Unclassified ... | reverse complement strand
GCTCAAGGGCCATGTCGTGGTGATCGACTTCTGGACCTACAGCTGCATCAACTGCCTGCGCTCGATCCCCTATGTGAAGGCGTGGGACCAGCGCTACCGCAAGGACGGCCTGATCGTCATCGGGGTCCACGCGCCCGAATTCGCGTTCGAGCACGATCCGGCGAACGTCGCCAAGGCCGTCCGCGACCTCGGGATCACCTATCCCGTCGTGATGGACAATGACTGGAAGCTGTGGCGCGCGCTCCACAACAATTACTGGCCCGCGCATTACTTCATCGATGCCCAGGGCCGCGTCCGCTACCACCATTTCGGCGAGGGCGATTATGCGATGTCGGAGCGCGTGATCCGCCAGCTCCTCGCCGACGCCGGCCACGCGCCCGCCGGCGGGATGAGCGTGGCGCAAGGGAGCGGCGCCGAAGCCCAGTCGAATTTCAGCGAGATCGGCTCGCCCGAGACCTACATCGGCTATTATCGCGCCGACCGTTTCGCCTCGCCCGGCGGGCTCGTTCACGACCAGCCGAAGACCTATGAGAGCGCGCCGCTCGAGCTCAATCAATGGTCGCTGGAAGGCCAGTGGATCGACCAGCGTCAGAGCGCTCGCTCCCTGGCCGCCGGCGCCAGGATCAGCTTCCGCTTCCATTCACGCGATCTGCACCTCGTCATGGGCTCGGCGACCGGCAAGCCCGTACGCTTCCGGGTCACGCTCGACGGGCAGGCGCCTGGCGGTGACGCGGGTGTCGACACCAATGCCAAGGGGACCGGTGTCGTCACCGGCCAGCGCCTCTACCAGCTCATCCGCCAGAAAGGCGCGATTCAGGACCGCACTTTCCGCGTGGAATTTCTCGATCCGGGCGTCGAAGCGTTCAGCTTCACCTTCGGCTGATCCCACGCTTTGGTTGGTGGGGAAATGGTGGGCGTGGCAAGGATTGAACTTGCGACCCCTGCGATGTCAACACAGTGCTCTACCACTGAGCTACACGCCCGCCGGGGGCCGCATTTAGGGAGCAGATGCGCGAGGCGCAACCGGCTTTCGCCGAAGCTGTGGCCGTTCTAAGGGCGCTCCGTGCCCATTAGCTTCTACGACGCTGCGCAGGTCGAAGCGCTGCTCGATTATCGGGGCTGCATCGAGGCGATGCGGCGGGCGATGATCGCGCTCTCCACCGGCGAGCGCGATCAGCCCCTCCGGCAGATCTGGCCGGTGGGCGACGGTGCGTGGGGGATTATGCCCGGCGAGCTCGCTGCGCTATCGACCTTCGGCGCCAAGCTGGTCAGCGTCTTCGCCGACCCGGAACGACCCGGCTGCACCCGCCATCAGGGCGTCGTCGTCGCCTATGACGGAAAGACCGGGGCAGTGACCTGCATTGCCGATGCCGAACCGATCACCAAGATCCGCACCGCCTGCGCGACCGCCGTCGCGACCGACGCGCTCGCCCGCGCCGATGTGCAAGTCCTCGCCGTGATCGGTAGCGGCGTCCAGGGCGAAGCCCACCTCAATGCGCTGCCGCTGGTGCGCGACTTCCGCGAAATCCTGCTGTGGGGCCGCTCGTCCGACCGCACCCGCGCCCTCGCCGACCGCGTGAGCGAGAAGCTCGGCCGCCCGATCGCCATCGTCGCCGAGCCGCGCGAAGCCGTGGAACGCGCCGACGTCATCTGCACCGTCACCTCGTCGCCCGAGCCGGTGGTCCTCGCCGACTGGGTGAAGCCCGGCACCCATATCAACCTCGTCGGGTCGAGCCATCTCGGGCCCGTCGAAATCGACTCCGCGCTGGTCGCAAAGGCGCGCTACATCGCCGACTATCGCGCGGGCGTGCTCGCCCAGGCGTCGGAGCTCGCGGTCGCGCGCGACGAGGGCCTGGTCGACGACAGCCATGTCGTCGCCGAGATCGGCGAAGTCCTCTCGGGCCGGATCGAGGGCCGCGAAAACGCCGGGCAAATCACCATCTACAAGTCGCTCGGCCACGTCGCCCAGGACCTTGCCGCCGCAGCTTACCTGCGGGAGCGCTCGCCAACGGGCTTCGCCTAGCGGGCGCGGCCGCCGGTACGGTCGGCAAGCCAGGCCAGCGCGAGAAGCGCCGGGCACCAAATTGGGAAGATCCCGTAAAGCGTATCGCTGACCGAGTGCGAGCGGCTGTCCACGAACCAGAAAACCTGCGCGCAAAAGGCCACGACCAGCAACGTCAAAAGCCACCCCGTCGCCGATACCGGCACGAACAAGATTCCCACAGGCCTGAACCAGCGCATTCTCGACTCCCAGTCGCTGCGCCGTTGCTACAGGCGCGCACCGAAGAACGTCATGAGCAGATCATGAGGAATTGCTGAGCCGGTCTACCGCTGCTGCGGCTGCGGTTGCGGAGTCGCGGGATTTATGATGGTGGTCGTCGTCGGTGCATAGACCGGCTTCGACGCCATCTCGTCGGGCCGAAGCACCGAACGATGCACGATGTGCGGCGTGACCACGATGTACAGCTCGGTCTTCGATTCCGTCTTGCTATCCTTGCGGAAGGCCTGCCCGAGGATCGGGATGTCGCCGAGCAGCGGGATCTTGCTGTGGGTATTGATCACGTCTTCCTGGCTGAGACCACCGATGACGAAGCTGTCGCCGTCCCTCACCGTCGCCGACGTCTCGGCCTCGCGCTGGCTGATCGTCGGGTAGCCCTGGCTGAAGCCGGTGACGCTCGACACGACGCAGAAGACGTGGCTCGAGACATAGCCGTCGCTGCTCACCCGCGGCGCGATCTGGAGAGTCACGCCGACGTTCACATATTGCACCTGTTGCGAGACGCCATTGACGCCCGACAGGGTGATCGCGGTCAGGATCGGGAGCGCGTCGCCGGTGATGATCTTGGCGGTCGAGCCGCTCTGCGCGGCGATCCGCGGCTTGGAGATGATCCGGCCGTTCCCCTTGGATATCTGGGCATAGATCGCCGCCTGCAGCCCGACGCTGGTCACATGGCCCGAACAATTGCCGCCGCCCGAATCGCACCCCTGGCTGAAGCCGGGGACGATCGCTTCGCCGGAATGGAAGGTGACGAGGCCGATCTGGCCATTGGCGTTGTTGAAATCGATCCCGATCGCCTTGGCGCCGGTCTCGGTGAGCTCGACGAACTGGGTTTCGAGAACGACGCTGTCGAGCGGCACGTCGATCGCCGCGATCATCGCTTTCATGTGCGCGATGTAATCGGGGGAGCCGCGCAGCCAGATCGCGTTCAAGCGCCGGTCGATCGCCATGCCCGAATCGATCGATTGGCCGAGCGGCGTGTCGTCGCCTTCGCCGGCCTGGGGCGCAGGTCCTGGATTGTAGGTGCTGCCGGTCAGGCTGTTCGATCCAAATGCCGGCTCGTGCGGGATAAAGGTGTCGTTGGCCTTGACGCTGACGCCCTGACTCAGAAGCCCGACGATCTCGCTGACGTCGGCATATTTGAGCTGGACCATCTCGTACGTGTCGCCCGGCGCATAACCGAGCGGCGGCGGAACGTCGGATGCGACGGCGCCGGGCTCATCGGACTGAACCGTGACCGCCGGAGCGCCGGTGGAAACGGTCACATCGATCGTCTTGTCGCTGCTCGGCGAGGCGGTGACACTCGCCGCAGAAGTCACCGAGAAGCGCAGGATGAGAATGGTCTCCACCTGCTCGAAACTGATCTGCCGGACGAGGCCCTTGAGGCCCTGCGGCGAAACGGCGCTCGTCCCGCGCGTGGTCAGCGCGAGCCCGAGCGCCGGCCGGTTCACGTCGTTCCCGACGGGCGCGAAGCCGTTGGCCTTGGGCTCGAAGTGGAGCTGGAAGCGGGTTTCGCCGGGTGAATCGGTGAGGACGGTGACTTTGGTAAGCACCGCCGGCGCCGCCTGGGCGAAGGCGGGCTGCGCGAACGGCAGCATCAGCAATGCGGCGAGAAAGGCGAACAGCCGGATCTGCGTTAGTCGGGTCACTTTTGCGATCCAGCTGAAATCAAAGAATATTCCAAAGGTATAACGAAAGCACGGACCGCGACAAGGCGGCCCGTGCTGCCGTTCAGTGCAGGGCCTTAGAACGGACCCGTGCCATTGGGCGTGCCGTTGCCGGTCGGCCCGTCATAGCCCACGCCCGCGGTGCAGAAGTAGGTGCCGCCGCAGGAACCGTTGGTGCCGCTGGTGACGTCGTTCAGCTGGCTCTTGTTGGCATAGATCGTCGCTGCGCCCGTGGGCGTATTGCCGGTCACGCCATAGATGCCGCCGATCAGCGGCGCCGCGACGCTGGTCCCGCCGAAGACGAGCCACGTCGACTTGCCCGACTGGGCCGGACCGAACACCGCGACTCCGGTATTCGGATCGGCGACCGCCGAGACGTCGGCTTCCATGCGCTTCGTGCACAGCGGATCGGTCTGGAAGCCCGGCTTCGCATAAACGGTGCTGCAGCCGCTTCCGCCGCCGCTCCACGCCGTCTCGGTCCAGCCGCGGCCGCCACTCGAGCGCACCAGATGCGTTCCGCCCACCGCGATCACGGTCGGCGCCGAAGCCGGGAACTGGACTCCGTAACCGCTGTCGCCGGTCGAAACGGTGATCGCCTTGCCCGGATGGTTATAGGCGCCGGCGAAGCTCGTCGTTCCGCTCTCGCTGCCGCCGTAGCTGTTCGAGATCACGGTCACGCCCGCCGTGTTGGCCGCCGTGTTCACTGCGGTCCCGAGATTGCTCAGGCTGGAAGTCGAGGCTTCGACCAGCAGGATGTGGCAGTTCGGGCACATCGCGCTGACCATGTCGAGGTCGAGCGCCTGCTCCTGGTCCCACCCGGTATTGGTCCGCGGGTAAGCGGTGCCGCCGTTCTGGTCGACTTTCTTGAAGCAACCGTTGGCCGTGGTGCAGGCCGGAATTCCGAATTTCGAGCGATAGGTCGCAAGGTCGGATTCGGCGTTGGGATAACCATAAGCGTCGACGATGGCGACCGTCGTAGTGGTTCCGCTGCTCGTGATATTATAGGCCGAGCGAAGGTCCGCGGGACCGTATCCGCTCGGTGCCGCGGTGGCGCTCGGATTGATCTTTCCGTTCAGCGGGTTGCCGCGCGCGTCGGTCACGACATGCGCGAAGCAGCGCGCCGTTCCGAAGGGATTGCCGTGCGGGCAGACGGCGACGTGATAGGTGTTGCCGCTGCGTTCGACCTGCACCGCCTGGGCCGACGCGGGTGCGGCGGCGAACGCCGCCATCGCGCAGGCCAGGGCCGCAAGGCCCCATCTTGCTGGACTCATCTGAGAATCTCCCCTGTTTGACTCACTTGAACTGAGCCACGCGAATGCTGGCAGCGAATCGTCGTTCGCGAACGTTAAACTTTTGTCATCTGTGTCCCGCTTCGTTCGTTCCGGCGTGGAAACGCCCCGCCCCGCCGACCCGCTTTATTGCACCGGCTTCAGCGAAGCGGAGCGGACCTTCGCCCGCTCGATCGTGCAGCGGTAATTGAAGTCGGAACGGACCAGGTGGTGCGCGCTTGCGTAGCCGGCCGCGGGCGGTCCCATGCCGGCGAAAATGGTGACCCGCCCCCGCACCGCGATCTCTTTCCTGCCGACCGTGAAAGCGGTTACGTCGATGGTGGCGATCTCGCCACCCGCCTTGCGCGCGAGCACCGGGCGGCAGAGGTCGACGGCGGTCCGGACCTGCGGCGAATTGGCCGCGGCGGATGAGGCGATAAGGAGAGCGAGCATGATCCTGTCAACGTGGCGCCGGCCCAGCCGATCCATGCGCCGGCTCGCCTTGGTCGCCGCCTTGCCGCTCCTTGCCGGCTGCGCGTACCACCTGCACCACGGAATCCGCCCGCTGCGCCCGCTCGAGCTTGCGACCGCGCCTTACGAAGGCACGGTCACCACGTCGCTCGACGGCAGCCTGACCTATGACGGCGGGTGCCTCCTTCTCCGCGCCGATCGGGGCGGCTACGTCCTGCCCGTGTGGCCCGACGGAAGCATCTTCAACGGCACCGCGGTGATCTTCCACCAGCCGGGCAAGGCGAGCCAGCCGATCATGGTCGAGCAGCAGGTCGAGATCGGCGGCCGCTTGCTGCCATGGCCCCGGCTCCCCGGCTATGCGCCGTTCGAGCACCAGTGCGGCGCCGAGCCCTTCCTCGTCGGCACCGTCCGCCCGGCGGATTAGGACTCGCGGGATAGTGCGCGGCCCGCGCCGACCCACCGCTGGACGAGCGGATAGACCAACCGCTGCTCGCGCTCGGCCTTCTCGGCCCAGCGGCCGACCATCTCCCTGGTTTCGGTGCGGTACCGCTCCCAGTCGGTCGCGATCGCGTCCAAGGTCCATTTGCCGGTGTGCGCGGTCGCCTTCTGAAGCAGCGAAACGTGCGACGAGCGCAGCTCCGCGAGCATCCCTTCCTCGCTCGGCGTGACATTGCCGACCAGGAATTCGGACAATTTCGTGATGAGCGGCCCCCGGGTCAGCCGAAGCCCCGCCAGCCGCAACCGGACCGAGACCAGCGCCGTTGCGTCGAAACTGGGCTCGGCGAGGACTTTCTCGAGGTCGCGGAAACAGGCCTGAAGGCTCTCATGGGCGGCGCGCAGCTCGCCGAGAAGCGCAACAGCCTCGCTCGCCCGCTGGTCGTTGGAACGCTTGGAAAATGCTGTCAGCAACGGGACTTCCAATCCGGACGATGGGCAGGGATCTTCCTGGAAGCGCCGGCTTAACCCCGAGGCGTTTAACTGCCGCCGAAGAGCTATGCCTAAGCCTCGGTTAAGAGGTTCGAGCCGCCACGAGTGGAACTTGCCTGGCGCGAAGTACGCACTTCGCGCGAAACCCTACAATCTCCCGTGCTGGTCCTCGGTCTGGAACATGCGGTCGACCTCCATCACGAGATCCTTGAGGTGGAACGGCTTCGACAGCAGCTTGGCCTCCGGCGCCGTCCGGCCGCCCTGCAGCGCCACCGCCGCGAACCCGGTGATGAACATCACCCGGATCGCGGGGTCGATCGCGCTCGCTTTCTGCGCGAGCTCTATCCCGTCCATTTCCGGCATGACGATGTCGGTCAGAAGCAGGTCGAACCGCTCGGCTTCGAGCAGCGGCATGGCCTCGGTCCCGCAACCTACCGCCTCGACTTCGTAGCCGACGCGCTGCAATGCGCGCTGCAGATATTCGCGCATCGACGTGTCGTCTTCGGCCAGGAGGATTCTCGCCATCGCCATCTTATGCTCTGCCCAATTTCAATTTGCCAGAAGCGATTAACGCACTCATGCGTTGCAGGGCCTCACGGGGAATCCTAATCTGGCACAAAATTTAACCCTCATCATGACGCCGCTTCCCTCACCCATCGTCCACGAAGCGCGGGGACCGCTGCCGGTGCTCCTGTCCGTGCCGCATTCGGGACGCGACTATCCCGACTGGCTGGTCGACAGCGCCTCGGCCGGGCAGCCGGCGCTCGCCAGCCTCGAGGACCCGTTGGTCGACCGGCTGGTGTGGCGAGCGCTCCAGCGCGGCTGCGGCGCGGTCATCGCACGGGCGCCGAGGGCGGCCGTCGATTGCAACCGGGCGGAGGACGACGTCGACCCGTCGGTGGTCGACGGGCCACGGCGCGGGCGGGTGACGGCGCGCGCCCGCGGCGGCCTCGGGATCGTCCCCTCGCGGACCCAGGCGCACGGCTTCCTGTGGCGGCGGCCGATCACGCCCGGCCAGCTCGACGAGCGGCTCGACCAGGCGCATCGCCCCTACCATCAGGCGATCGAGCAGCAGCTCGGCCTCATCGTCGAGCGCTTCGGCTGCGCGCTCCTGATCGACTGCCATTCGATGCCGCCGCCGCCGGGCGGGACTCCCCCCGTCGTCATCGGTGACGGCCGCGGCCGGACCGCCGACGAGTGGGTGAGCCGCGAAGCGATCGACGTCGCGCGCCGCTCGGGCTTCGAGGCCGCGCTCAACGAGCCCTTCGCCGGCGGCCACGTGATCGACCGCCACGCCTGGCCTGCGCGGAACGTCCACGCGCTCCAGCTCGAAGTCGACCGCCGCTGCTACCTCGACGAAGCGCTGCGCGACCCCGGCCCCGGCTTCGACCGCACCGCCGCCTTCATCGACACGCTGGTCGTGGAGCTGGGCGAAGCGCTGCTCGGCCGGCTTTTTGCTACTGCCGCTGAGTAAGCGAGCGAGCCGCTGCCTGCCCGTTTAGAGGGCCGCCGCATGCGTTAGTGCGCGCTTTCCACCTCGACCTGAATACCCAGCGCGTCGAGTTGCGCCTTTACCTTGGCGGCGTCGCCGATCACCACCCAGGTGAGCTTGTCAGGATCGATTGCCGCTTTCGCGGCCGCATCAAGGTCGGTCGCCGTGAGTGAGCGATAACGGCTCGCCACCGTGTCGTAATAATCGTCGGGCCGGTGGTAGAGGACGTTCGAGCTCATGCCGCTCAGCACGGCTCTGGACGTCTCGAACTGACCGGGGAGCTGGCGGATCGCGCCGTCGATCGTTCGGTTGAGCTCCTCGGGAGTGACGCCGTTGGAGCCAAGGAACGCGGTGACGTCGCTGCGCACTGACGCTATCGATGGTCCGGTCTGATCGGTCTGAACCGGCGCGTAGATCAGATATGGCACCTGATGCTGGACTCGGTCGATGATGCCTCCGGCGCCATAGGACCAATGCCTGGTCTCACGCAGATCCGTGTTGAGCCGCGACAGAAAGGCGCCGCCCAGCACCGCATGTGCTTCGGTGAGCGCGATCAGGTCGTCGGTGCCCTGCACGGGCATCAGCTCGCCGGCATAGATCAGCGACTGGGGTGTGTTCGGACGGTCGATCAGGACGATTCGACTGATCTGCGGCGCGGTCGGCACTGCGAAGTTCTTGACCGGCCTCGGCCCCGTCGCACGCCAGTCGCCGAAGCTCTTTTCGAGTAACGGCATGACTTCGGCGAGAGTCGTGTCGCCGACGACGAAAATGGTCGCATCGTCGGGCCTCAGCCAGGCGTCATGAAAGGCGCTGAGGTTCGCGGGCGTCAATTTGGCGACCGTCGCGGGATCGCCGGTACCGCTGAACGGCACGCCGTACGGATGATCCTTGCCATAGAGGAGCGGCGGCAAGGTCCTGAATGCCAAGGCGTAGGGCTCCTTCTCCTCTTCGGCGATCGCATCGAGCTCCTGGCTGCGAACGCGATCGACGTCGGCCGCGGCGAAGGCCGGATGCCGGACGATGTCGGCCATCAGATCTAGTGATTGCGACAGGTTGGGAGCCAAAGCGGTCAGGGAGACCGTCGATCTATCCATGCTCGGTGCGATGGAGATCGAAGCGCCCAGATTCTCCTTCGCTTCGGCGATCTCGGCCGAGCTGTACTTGTCCGTGCCCTCGTCCAGCATGCCGAGAACGAACGCCTGCGTTCCGAGCGCCGTTTTGGGATCTGCCGCATTACCGGCGTCAAACGCGATGGCCACCTGAACCGTGGGGACCGCATCACGCCGCGCGAAAAGCACCGGAATTCCGTTGGACAGTGTCGCATGCTCAACCGTCGGAAAATGGAGGTCGGCGATCGGTCCGACGGGCGGCATTTGCGAGCGGTCGACTCCGGCGGTCGTGGCTGCCGGCGATTTCGGCGCCGCTATCACATGAGCGCCCCCGCCCGCGGTATCACCCGCCAGCCTCGACTCCTGGTAGGGATCGCGCTTGCCCGGCTCGAGCGTGAAGGCGAAGACCGGGCGCGAGAGCCATTTCTTCGTCGCCGCCCGCACCTGGGCCGGGGTCAGCGCGGCTTCGGCCTCCAGCTTTTTCATATAGAAGCCCGGATCGTCCGCGTAGACGGCACCCGTCGCCAGGGTGACCGCCTTGCCGCTGAAACCGCCGACCGATTCCAGTCCACGGAACGTGAAAGCCATGTCGTCAGTCTTCGCCCGCTTCAGCTCGGCGGGCGTCGGGCCATAGCTGATGAAATCGGCAATAACCGCGTCCAACTGTCTTCCGACAAGCCCGGGATCAACGCCCGGCTTCACTGTGACGATGACCTGAAACTCGCTCACCCGTTCCAATTCGATCAAGCCGGCGTCTGCACTGACCGCAGTCTTTTTGTCGCGAACGAGCACATTTTTGAGCCGTGAGCTGGCGAGCTGTCCGAGCAGGTGTGCGGCAATCCGAAGGGCTGGAGCATCTTTTGAGGTGTACCCAGGGACGGCCCACAGGCGGTAGATGGTCGTATCGGCAACCTCATCGTGAAACGTGGCCCTTACGGGCGCCTTCAGTGTCGGGACAGTGGCCGCCGCCGGAATGGATCGCGGTCCCCGAGGAATGTCGCCGAAATATTTCTCGACCAGCGGCTTGGCTTCAGCGGGCGTGATGTCGCCCGCGAGGACAAGAACCGCATTGTTCGGGCCGTAATGCGAGCGGAACCATTCCTTGACGACGTCGAGGCTCGCATGATCAAGATCGGTCATCGAACCGACGACGGTGTGGTGGTACGGGTTGGTGCCCGGAAAGAGCGTCTGCTGGATCGAATATTGCAGCAGACCGCCGGGCTCGTTGTCGTCGCCGCGCTTCTCGTTCTGGACGACGCCGCGCTGGATATCGAGCTTCTTTTGGGTGAGCGCCGGGAGCAGGTAGCCCATGCGGTCGCTTTCGAGGAACAACGCCCGGTCAAGCGCGGCCTTCGGCACCGTCTCGAAATAATTGGTCCGATCGAAAAAGGTCGATCCGTTGAGGTCTGTCGCGCCGATCGCCTGCATCGGGCCGAACCAGCTGGTGTCGCTGTGCTCGGAGCCGCTGAACATGAGATGTTCGTAGAGATGCGCGAAGCCGGTGCGGCCGGCCGGCTCGTCCTTCGACCCAACGTGGTACCAGATCGACACTGCGACGACCGGCGCCTTGTGATCCTCGTGGACGACAACCCTGAGGCCGTTCTTCAGCGTGAACTGTGTGTAGGGGATCGACACCTGCTTCACGAGCGCGGCGACCGGTGCGCCTTGCGGCAGGCCGGTCGCAAGTGCCGGCGAGGTAAGGACGGTCGCAGATGCAAAGGCGGCAAGGCGGCTGGAAATACGCATCGTTCGAAATCTCCCGATGATTCTTGGGGACGAGCGAACCCTTGACGGCCGGCACTCCTGTGCCGCCGATCTCCTGCAGGGTACGATTATTCCGAAATCGATTAGCCGGGCGGTCTCGTGAACACGTTGACGAAGCTTTGGTCGGGACGCGCGCCATAATGCTTGGCGCCGGGACTCCCGGCGCTGGCGCCCTCCACACCCAGAATCCTGTCTGGCGGGAGCGCGTCGATCGCCGAGGGCGAAACGGGCCGGCCGTCCAGCAACAACAGGAAATTGTTGGTCGACCCGGCAATCGAGAATGGGTGCAGGGACACGGTGGTTTGCCTGTTGCCGGCGGAATAGACGGTGATCTGCAATGGATTCATCAGCGCCGACGGAGCGGTCGGCGCGTAAAGTCTCCGCACGAGCGCTTGAGGGAAATCCTGGCCACTGCGCGAACTCGCGAGCACCGGGCTTGCGCCGCGATCCGAACTCGCAGCCTCCGTCGAGAGCAAAGAAGCGGCGGGGGGAGCCGTAGCGACCGTCGCGAGCTGCGCGGAGGCATCGAATGCCGCACCCGGGCCGCGATCGGCGCTCAGCTGACGGGTGTTGGGGTGCGCCGTCCCAACGCCGGTATAGACGGGCGCGGCCGAGGCGGCGACCAGGCTAGCTGCCAGCCGGCTGGTTTTGGCAAAGGCGGCGGCGCCAATCCGCGTCTCGCTTGTCAGCCGCCTGTCGGCGATCTGCGTCTGCGCCGGATGCCTGTTGGCATCGACGCTCGCATGAGCGCTGTAGGCGAGCATGCCGGCGGCGAGAGGAACGATCGCAAGGAGGATCGCGCGTATGTCCGGCTTCTTCGGCGAGGTTTGCGCGGCAAGAAGGCGCCGCACCCGCATCGCGAGCGAGCCGCCGGTGGCCGCCATCGCCAGCGACGAGCGCTGAAGATCGGCGAGGCTTTGGAGCGCCCGCACGAAATCCGCGGGGTCGCCGATTTCACCGACCGCCGTGTCGTCGCAGCAATGCTCGCGCTCCTGACGGATGCTGCGGCCGACCCACCACACCGCCGGATGATAGAAAAGAAGGATTTCGACGATGGTCTGCACGAGGTTCGCGAGCGCGTCGAAGCGCCGCACGTGTGCGAGTTCGTGAAGGATGAGCGCCTCGAGCTGGTCTACCGGCATGCTGGTGAGCGTCGCGCTGGGGACCAGGATCATCGGCTTCAGAAAGCCAGTGACGATCGGCCCGGCAATTTCGTGCGACTGGGCAAAGGCTACGCGGAGCCGAACGCTGACTCGGCCCGCCAGCGCTTCGCACCGCTGCAGCCAAAGCTTCGGCAGCGGCTCGGCTCTCCGGCGCAGCCGTTCGACAAGCAGGAATTCTGCGCCGGTTCGAAGCGCCAGCAGCGACGCGCCCGCCGCCCACGCGGCGACCGCTGCGTAGGTCCAGGCGAAGCCGTTCGCGCTCTCGCCCGGCGCGTTCGCGATGACGAACGTTGCGGGAACCTGCGCTCCGCCGCCGCCCAAAAGGCAGAATGTGATGACCGGCGCCGCCGCCATCGCGGCCATTGCGCTCAGCGACCAGGTGTAACGAGCGCGCGAGCTGCGGCATGCGGCGAGAACGGCCCGGAACACGATCCCGATCACCGCCCCTTCCCAAAGGAAATGCGCGAGCGTGAAGCCGAGCCGAACCACCAGCGGCGACCAGTCAACGATCATCGACATCACTGACCCTTCGACTTTCTTTCATATTCGTCCAGGAGCTGACGGATTTCGGCAATTTCTTCGTCGGAAGGCACTTCAGCCTGCAACGCATGCAGCACCAATTGCCCCGGAGAGCCCGAGAAGAGTCTCCAGATGATGTCGCCAACGGCCTTGCGCTTCGTCGTTTCTGCCGGCTCCTTCGCGCGATAGACGTGACTCCGCTCCTCCTTGTTGACGAGGACGAGTCCCTTCGCGGTCATGATCTGCAGAAGCTTGAGAACGCCGGTGTAGCCGATATTGCGATCGGCACCGAGAACCTCGTGGACTTCGCGAACGGTTGCCGAGCCGCGATCCCAGAGGATGGCGAGAATCGCCAGCTCGGTCGCCGTAGGACGCTTGCCGTTCATTCACCGAGGAATGTACGAAATTTTTCGTAGAGTCAAGCGCACCCTCGCGCCGGCTTCATTCCTGGCGGATCATGCGTCCGCGGGTGCGGGAACCGGGACTTGGGCGGGGGCTTTGCCCTGCTGCATCTGACGGGCGAAGACGTTGCGCATCTCGCTCAATGAGAAGAGGTGGGCGTGGATCAGGGCCAGGAAGCCGCTCTGGTTCATCTTGCGGAGCTCGTCGCCGCGCAGGTTCCGCAATTTCTCCTCGTCGACCATCTTGAAGCCGCGATAGACGAAGGGCTGCTCGAAGCCCTCGGGCTGGATCGCGACTTCGCCGTCCATCAGCAGGTCGGCCTTGACGAGGTCGTCGACGAAGGCGGCGGTGCGCTGGCCGGCGGCCTCGAACTGCTCGCAGAACTGGAGGATTGCCTTGGTCGCCTCGCTCGGCTGGTCGCCGTCGAACAGCGCCTCGCCCTCGGCGAAGTCGCCGACCGCTTCGGCGGTGGGATCGAAGCACAGCGAAAGCTCGTCGCTGTCGGGCCTCAGGCGCGCGAGCAGGAACGGGTAGCGGCGGACGTAGGCGGGGATGTAGATGCTGCTGTCGAGCGCGCGGCCGTCCTCGTCGACGAACACGTTGACGCCCTCGTTGAGCCCCATCAGCGCAATCGGCACCGCATTCTCGCCGACGGCGAAGACGATGGGGTAATGACGCTGGACGAGCGTGAATTCGTCGACCGTCACCGGGATTGCGTGGGCGCGGCCGAGTGCCGGCATCGCTAGCAGGCCGCGGACTTTCATCTTGGCATGCTGGGTCGAGTTCAGCGGCTCGATGGCGTTATAGAATAACGGCAAGTTCTGGTTCGGGGCGGCAGTCGCCATCTTGGGATCGTCTCCTGGGGCACGGGCTTACGGCCTCGCTCGTACTGGCCCGCCGGCAGTGGTCGAGGCGGCCTCTATTGGCCTTCCCTTTGTTAGGCAAGTCGCAGCGCCACGACTTCTTCGGGCCTTCCGCAGTTCATTGAACATTCAACGCTTCGCTGCGAAGCCCACGGTAATGGCGGTGGGCTGCAGATGATCCCGGGGACGATCCTCAACGTCGTGCCGCTGTTGCTCGGCCTCTTTGCCGCGCAGCCGACGATCGTCGAGCAATCGGTCACCCGCCTCGTGATCCAGGACGAAGTGATCCTTCGAGTGCCGCTTCTCCCGCGCCCCTTTCCCGCGTTTCAATGGGAAGAGCGCAAGGGCCCCAAGTGCATTCCGATCGGGGCGATTCAGCGGGCGTTCCTGACGGATACCCAACAGGTCGATATCGTCCTTGTGAACCACGCGCGCATGCGCGCCCAGCTCGACGAGGATTGCCCGGCGCTGGATTTCTACGGCGACTTCTACCTCCAGCCGCAGGACGATCGGATCTGCGCCGGCCGCGACGCGATCCGTTCGCGGATGGGGGGAAGCTGCACGATCGAACGCTTCAAGCAGCTGGTCCCGAAGTTCCGCCGCTAGTCATCGGCTGCGCGGACCCCCGCCCTGGCGAGGAGGGATTGGGAACCTGCGGTCGGCCCGCGCACCCGATGCGTTGCGGCTAGGACGACGCGCCTGACGTTACGCCGTTCAGAGGGTTACAAAAGCGAAAGATTGCCCGCGTCGCGCCGCAGTCGAAGGACAACGCGCAGTCCGGGCGCATTGTCCTGAAGCTCGATCTCGCCGCCATGCAGGCGGGCCACGGCGCGGGCAAGCGCGAGGCCGAGGCCGCTGCCTTCGGTCGTCCGCGACTCTTCAAGACGGCGGTATTTGCCGAGCGCGTGCTCGTGCAGGTCGGGCGAAATGCCCGGGCCCCTGTCGGCCACCCACAGGTCAATGAACTCGCCCTTGTCCGCGGCCCCGAGCTCTATGGAGCCGCCGCCATATTTGACCGCATTGTCGGCGAGGTTCGCAACGGCTCGTCCGATGGATTGCCGGTTGCCCGTGTAGGCGAGCTTGGGCGGAGCGTCGATCGCCATCTCCATCCCGCGCTCCTCGGCGAGCGGATTGTAGATTTCGCAAATGTCCCGAAGCAGCCCGGCGAGGTCGAAATTCTCGAAATGCTGCTTGCCCACGCCGGCTTCCGTGCTGCTGATTTCCAGAGTCGCGGAAATGAGGCGAAGCATCCGGTCGATGTCGAGCGACACCGCCTCGATCGCCTGCTGCTGCCGGTCCGCATCCGCGCCGGCCGCTCGCTCGATGTTGGCGCGCATTCGCGTCAGTGGAGACCGCAAGTCGTGTGCCAGCGAATCGGTGACGAGGCGAAGTTGTTCGACGAGTTCTTCGATCCGCTCGAGCATCGCATTGATCGCCGCCGCGAGCATCCCGAATTCCTCGGCCCCCCTGTCCTCGTCCAGGCGGTGGCTGAAATCGCCGCCCGCAATGCGGGTCGCGACATTGCCGATGGCGCGTGCGCGCCGCTCGGCGACCTTCAGCACAACCCATCCGCCGATGAGGCCGAGCGGTACCGCGAGGAGCAAGGCGCCGAGCAGCGCTTCCACCAGTGCGGCGCGCATTCGCTCCCGCTCGTCGATCGTGGTGCCGAGCAACAGCCGCTCCCCGCCCGGCAAGGCAATCGTGCGGATCGCGAACAGCTCGGCCCGGACCTGCCCTTCGGGGTAGAGCCGGAACTCGTTCCATTGCGATGGGGTCGGCAGGACCGGCGGCCAGCCGGAAAGGTTGCCGGCGATCTTGTGGCCCCGCGGATCGACGAGGAGGGCCACTCCGCCGCGCAGCTGGCCGGTGCGAATGATTTGTTGCATCGAGCTCGCCATGGCGGCGGGCCCTGAAGCGGAATAAGCGTCCAGCGCGCTGTGTTCGGCATCGTCGAGCCGGTCGTGGATGCGCTGCTCGAACAGGCTGTCGGTCTGATGATAGACGAACAGAAGCACCGGGAGCGTGATGACAAGGCCGAATACGAGCGAGATCAGCGCAACCCGGATCGGCGCCGGCAGCCGCAGGCGGAGCCTCGGAGAATCGATCAAGCCGTCTCGCTCAGCATATAGCCGACGCCGCGCACCGTATGCAGGAGCGGCAACCGGTCGCCGTCTTCGATTTTCTTGCGCAGCCGGCTGATGTGCACGTCGATGACATTGGTGCCCGGGTCGAAGTGATAATCCCACACTTCTTCGAGCATCATGGTCCGGGTGACAACCTGTCCCTTGTTGCGCAGCAGCAGCTCTAGCAGCCGGAATTCGCGCGGCTGGAGGTCGACCCGAGCGCCGGCACGCTCGACCCGCCGCGCGAGCAAGTCCATGTTGAGGTCGCCGCAGCGCAGGTTCGTGACGACGGGCTGCGCGCCCGACGGGCCGCGGCGCTGAAGCGCCTCGACGCGCGCGAGCAGCTCGGAAAAGGCGAAGGGCTTGGCGAGATAATCGTCCGACCCGCTCTTCAGCCCCTTCACCCGCTCGTCGGTCGAGCCGAGCGCCGAAAGGACAATGATCGGCGTGTCGATGCCGGCCGCGCGAACGGCGCCCAGCACCGCGAGACCGTCCATTCCGGGAAGCATCCGGTCGAGCACGATCGCCGCGTAATGGCCATCGGTCGCATGGAAGAGCCCATCGCGTCCGTCGCCGGCGACGTCGACGACGTAGCCGTTCTGCTCGAAGCCCTTGGCGACATAATCCGCCGTGGTCGCATCATCTTCGACGACGAGGATTTTCTTCGTCACGGCCCCTCCCTTGGAACGCCCCGTCACCCGTGCGCGGTCGTGCCGGGCGCTGGAACGTTCAGCATAACACGGCTGCCGTGGCGGTTGACGACAATCCGCGTCGGGTCGGTCGACACCGCGCCGATCGCGGCCTCGAGGTCCGAAGGATCCTTGCCGTCGACTTCCTCGACCACGTCCCCGACGCGCAGGCCGGCGGCCGATGCGCGGCCGCCAGCGGCGATGCTGGTGACGACCATTTCGTCGACTCGGCTTCCGCCACCGAGCATCCGGGCGGCGCGCGCATCGAGCGGTTCGAGGGTCGCTCCAAGGGTGCTGTCGAGCTTCAGCAGCGTCCGGGCATGATGCGAGGCCGGACTATCGAAGCTCAACTGCCGGGCGCCCAACACGACGACGCCGAGCAGCAATGCGCCGACGACCAGGATTGCGAAAACCGTATTTCCGCCGGTTGGATGCTGTTCGGCTCGAGCCATGAACCTATCAGGAGCCAATTGGCGTTTCGTGCAATATGCATCGGATGAAAATTGCGTAATGTCATTTACATCGCGGCCGCTCGGGGTCGGCCGGCGCCGGCCTTGGATTCGGCGGATTCAGGGCCCACATCGTTGACAAGCCCGAGGGCCTCGCGCACGCAGCTGTGGCGGCGATCCCTCGATCCCTTCATCCGGAAGATTCAATGACTTTTGCCGATCTCGGCCTTTCCGACGAATTGCTTAGAGCCGTTTCCGACAGCGGCTACGACGAGCCGACTCCGATCCAGAGCGCCGCCATCCCGTCCGTGTTGATGGGCCGCGACCTCGTCGGAATCGCGCAGACCGGCACCGGCAAGACGGCGGGCTTCGTCCTGCCGATGATCGACATTCTTCACCACGGCCGGAGCCGGGCGCGCATGCCGCGCTCGCTGATCCTCGAGCCGACCCGCGAGCTGGCCATGCAGGTCGCCGAGAATTTCGAGAAATACGGCAAGTACCACCCCCTATCCATGGCGCTGCTGATGGGCGGGGTTCAGATGGGCGACCAGGTGAAGGCGCTCGAAAAGGGCGTCGACGTGCTGATCGCGACGCCGGGACGGCTGATGGACCTGTTCGGCCGCGGCAAGATCATGCTCAACGACTGCAAGCTGCTGGTCATCGACGAAGCCGACCGGATGCTCGACATGGGCTTCATCCCCGACATCGAGGAAATCTGCTCGAAATTGCCCAAGAGCCGCCAGACCCTGCTCTTCTCGGCGACGATGCCGCCGCCGATCCAGAAGCTCGCGAGCAAGTTCCTCAACGAGCCCAAGCGCGTCGAGGTCGCCCGGCCGGCGACCGCCAACATCAATATCGAGCAAAGGCTGGTCGAGGTTCGTCCCGATAAGAAGAAAGACGCGCTGCGCGACATCCTTCGCCACGAGGAATTCAAGAACGCGATCGTTTTCGCCAACCGCAAGACGACCGTTCGCGAGCTTGCAAGCAGCCTCAAGCGCTCCGGCTTCGCCGCGGGCCAGATCCAGGGCGACATGGACCAGTCCGACCGGATCGCCGAGTTCGACCGGTTCAAGAACGACGAGATCACGATCCTCGTGGCCTCCGACGTTGCCGCCCGCGGGCTCGACGTCAAAGGCGTCAGCCACGTCATCAACTTCGACGTGCCGTGGCAACCCGACGACTACATCCACCGCATCGGCCGCACCGGTCGCGCCGGAATGAAGGGGATTGCGATCACGCTCGCAACCCGGGCCGACGACGAAGCGATCGACCGGATAGAGAAGCTCATCGGCCACAAGTTCCCGCGCAGCGGCGGACCGTCGAGCGACGAAACCCCCAAAGCGGAAAGCGCGAAGCCCGCGGCGAAGAAACCGGCGAGCCGCAAAGCCGATCCGGCGCGCAAGCCGGCGCCGAAACCGCAGCGCGAGCCCGAGGAACGCTCCCCCATCGTCGAGGACATGAAGAGCGAGTGGAACGGTCCGCTGCCCGGCTTCCTGTCGGTCGGCGCCGGCCCCGATTAGGCACATCGCTGACACTGGAAAGCGGCACGCTTGGTTCCTAGCTGCGCCTTCGGGCTGCAGGAAAAGAGGAACCGCGATGACCGAATATGTGCTCCCCAGGGTGTGGAAGTGGGAACAGCCGAGCGGCGGCCAGTTCGCCAGTATCAACCGCCCCATTGCCGGCCCGACTCATGACAAGAAGCTGCCGGTCGGCAAGCACCCGTTCCAGCTCTACTCGCTCGCGACTCCCAATGGGCAGAAGGTCTCGATCATGTTCGAGGAGCTGCTCCAGAAGGGACACAAAGACGCCGAATATGACGCCTGGCCGATCCGCATCGGCGAAGGCGACCAGTTCTCAAGCGGTTTCGTCGCGGTGAATCCCAATTCGAAGATTCCCGCGCTCGTCGACCGCAGCGGTACTGAACCGGTCCGCGTCTTCGAAAGCGGCGCGATCCTTGTCCATCTTGCGGAGAAGTTCGGCGAATTCCTCCCGGCTTCAGGACCCGAGCGGGCGGAGACCCTTTCCTGGCTGTTCTGGCAGATGGGCAGCGCGCCTTTCCTCGGCGGCGGGTTCGGCCATTTCTTCGCCTATGCGCCCGAGAAATTCGAATATCCGATCAACCGTTATTCGATGGAGTCCAAGCGGCAGTTCGACGTGCTCAACCGCCGCCTTGCGGAAAACGAATATATCGCCGGCCCGGACTAAACGATCGCAGATATCGCGATCTGGCCGTGGTACGGAGGAGTTGCACTCGGCCGCTCCTACCCCGGCGCCGACGAATTCCTCGCGACGCACGAATATGAGCATCTGATGCGCTGGGCCAAGCAGATCGACGCCCGCCCGGCCGTAAAGCGCGGGCGGATCGTCAACAAGCTCACCGGCGAGCTGAATGAGCAGCTGCACGAGCGACACGACGCGAGCGACTTCGAGTTGAGGACCCAGGACAAGCTGCAGCCCGCGGACGAGGCGGAAGCGGTCAAGGACGACGCGATTTAGCTCCCGCGATAGCGCCGCAGGAATTCGCTCGCGAACGCCTGCAGCCGCTGTCCGGCAATCGCGTCGCGCAACCCCTGCATGACGCGCTGGTAGAACCACAGGTTGTGCTGAGTCATCAGCATCGCGCCGAGGATTTCGCCCGCCTTGACCAGGTGGTGGACGTAAGCGCGGCTGAACTTCGTACACGCCGGACACGGGCAGCCGGGCTCGATCGGCTCCTCGTCCTCGGCGAAACGGGCGTTGCGCATGTTGATGGGCCCGTCGGCGGTGAACGCCTGGCCGGTCCGACCCGAGCGCGTCGGGAGCACGCAATCAAACATATCGATCCCGCGCACGACCGCTTCGACAATATCGTCGGGCTTGCCGACTCCCATCAGGTAACGCGGCTTGTCGGCGAGCAGCATGTCGACGGCGAAGTCGAGGCAGCCGAGCATCGCCTCCTGCCCCTCCCCGACGGCGAGCCCGCCGACCGCATAGCCGTCGAAGCCGATATCGATCAGCGCTTCGGCAGAGGCGCGTCGCATCGCCTCGTCGAGGGCGCCTTGCTGGATCCCGAAGATCGCCCCGCGGTAGGAATGCTCGCCGCCGCGGTCGAACTCCTCGCGGCTGCGCTTCGCCCAGCGCATCGAGCGCTCCATCGCCTCCCGCTGCTGTGCCTTTGGCGCGGTCGTTGGTACCAACTGGTCGAATGCCATGACGATGTCGGAGCCGAGCAACCGCTGCACCTCGATCGACCGCTCCGGTGTCAGCATGTGCGTCGATCCGTCGAGGTGACTCTTGAACCGCACGCCCTCTTCCGTCGTCTTCGTCAGCTCGGACAGGCTCATCACCTGGTAGCCGCCGCTGTCGGTAAGGATCGGCCGCTCCCAGCCCATGAACTGGTGGAGGCCGCCGAGCTTCGCGATGCGCTCGGCACCGGGACGGAGCATCAGGTGATAGGTGTTGCCGAGGATGATGTCGGCGCCCGACGCGCACACCTCCTCCGGCCGCATCGCCTTGACCGTCGCAGCGGTCCCCACCGGCATGAACGCCGGGGTCCGAATCTCGCCGCGCTCCATCGCGATGACGCCGGTGCGGGCGGCGCCGTCTGTTGCGCTGATCGTGAAGGCGAAGCGGGTCACTCGGCGCGCTTAGCGGCTCATGCGCTTCCCCCCAAGTTCGGCTGTGCTAGGGCGCACAGGAATGCCCAATATCGCAGAAATCGACAGGTTCATTTTCATCGTCGGCGCGCCGCGCTGCGGCACCACGACCATGGCGCGCTGGCTGCAGGCGCACCGCCAGGTGCTGTTCCCGTTCGTCAAGGAACCGCATTTCTTCGCCCAGCACGATCTACGCGGGCTCGGCAAGGCGGAGCTCCGCCGCCGCGTCGAGGAGGATTATCTCGACCATTTCTTTCCCGATGTGGAGGGCGAGCGGAAGGTCGGCGCCGATTGCTCGGTGTCCTACCTTTATACGCCCGAGCAGCTCGAACCGGCGCTTAAGCTCTGGCCCAACTCGCGCTTCATCGTCGGCTTGCGCGATCCGATGACCCTGCTCCCGTCGCTTCACAAAAGACTGATCTTCACCGGCGACGAGAATATCCGCCAATTCGAGCACGCCTGGGCGGCGATCCCCGACCGCGCAGCCGGCCGCCGAATTCCCTGGAGCACGATCGAGCCGCGTTGGCTGCGCTATGACGAAGCCGCGCGCTACGGCACCTATGTCGCGCGCTTGTTCGCGGCGGTCGGGAAGGACCGGTGCCTGGTCACCTTGTTCGATGACCTCGTTGCCGACCCTGCGGGACAGCACCGCCAGCTCCTCGAATTCTGCGGCCTCGATCCGGTGGCCGCTCCCGAGCTCAAGCCGGAGCGCGAGAGCAAGGGCGTTCGCTTCCTGCTGCTTCAGCAATTGCTCAAGCGGCCGCCGCGAATGTTTCTGCCCTATCTGGCGAGCATCAGGCACCGCGGCCGTTTCGACCGGCACGCCGGCGCTAAGGCCAAGGAATCTGCACCCGGACAAACGAAGTCGCTGCGCAAGCGGCTGCTGAGATGGAACAAGGTCCCGGACGAAAAGCGGCCGATCCCGCTTGCCGTGCAGCGCGAAATCAAGGCGCAATTCCAGAATGAGGTCGACCGCCTCGCCGCGCTCATCGGCCGCGACCTGTCACATTGGCTCCAGCCGCACGACTAATCAGCGCGGCAGAAGCAGGCTCGCGTCGCCGTAGGAATAAAAGCGGTAACCCGCCTCGATCGCGTGGCCGTAGGCGCGCTTCATTACGTCGAGGCCCATCAGCGCGCTGACCAGCATGAAGAGGGTCGAGCGCGGCAGGTGGAAATTGGTGATCAGGCCATCGATCGCCCTGAAGCGATAGCCGGGCGTAATGAAGATCGCGGTGTCGCCCTCGAACGGGCGGATCGTGCCGTCCTCGCCCGCAGCGCTTTCGAGCAGCCGCAGGCTCGTGGTGCCCACGGAAATCAGCCGTCCGCCCAAGCGCCGGGCGGCGTTGAGCCGCTCGGCAGTCGCGTGGTCGATGCGCCCCCATTCGGCGTGCATCCTGTGTTCTTCGATGCGCTCGCTTTTCACGGGTAGGAACGTCCCAGCGCCAACGTGGAGCGTCAGCGTTTCGCGCCCGATTCCGCGCGCATCGAGCGCTTCGATCAGCCGCCGGGTGAAATGCAGCGCCGCCGTCGGCGCCGCGACCGCGCCCTCCTCGCGCGCGAAGATGGTCTGGTAATCCTCGCGGTCCGCCTCGTCGATGTCGCGC